>MAAC01019033.1_pt1 | contig 80000 bp, 59 predicted proteins | sample 1115981 | NCBI WGS metagenome assembly MAAC01 (sample SAMN04961126, study PRJNA320927) | seawater metagenome | isolation source: sample BD02T64 sea water enriched with oil for 64 days | place: USA:Gulf of Mexico | collected 2013-07-27
GCCGCTAAAACTTACAAAAGACGCATCAAAGAAGCTTTCTACCTTGCATTAAAAGGAAAAGAAACTACCAATTTTGAGCTCCCGTTATTTACCAAAGATGGACAACGGGTAAAGATACTTTTAAACTTAACTACACGAAAAAACACAAACGGAGAAATTACTGGGGTAATGGGAGTAGGCCAAAATATTACGAAAATAGATACACTGCGCACGAAAACGGAAGCCATTGCAAAAGAATTAAGACAGTTTATTGAAACTGCAAATACACCAATCTTCGGAATAGACAGCAGCGGTCTTATCAATGAGTGGAACGAGACTGCTGAAAAAATTACTGGATATAAAAAACACGAAGTATTAGGATTAAACTGGATAAAATTTACTCCAGGAAAATCTCTAGAAAAAGCAAAGAAAGTAGTAACCGACGCCTTAAAAGGGGAACAAACCTCGAACTTCGAATTCTTGACATACACCAAAGACAGGAAGGAAGTGATATTACTTGTAAACACAAGTACTCGTAGAAGTGCCTCTGGAAAAATTACTGGTGTATTAGGAGTAGGACAAGATATTACAAAACTAGTTAGTTATCGTAACGAACTAGAATCAAAGGTAAATGAAAGAACTTTAAAATTAAACGAAGCGTTAAAAAAGGAAAAAGAATTAAGCGAAATTAAATCAAAATTTGTTTCAACTGCCTCTCACGAATTTAGAACTCCGTTATCAGCAATAAACTTTGCTGCTGGCTCTATTAAAAAATACTGGTCTAGAATGGAACCTATTAAAGTATCTGAAAAACTAACCAAGATAGAAGACCAAGTTGAGCATATGACAGAGTTATTAGACGATATTTTAATTGTTGGTCAGGCTACTGCGGGCGAAATTAGAAACAAGCCTTCAAACTTAAATATTGGAAATTTTATTGAAGAAATAATTGAAGAAATTTATAACTCTTGCAAAAAATCTCATGAGATATTGCTAATTGATAATGAAAGTTTAAAAAAAACCACTTTTTTCATTGACGAAAAATTGGGACGGAATATTTTCATCAACCTAATAGGTAATGCTGTAAAATTCTCTCCAAATGCAAAAAAAATTATTATTGAATTATCCTCCGAAAAGGACAACATTATTTTTTCAGTTACAGATTTTGGAATAGGAATTCCAAGCTCAGAATTTCAAAATATATTCACTCCTTTTACTAGAGGAGAAAATGTTGATTTAATTCAGGGAACAGGTCTTGGATTGACAATAGTAAAAGAAGCAATAGATATTTTAGGAGGAGATATAACTGTTAAAAGCAATATTGAAAAAGGAACGTCCTTTATTGTAAGGATTCCCAAAATAAATAAATAAATAAATATTATGTATAAAGTTTTAGTTGTAGAAGACACTTTAAGTATAAGAGAAGAGATAAACGATATTCTCTTAATGGAAGGTTATGTTGTTTTTCAGGCTGAAAACGGAAAAACTGGTTTCGAAGTAGCAACAAAAGAAAATCCAGACCTTATTGTTTCTGACATACTTATGCCAGAACTTAATGGTTTTGAAATGTTTGAAAAACTACAAGAAAATAAGAGAACTATGAGTATTCCATTAATTTTTCTCTCTGCCAAAGCTGAAAAAGAAGATATTAGGATTGGAATGAACTTAGGTGCTGATGATTATTTAACGAAACCTGTAAATACTAATGATTTAGTAAATGCTGTTGAAAATAAAATTAAAAAGAAATTAATTAGAGATCAAAAAATCGTTTCTCAAACGAAAGAGTTGCTAAATGCTCTGCAACATCAAAAAATTAAATTAGACAACTATTCTAGTTTAATTTTAGATGGACTAAAATCTTCACATGTCAATGTCCCTGACTTACTGGAGTGGACTAAAGACGAATTAGAAAAATCCACTAATTTTGAAGATTCAAATATAAAGATTAAGGAAAGGTGGAGTAAGTTAGAAAACATAGAATCTAACACTATAGACCTTCATACCATCGCAGAACGGGTTATACGTGAAATAAATGAACCTTCACATATATCAATATCAATATACGAGGAACTCCCCAAACTCTTTGCCAATGAAATTTTATTAGAGAAAGCGTTTAAAATACTAATTCAAAACGCCGTAGACCGCATAGGTAACAAAATTGGACTAATTGAGTTAAAATTTCAAACAACTCAAAAAGAATATGTTTTTTCAATTAAATACGACTATGTTAGAATAAACCCAAAGCATCCGAATAAAATATTCGAAGAATTCCAAGTAATCAAACCATCTAAATCTCTAGGCATTGAATTAAACATTGCTGAGAAAATCATTTCTTATTACAAAGGAACAATATCTATAAAAAGCATCCCTAATAAAGAAACAACATTTTATTTCAACCTTCAAAGAAATAATAATGATGAGTAAAATTTTAATAGCCGAAGACTCAAATAATATACGAGAAGAAATATGTGAAATCCTTAAATTCGAAAATTTTGAAGTGATTTGCGCTCAAGATGGTATCGAGGGGCTAGAACAAGCTAAAAAAGAATTGCCCTGTTTGATTATTTCAGATATTGCAATGCCTAAATTAAATGGATACCAATTTTTAGCCGAACTACAAAAATCGCCAACCACCGAATCAATTCCATTTATTTTTCTAACTGGAAAAAACGAGTTACAAGATTTAAGGAAAGGCATGAATATGGGTGCAGATGATTATTTAATAAAACCCATTAATACAGATGAATTAGTCAAAGTTGTAAAAAACAAATTAAAAAAACAACAATTAATTAAAGAGAATATAGATGAATTAGTAGAAGAAAACGAATATTCTTTAAAAGAAGCCGGTAGAATGGCAAAAATAGGCTACTGGAGATATAATAAACAAACTGATACTTATTTTTGGTCTGAGGCTGTTCATAAAATTTATGGGACAAACCAAAAAAATGGAGTACCAAATCTTGATATAATCCTTAATTGTTTTAACAAAAATTCAAAAACACAACTTATAGAAGCAACAGTAGCACTCGCTATAGATGGGATTCCTTTTGATATTGAACTAAAGATGACCAACTTGAGAAATGAAAAGCGTTGGATACGCATCATCGGGGAGCCTATATGTAATGATAAAAATGAAATTACTGGAAGAAGAGGAGTCACACAAGATATTACAGAACAAAAACTAATAAGGAGTAAAATTGAAAAAACCGAAGAAATGTATCGCCTATTGGCTGACCACTCCAATGACCTGGTCTGTTTGCATGAACCAGACAGTACTTTTAAATACATCAGCCCTTCCATAAAAAACCTATTGGGTTATGAACAATCAGAGTTTTTGGGTAAAAAAATATTCGGCATAATTCATAAAAATGACGTACATTTTTTAAAAGATGCAATTAGAGGAGGAATATCTAAAGGAAGTGAAATGGATGCTTTTCCTTTTAGAGTTCGTCATAAAGATGGACATTTTGTTTGGCTAGAATTCTTAATATCACCAGTTTATAAAGATCATGAAATCAACAATTATATTACATCTTCTAGGGATATAACACAAAGGATGATAGCAAAGGAAAAGATTCATAAATATCAAACTGCCCTTCAGAAATTAACCACTGAAATTACATTGATAGAAGAAAAACAAAAAAAAGAAATCGCCACAAACATACATGATCATCTAAGTCAATCCTTGGTTATCTCCAAAATTAAAATTAACGAGTTGAAAAAAAATCCGCATCTAAAAGAAATAGATGAAGATTTGCAATTTATTGAAACACATATTTCTGAGGCCTTAGAAAACAGCCGTAAAATCACCTATGAACTTTCACCACCTGTTCTATATCAATTAGGTATTATTGATGCTATAAATTGGCTACTTGAAGATGTAGAAACCACTCACAAAATTAAGTGTAAAATCAATAGCAACGTAACCAGTATAAAAATTGGTGACGGAAAATCAATTTTACTTTATAGAAGTATACAAGAAGTGATAACTAATGCTATAAAATATGCGAAAGCCTCTTTGATAACTTTAGATTTTAATAAAAACAAACTTGGGTTTGAAATTCTCATCAATGATAATGGTGTTGGATTTGATACTTCAATACTAAATAACCATCATCATTCAGGCACAGGTTTTGGTTTATTTACAGTTCAAGAACGTATTCGAAATATACAGGGTAAATTTACCATAACATCAAAGATAAACACAGGAACAACCGTGAAAATCACTATACCTACAAGCACATGACTTATCCAAACGAAATCAAAATAATATTAGTTGACGATCATAAACTACTTCGAGGTGGCTTGAAAAAAATTATAGAACAGAAGTCAAACATGCACATAATTGGAGAAGCTTCTAATGGTAGAGAAGCTATAAAAATATGTTCTAAACTATTACCTAATGTCATTGTTATGGATGTCTCAATGCCAGGACTGAACGGTATAGAATCTGCAAGACAGATTCACAAAACCAATCCAGATATAAAAATAATAGGACTTTCCATGCATTCTAGTAAGCAGTTTATCCAGGGTATGTTTAATGCAGGTGCATCTGCTTATCTATTAAAAGATGGTGATGGTGATGAACTAATTGCCGCGATTACGATAGTAATGCAGCATAAAAAGTACTTGTCAAAAGGCATCAATCAAGAGTTTCTTACTCTACTTAGGAAAGGTGAAGCTTTAGAAAAGACACAATTGAGCGCAAGAGAGAAAGAAGTCTTACAATTGATTGCAGAAGGAAATTCATCAAAAAAAATAGGAGACATCTTATTTCTAAGTTCAAAGACTGTAGATGTTCATAGAAATAATATTATGAAAAAAATAGATTTACACACCATTCCTGAATTGACAAAATATGCTATCCTAAAAGGATTGACTACATTGGATCTTTAACTACTGTAACTTCACTGCCTTGTCAAATTGTCTAATAAAGACACCTACTAATAAGCATCTTACCTACTTAAATATTCATAAAAATTACCTATATTTACTTATCCCTCCATAATTTTCTTAAAAAATCAAATCTTATTTTGAAATCAACAATAATTAATTTATTAATTGTAGAAGATAACCCATTTATTGGAGAGAAGATATTTAATGCCGCTAAAGAAGTTAGAAATATAAGAAATATACAACTAACTGAATCCTTACAAGAAGCAATTTCTTTTTTGACTGACACCGACGTTGAATTAATGATACTCGATTTGAGATTCCCAGATGGAAATGGAATAGAATTATTGAAATGGCTTAATGAAAAACAAATAAAAACCAAAGTTTTTGTTTTCTCTATCAGTACAGAGCTAAAACAAACTTGCTTAAAATATGGAGCGTTTTCCTTTTTTGATAAAGCAACAGATTTTGACAAATTAATTGAAGCAATTAAAAACAATTAACCAAAAACTCCACTAAACTTAGCAATAAAAAAAAGCTAAATTACCTGTCCGGGTAATTTAGCTTTTCTCATAAACATACACTGGGGGATCTATTTACACCATAAAAATGGCTTTTGTACGTATTTTATCTTTTAAAAAGGCTACTTATTTCTTTATATTTAATTAATGCTACAAGGCAAATATATTTAACAATGCAAAGTTATACAATAGGTCATTTTCTTAATTTCTATAATTAAAATACAAGAATTCTAACAAACTCTATACACAATACCAGATTTACACAAAAAAAAGACCTCCAAATCGGTAAATAACTTATTGAGAAGAAAATAGGAGAAAGCTAAAGAGACCCCTATATTCTCTAAAACAATCTCCCTACCCTCTATTTATTTTTTAATCTAATAAAGTCCCTATAGTTTAATAAATCTTACACTCCAAATATATGTAACATTGAAAAGCGATTCAATAAGCAATTTTCTTATTTTTATCCTAATTAGAATGAAAGGGTATAAATCTCTACATATAAACAACATCATTCCAAAGAAAAGACTTCTATCAATATAAAATCACTCCAAATCGGAAAACAACTTCTTGAGAAAAAAATAGGAGAAAGCCTAAGAGACCCCTATATTCTCTGAAACAATCTCCCTACTCTTTAATATTTTTTTTAACATCCAAATATTCTATGAGTTTAATTTACAGACTAAATTTAAGTCCAACAAAACCACTAATTACATATCCATTTTTTGAATTATAAAGTACTTTTAAATCTTTTCTATATGTAATTTGTTGTGTAACAATAAACTTTAATCGATCATTTATGTAGTAGTTAAGCTCTCCACTAAAACTAAAACTAAAAAAACCTTCTTTTTGCCTATAAATTTTCCCAAAATCAGCATAAGCACCAGCACCTATTCTTTTATAAATACTTTTAACAATATACCCTGCTCCAATAGCATAGCGCTTGTAGTTTTTCACAACTAAATCAGCGTACTCTACAGATAAATAAGTTGATAAATAGTTTTTTTTTAGATTGTAAACAGGAATTTCAATCTTGGATAAAAAGTTAACAGTTAAAGGACTATTTCCTTTTTGGTCTCCGACTAAGAATAGTCTTACATCTTGTTGTACAGAGATTTCGATGTTGTTTTGTCCAGAGCTATAAAATGCAAACATAAAAAAGCTACAAGCAAATAATATTTTTCTCATAATCGGGGGGATTTATGTAAATAATTATTTTCTATATATCTAAAAAGGATAATATATCCCAATAGTATATTTCAAATATATTTAATAACATAAAGCCACTCAATAGGTGAATTCCTTAATTAAAAAGAGAAATAATTAAGTTTCTGAATTTGCTAAAACAATTCTCCCCAATGATTGAAGCATGTCTCAAAAAAGTAATCTTGTTAGATACTCAATCAGTGTGCGATATTCTAATTTAATTAAAAACTAGTTGCAAGCTTAACATAAATGTTACCTTATCAACCAACTCAAATACCCAATAACCATATAATTAACAACAAAGACTTCTGTTGTTATGTTCTTCAATTATATACAATTTATATCTGCATAAATATTTTTTCTAGCTTTTCTAATGAAAAAGGTTTTTGCAGCACAAAATCAACAGTACGTTTTTCTTTAACTTCTTCAACAATATCCCATCCTGTTACTGTTACAATTTTTATAGTCCTTCCAAAATCGCCCCTAATAGCGTCTATTAACTCCCACCCATTCATTTCGGGCATGCCAATATCTGTAAACACAATATCGCAGTCGTTTTCATTAAGGTATTCTAAAGCTTGTTTTCCACTATTTGAAGTACAACATTTATGCCCCATTAATTCTAGTAGCTCACTTGCTCCTTCCGTTATAATGGCGTCATCATCTACCCAAAGAACACTATATGACTCCTTGGTTTTTGATTTTTTTTCACTAACAACCTTCATTTTATCTTGACTACTTATTGGAAAAACTATTTCTACAGTAGTCCCTTTATTCAATTCCGAAGATTTAACAGTTATAACTCCGTTGTATTTCATTATAGTGCTATAAACGCCACTCATTCCTAGACCCCTTCCTAATTTGAATCCTTTTGTTGAATAGAACGGTTGAAATATTTTTAACTTGGTTTCTTCATCCATCCCTATACCAGTATCAGTAAAAGTTACGAATACACCCTCAGGCTTTACACCTGTTTTAATAATAATACTTCCCCCTGTAGGCATTGCTTCAACACTATTCTTAATTAAATTATAGATCGCTAATTTTAAATCTCCTCTATTACATTTAATTTTCGGAATATCTTCAAAATCAGTTACAATGGTTATCTTCAGTCCTTCTTTTTCTACTCCATCTTTCCAAAGTGGACGCGACTCCCTTACCCCTTCATCAATCAAGCAATTAAAATCTATAAATTGTGTGTTTTTGTCTACGTGTTCTGTGTCACCAAATTTTTGTAACGCACTCACTCTATCGGCAACATCATCTATAATAGACCCTATATTTCTTAGGCCTTCAAGGGCTTTTTCTGGTAAATCTTTTTGAAGTTTGACTATTTCTAAGTTCCCCATCATTTGCTGTAATGAATTATTAAAATCATGGGCGATAGAAGAAGACATTTCTCCTACTGCTTTAAGTCTTTGAAGCTTGACTTGAGAGCTAATATCTTGACAAGTACCATGAATGGCTGTCGTCTTTCCTTTTGCATCGACTATCGGATTGGCAATCCTAATTACTTCTTTAATACTGCCATCATTACTTATTATTCGATGTGAATATGTATACCCAATACCAGATTCAATGGCATTATTTGACAAACGGTCAAGTTCTTCAACATCATCTGGATGAATTTTCTTGCGATATTCTTCAAATAGTTTTTCTGGAGGTGTATTTTCCAATTCAAAAATACGGTAATGCTCTCGCGACCAAGTAAGGTCAAATGTCTCAGTATCGAACTCCCAACTTCCAATTTTAGTTGTAGTTTGCGCAGTATTCAAACGGTTTGTACTTTCTTCTAATTCAGTCAGAAGCGATTCCTTCTCTTCAAGAGACTTTATTATTCTCTTTTTTACTATTTGGTTTTCTGTAATATCATGTGCAATTCCAAGAAGTTGAATAACCTTTCCTGTAGCATCCTTAATAGGCACAACCTTTATTTCTCCATGACGTTCACCTGAGGGTAATTGCGCTACTTCAAAGTAATGTATCGTTTCGCCCTTACGATATGCTTCTGTATACTTTGATCTAACCAACTTATGTGATGCTGGAGGAAGAACATCTTCTAGTAAATTGCCTTCCACATTTTGACGAGTAAGACCAGTAACAAATATAAAAGCGTCATTGATAGAAATAAACCTAAAATCTATTTTCTTTCCCGTTACTTCTATATTAATTAACCATATCGAATCTATCGTATTATTATAAATTAAATTTAATTGAAATTCATTTGCAATTAATAATCTTTCAGATTTTTTTCGCTCCGTGATGTCTTGTGTAGTACCTGACAGTCCAACCACCTCACCTTTATCTCCTAATACTGGTCTACAAATGGCTCTTAATGTTTTTTGCTCACTATTGGAAGGGTGAATTCGAAATTCAATATCAAATGGCACACCTAGATTAGTCGCTTTATTCATAGCGCTTTTAAACGACTCTAGATCATCAGGGTGAATTCGTTTAAACAAAGAAGCATTCTCAGGGCTACCGTTCTTTAAATACAAACCCCAGATGTAAAACATTTCATCTGACCAATGTCTTTTTTGACCTTCAGGGTCGAGTAACCAGCTCCCAACATGTGCAATTTTCTGTGCCTCATTTAGTTCATTCACAAAACCTTCTGCTTTGTTTTTTGCTCTTATAAGCTCTTTTTGCAACTGCCTTTTCTTTATTAAATCTATACGTGAAAGAATGAATAAAACAATAACTGCAAGACTTGAAAAAACGCTCCCCCATAAAATAAACTTTTTTGTTAGCGCTATACTTTGTTGCATTTTCATATTTCTTTCAATCATCATTTCATTTTCTTTCTCCATCTCCATCCTAGAAATAACTCCTCGTATATTGTGCATGGTTTGCTTGCCTACACCTTCAACAATAACTTTCATCAACCGTTCTGTTTCTCCTTGCTTCTTTAATAATATTGTTTTATCCAATTCAGCAATTTTCAAAGTGATGAGCGTTTGTAATGTGTCTATTCGAGACATTTGTAATGTAGAATTTGAACTATCTTCAAGAGCTTGAAGTTGGGCTATTGTTTTTTCACTTTCTTTAACTCCAATATTATAAGACTCAAGGTAACCCTCCTTACCAGTGATTACAAAGCCTCGTTGTCCGGCTTCAGTATCTTGCATCGCAGACAAAACCTTATTCAACACTTTCACTACCTTATGCGTGTGTTGCTCCAATCTATTGTTTTTTGCCAATTGATTTATACTTTGAAAAGAAAGTCCAGAGATTGTGACCAATACAATCACAACAGCTCCCATCACGAAAAAAAATTTACTTTCTATTTTCATATTACATTTATTTACTGGAGATCGGTGGAATCTTTGAGATACTCCTTTTCAGTTAATGTTATGCTATTTTGAGTTTTAGTTCATGAAATGAACGTAGCTAAAGATAATCAAAAAACTACAAAACAAATTACTTAGACACACCAAACATTATATAAACAACTAATAATCAATGTTTTTTTTTCAAAATAAACGACATGGATTTAATTCTATTTGAGGTTTAGAAATGTTATGTGTGATTTGAACATATGACAAAAAGGAATCCATTAAACGTCAAAAATTTCAGTCATGAAAATAAAAAAACTCTAGCTTTCACTAGAGTTTTTAAAATTTATTTCTTGTTTTATATCTATTCTTTTACTAATATTTTATACTCCCAAGCATCAAGACTTAGGGCTTCAGAGCTAGATAGTTCTATGCTTTTTCCTGTAACATAATCTTTATAGATACCTTCAACATCAAAAGTTTCTTTAATAGCTTGATTAGATAAATTCCCAACAAAAACTACTTCATCACTTCCTTTCTTTCTAACAAAAGCCAATACTTCTTTTTTTGTATGCAATCGAATGTAATCAGCTGATTTTTTTCCACCGTTCAACGCTGAATTTGTTTTCTTTAATTCGCCTAAAGATTTTAAAAGGCCCCATTCTTTGCCTTTATCATGCGGAATTACGTCTTTCTCAAAGAATTTTAATCGATGATTCAACCCATATTCTTGCCCTGAGTAAATCAATGGCATTCCAGGCGTCAAATAACTCAATACTGTAAACAACTCTGCACTAGCCCCCATTCTTTCTTCAATAGTACCATTCCATGAATTTTCATCATGATTGGTTACGAAGTTCATTAAAATATCGTCTTCCTCATACAGCTCTTCAATTTGTTTCATTCGTACATCCCAATCTTTTACACTTTCTTTCCCTTGTGCAATGTGATTCATTTTATGGTGTGTATCCCATCCATATGCCATATCAAACAAGCCTTTTTTCAACAATTCAGGTTCCCATGCTTCTGCTAACATAAATATCTCTTTAGTTGCTCTTAATTTCGGAATCGCTTCTTGCCAAAAATCTGTTGGAACAGAACCAGCAACATCACAACGAAAACCATCAACTGACTCTTCTTTTAACCAATACTGCATATCTTTTACCATTTCTGTCCGTAAAGCGCTGCTATCGTAGTTTAAATCTGCAACATCTGCCCAACCAACTGGTGTTCCATCATCGTTTAAAGGATCTGTAATTTCTCCTTTCGCATTTTTTGTATAAAACTCAGGATTGGTTTTTAACCATACATGATCCCAACCTGTATGATTTGGCACCCAATCTAAAACTACATACATGTCGTTATCATGAGCGGCTTTCACCAATTCTCTAAAGTCTTCTATCGTTCCAAATTCTGGGTTTATTTTCTTAAAGTCTGAAACTGCATAATAACTTCCTAACGCTTTTGCACGCTCTTTAGGATCTTTTATTTTAGATGCAAAATCGCCACCTGTAGCTTTTCTCTTTGTTTGTGAAATCGGAAATACAGGCATCATCCAAATAATCTTCACCCCTAATTCTTTTAATTGAGGAATGTCTTTTGTAAATGCATCAAAAGTTCCTTCTTTTGAATATTGTCTAATATTCGCTTCATAAATTACTGCCGTTTCTACTACTTGATTAGAAATTGGAGCAATCGTTTTTGATTCTTTTTTTTCTTCAGTTTTACATGCAAAAAGCGCAAGAAAACCAATTAGAACTACTATTCTTTTCTTCATTTAATTATTTTTTTTTCTAATAATACTATTGTTTGTTCGGTATGTAATTCGACTTTACCATTAAGAACTTTTGACTCAACTCCTGAATAAGCATCTCTAAGTACTTCTCCTTCAGAAAATATATCGCCAACAGTAATACTTTTCTTTCCTTTTAAAAGGTTTAATCCAATTACCACTTTATCTTTATAATTCTCTTTAAAATATGTTCTTGAAAACACATAGGGTTTTTCTGATATCTGTTGATGTATACCTGCACCGACACTAACATGTTTACCCCTAAACTTCCCTAATTTCTGCCAATGTTGCAATGTTTGTTTACTCTTTTCTTTATTAGCAATCTCTTCCCAATTCATAAAAGAACGTAACGTTGCATCTCCTACTGCACCTTCTACAACTAAAGAACGAGCAGATTCATCCCCATAATAAACTTGTGAAGTTCCGGGAGCTAACAACAATAAAGTCCCTGCTAATAGTGATTTTTCTCTTTTAACATCATAAGGCTGTCCATCGTCATGAGAACTGATATAATTCATCGTCCCAAAACCTTTTAAATCATTTTGAAGTGTGTTAGAATACGACTTAAATACTTCTGATACTGACTTCTGTTTAGCATCCCATTTAAATTGAAAATTGATTAAACTTTGAAATGCTTGATCAAAATAATTTACTTTCTTATCACCAAAATCATATTGTTTTTTATGATGAATTCCATAACCATACACTTCTCCAACCAAATAAAAAGGGTTCTCATCTAAGACACGTTTAGGATTGTCTTTTTTCCATTGATTGAATGCAATATCACATTCCTTTTTAAACTCTTGCCAAACAGTATCTTCTACGTGCTTTACTGTATCAACTCTATAACCATCAATTCCGAATTTTGTTATATAATCTGTCAACCATTTCATAATATAAAATCTAGGAGCTCTCGGATAGCCTGTTCTTTCAAAAAAGACATTCAACTCTGCAACTTCTACATCATATCGGCCTTCTGCTTTCCACTTTTCCACTAAATATGGAGGCAACTCAACTGCTTTATTGCTTTCCGTTTTTACATCAGGTAAATTTTCAACCAAGGTGCACGGAATGGTAGTTTCTGAATCTTTATAGGTGCACTGTGGTGCTGTTCGTACCCAATCTGAAGGCCAAACAGGATCTTTTTCTGTTACTGGTCCTGTATGATTTATTACCGCATCTAATAAAACTCTGATGCCTTGTTTATGTGCCAACTGAACCAATTCTTTTACATCTTCTTTGGTTCCAAAATTCGGGTCAATCTTTGTCCAATCCTTCGTCCAATACCCATGAAAACCATACGTTACCCCAGTTCCTTCATCAGTTCCTCCATGAATTTGCTCAACTATTGGCGTCATCCAAATAGCGTTGATTCCGAGCTTGGTAAAATACCCCTCTTTCAGTTTTTTAATAATTCCTTTGATGTCTCCACCTTCAAAACCTCTTAACTTTCCCGATTCTTTAGTTCTATCAAAATTAACATCATTTGAAGTATCACCATTGTTAAAACGATCTGTCAATAAAAAGTATACGTTTGCGGCTTCCCAAACAAAAGGACTTTTACTAATTTCTATTTTTGACTCTTTAGAATCACAACTAGATAAAACAATAAGACTTATAAGTACTATTAAAATTTGCTTCATTTTTTAAAATTGTATTGCTATTTTTTTGTTGTTTTTTGTCCTCCATTTTAAATCTACAAACACTTTTTTTGATTTTTCATGCCAAGTAAATGCAGCTTCTTCATCTCCCACAAATACTTTTGTAGGTTTTTGTTGAATGTTGTGCACTATCAACTGAATTTCTTTTTGATTCTTAGCATATTTAGTTCCTGTTTTTGCCGAAAAATTGACAACTAAATATACTTCATTGAATGTACTCATAAATTGAAGCAATTCATATTTCTCTTTTTCAAAAGCATTTGCTGTAACACCATCATCTAAATACAATTTTCCTTTACTTTTTGAAACTGAATCATCATGGTAATAATGTAAAATCAATTCATTCGGATTAAAACCAACGGTAGATTGTATCACTTTTGTCATCGGAATAAAAGCACCAGCTCTTACATAGGTAGGAATGTGCTCTTTTACAGTTTGAATGTTTTTAGTGTTCCCTCCTTCAATTTTCTCATCCGTATAAAAATCAAACCAGTTGCTTTTTTTCGGAAAATACACCTTTTGATATTTCTGCTTCGAAAAAGTAATTGGTGTAATTAAAAAATCATTCCCCCATAAATAAGTTTCTGAATTTGATTGCAATGCTATGTTTTCTGGTTCATCAAAAAACAAAGGTCTCATTAACGGCGCACCAGTTTGATTATTTTCAAAAGCTAGGCTATAATTATACGGTAATAATCTATATCGTAGTTCTATAGATTTTTTAGCCAACGCTTTTGTTTTTGATTCTCTAAATATTGGTTCGCTAGGAACTTCTTCTTGAGCATGAGGTCTATAAATTGGCTGAAACACCCCATACTGCAACCAACGCGTATACAATTCGTTATTTAAATTCGCACCTGCAAATCCACCTAAATCAGAATGCATATACCCCATTCCTTGCATTCCCATTTGTAGTGCAATTTCTGGCTGAGATTGTAAACCTCCAAAAGTTCTATTCACATCTCCAGACCAAGGAATCATTCCGAATCTCTGAGATCCTGAATAACCGGCACGCATTAAAATAAAAGGCCGCTCATTCGGAAATTCTTTCTGGTATCCTTCAAACAACAATCTAGCCCAATCATGTCCATAAATATTATGCACCTCATCCGCAGTTCCTGTAAAATGTTTTAAGGCTGATGGATGCACTTCTGGCTCTCCTAAATCTCCCCAAAAACCATCAACACCTAACTCTTTAATTTCTTTGTAAATATTCCAAAACCATTTTTTCCCTTTTGGGTTATAGATATCTATCAACCCTGTATTTCCAAAATAAAAATCAAAGGTAAATGGATTGCCAATACTATCTTTTGCCAACACATCTTTTGCTACAGCTTCCTTCCATTTTTTTGAAGTTGTTAATACAAAAGGCTCCGTAATAAATATGGTTTTCACTCCTTTTCGCTTAAGGTTTCCTGTCATTTTGTTTACATCTGGGAACGAATCTTTAAAAACTTCTAAATTCCCCATGGTTCCTTGCAATTCTTTTCCAAACCAATATAAATCTAAAATAATGGCATCAACCGGAATCTTCTCTTTTCTAAACTTAGTAATGGTTTGCTCAGTTTCCTTTTGTGAGTGATATCCAAATCTACTCGAAAAATTACCCAAAGCCCAGCGAGGGGGCAATGGCTGTTTCCCTGTTAAATCTGTATAATTATCAATTAGATTCAACCAAGAATCACCAACAATTACTTGATAGGTTTTTCTTCCTGAAATAGTTTCATAGGTAAGTGTATTCTCCTTTTTACTGTCTAAATCTAAATAACCAATAGGTGCATTGTCAAAATGAAGCATGTATTTTTTTGATGACAACACAATAGGCATAGTGAAATTCATCAATTTAGATTCTGTTTCATATCCATAATGTGCTTTGTTGTACAGCTGTAATCGGTTTCCTCTTCGATTCATTCCCAAAGCGCGTGCACCGGCACCATACAATACTTCATTAGAAGTCAAATTAAACTGTATCGTTTCAAATTCATCATTCTGTTGGTATCCATTTTTTTCAGAAATCACTTCTTTATCTTTATACCAATACGAAATAGAAAAAGGAACTTTAGTTACAACTACAGACAGCTCTTTTGTTTTAAACACAATTGACTGTTCGGTTTCTGTATAGCTAGTTTTTCCAAAATCCGATTGCAACACTACTGCATGTGATGTAGTTGCATGTTGCTTTTGTCCATTTGGCACAAAAGTGGTTTCTGCAATTGTTGATGTATAAAATTTAATAGCATAGCTTCCATCAGAAACTGTCAACTTTAATCGGTCATTCAATTTTTCCGCTCCTGAAAATGTTCTTTGTTTTAGCTCCTTTTGAAACAACCATAGCATTGATTCTTCAAAATTGGTTCTCCACAATTTTTCATTATGCCTTCCCTCAGGAACAACTTTAGATGTGACATTCTTTGGAGTAAACCCTTGATTTTTTAAAGTTTTAACCATTGAATTCATATCCTTTACAGTCTTACTTATCTCATTATAGGCTGTATTACTCCCTTCTTTCCCTCCAGCTAAAAAATACATTCTGGTATCTTTTAACCCTCCATGTTTTTTAGAAAACGCTATAACTTCTGGAGCAAACCAAAATGCCGGCGAAAACACGCCTATTTTCCCAAAAATAGATGGATATTTTAATCCCGCATAATGCGAAATTAAGCCTCCCATAGAACTGCCAATAATCGCCGTGTTTTTTTTATCTGTTAAGGTTTTATAAGTAGCATCGATATAAGGTTTCAATGTTCTTACCAAAAAATCTAAATAATCATCTCCTTCTCCTCCGCCATATGCATCATTTTTCCACGGAGAATATTCATCCAAGCGCTTAGAACCTCCGTTGTCAATTCCGACAACTATTACTTTGAAATTTTTATCTCTGTACAGTTTATTCAACGTTTCATCAACGCCCCATTCACCATAATTAGAAGTTTCATTATCAAAAATATTTTGAGCATCGTGCATATACACTACTGGATATGCCTCTTTAGACTTGTGATATCCAGGCGGTAAATACAATCTAACTGTGCGTTTTCTATTTAAATTTGGAATCTCAAACTTTTTGGATAAAACAGTAACATTTTTTGCCGCTGTAGATTTTTTCTGACGACTTGTTAAATGACTCCAACCAACAATTTCTAGCCGTAAAGTATCCTTTGATTTATTAAGCTTATAAGATCGATTATCTATACTGGTACCGTCAACAGCACATTCTCCCGTTTTCCAAGAACCTTGCGTAAATTTAAATAGTATATTTTTAGAAAGGTCATTGAACGTAATAGAATACTTATTGCCATTTTTCTTTAGTTGATATTCCTTTTTACCTCCAGACCATCCTTCAAAGTTTCCAGAAATAAAAATGGAAGCGTCTTTAGCAGTATTACTAGGCACTTTTTCTACCAGTATCGTAACTTGCGCTGCAAGATTAAAACCTATTAGCAAAAATAATATGTGAGTTATTTTTTTCAATGTATACCTAAAATTTAGTAGTTAATAGTAAACTTCCCTTCTCTTTTAACTGCAAGTTGTTCTCCCAAGTAAAAGTTTCTCCAGAAACAACATTCTTTATCTTTTCACCTTGCAGTCCTATCTCATTAAATCTACCTAAGTCAATAGTAGTTGGCTGCTTATTCTTATTTAAAATATGGATCACTGTTTCATTTTTTAAAGTTCTGAATAAAACATATACTCCTTTTTTTGGAGCAAAATGAATGGTTTTACCTTTATGTATTGCTTTACTATCTTTACGGTAGTTCAATACTTTACCAAGATATTCTTGCATCTCTTTTTGTTTTACTGATAAATTTTCTCCAGTAAAAGTATTTACTTCATCTCCTTTCCAACCTCCAGGGAAATCTGTTCTAATCAAACCATGATCTCCAGGTTTTGCAAAATCGTCCATCAATATTTCTGTACCATAGTATAATTGTGGAGTTCTAGGCAAGCATAATAGATAGCTCAAGGCCATTTTTGTATTTTCAACGTCTCCTTTTAATTGAGTGAAAATTCTACTCATGTCATGATTGTCTGGAAAGATCATCATGTTCTTTGGTGTAGCATATGCAAAATCATTTGCCAATCCTTCGTACATTTTCACCAAACCTGTATCCCAGGATTCTTTTTCATTCAATGCATTCACAATATTTGATTGCATTGGGAAATCCATTGTCGAAGTCAAATTAGATTGATATCCATCTTTATTCTTTGCTCCTTTTTGCCAATAGGCAACTAATAACGGATTGTAACTCCATTCTTCGCCAACAATACTAAAATTTGGATATTCATTCATAATTGCTCCTGCCCAATCCGACATAAATTCTTTATCTGGGTATGGATATGTGTCTTGTCTAATTCCGCCTAGACCTAAGGTCTCAATCCACCAAATACTATTTTGTGTGATGTAGGTTCCCATAAAAGGGTTTCGTTGATTTAGATCTGGCATTGTCTCAACAAACCAACCATCTGCCATTTCTCTTTTATCTATATTAGAAGCATATGCATCTTGATTGCTGGTTCTTCTATGATTTGATGTTTTGGTCTTTTTCCAAGTCCAGTTCTCTCTATTTTTCTCATAATTCTCTTGATCATTTACCCAGTCTTTAAAAGGCAAATCTTTCATCCACCAATGTTCCAACCCACAATGATTAGCCACTTGATCCATGATTAATTTCATATCTCTTTCTGACATTTTTGAAGCCAGTTCTTTGTAATCATCAATAGTCCCAAACCTTGGATCTACCTGATAAAAATCTGTCATTGCATATCCATGATAAGAACCTTGTTTCATATCATTCGTCAACAAAGGGCTTGGCCAAATTGCCGTAAACCCTAAATCAAAAATGTAATCAAGGTTATTTGTAATCCCTTTAATATCTCCTCCATGTCGTTTGTAATCATGTTTTCTATTTACTTCTTGCTCTAACAATCCATCTATTTGATCATTTGAAGAATCTCCATTTGCAAAACGATCTGGAGTTATTAAATAAACAGCATCAGAACTGTTGAATCCAACATAACTTTTGGCTGTTTTTTTTCGTGCTTTTAATTGATATGTATGTGTTTTATTATCTCCCTTTTCAAAGGTAAAAACGATATTGAAATTACCTGGCTTTGTTTCCCTTGATATAGACAAATTTAGAAATAAATAATTTGGACTATCCGCTTTTGAAACACTTTCAATAGTAACTCCTTTATAAGAAATATGAGGCACAGCTTTGGTGATTTCGGGGGATTTCACCAAAAGCTGTAACTTCTCATTTTTAAAACCAACCCACCAATTGGGTGGCTCAACTCTCTCTATTTCAAATAGTTCTTTTACAATACCATTCTCTGCTATATCAGTATTCGGTTGATTTGTCTCTTTACACGAAATAAAGAACATCACTAACGCTAGACATAAAAAGAAACTATTTTTTTTCATTGTAAAAGATGTTTTAAGTACCATTATATGGTTACCAAGTTTTTTGAATCTATCTGTACCAATTTATCATTCACTAAAATGGATAATTCATCTCCTTGAACCAGTTCAAAACTAGTTTCATTTTGAGATACATTCACTTTTATAACCTGATTTCTAAAATTCACTTTAAATGAATAGCTTTCCCATTGAGATGGAATTCTAGTTTCAAATGAAATCATATTATTTTTTATTCTCATTCCACCAAATCCCTCAACAATACTCATCCAAGTACCGGCCATAGAAGTAATATGCAAGCCTTCTTCTACTTCATGATTGTAATCATCTAAGTCTAAACGAGAAGTACGTAAATAGAATGTGTAGGCCTGCTCCATTCTATCTAATTTTGCTGCCTGAATACTATGTACACATGGAGACAATGAACTTTCATGAACCGTATAAGGCTCATAAAAATCAAAATGCTTTTTCAATTCATCCGTTGTAAAGTCATCTTCAAAAAAGTAGAATCCCTGCAACACATCGGCTTGCTTAATATATGGTGAGCGTAAAATTCGATCCCAAGACCATTTTTGATTGATTGGCCTGTGTTCTTTTGCTAAGTCCTCTACTGTAATAAGTTCCTTGTCTAAAAAGCCTTCTTGCTGTAAATAAACTTGGTGTTTTTCTGAAAAAGGATAATGCATATTGTCTGCAACTGCTTTCCATTTTTCTAATTCTTCTGGGGTAATATTTGTTTTTTGAGAGATACGTTGATAGTCATCACTAAAACCTGATTTCACTTTCTCTATATTCTCTAAGGCATACTTAATACACCATTGCGCTGTATAATTGGTATACCAGTTGTTGTTTACGTTATTCTCATATTCATTTGGCCCAGTCACACCTAAAATCACATATTCTTTTTTTACTTCAGAATACGTTGCTCTTTGTTGCCAAAAACGTGCAATCCCGATCAACACTTCCAACCCTTTTTCTGGTATATAAGAATAATCTCCTGTAAATCGATGGTAGTTATAAATTGCAAATGCAATGGCACCATTTCTATGAATTTCTTCAAAAGTGATTTCCCATTCGTTATGACATTCTTCACCATTCATCGTTACCATTGGATACAATGCGGCTCCATTAGTAAAACCTAATTTCTCTGCATTCTCAATTGCTCTATCTAACTGATTGAATCTATAGGTTAATAAATTCCTAGCAACCTCTTGGTTTTTGGTTGCCATATAAAACGGAATGCAATATGCTTCTGTATCCCAATACGTACTTCCTCCATATTTTTCTCCTGTGAATCCTTTAGGTCCAATATTTAAAGTTGAATCTTTTCCTAAATACGTTTGATTCAATTGAAAAATATTAAAACGGATTCCTTGTTGTGCTTTCACATCACCTTCTATAGTAATGTCTGCCATGTTCCAGATAGTTGCCCAGGCTACTTTTTGCTCTTCTAACAATATGTTGAAACCTTTTTTTGCAGCAACAGCTAAAGTTTCTTGAGCTGCAGTAACCAGTTGATTCTTGTCATGGTTTCTATCAACAACATAACCACCCAACTTATGAATGGTGAATTTTTCATTCTGCTTAATTTCAGACAAATAGCTAAAACTTATCCTATTCTGTGATTGATTTGATTCTGTAAAAGCATCAATTTTTTCTCCATTAACAAAACATTCAGACTGCATGAAAGTACAGGTATGAAAGTTCGTTTTCATGGTATGCGCTTCAATAAATGCTTGATCTCCTTGGCAAGTTACACTTTGAGTGTTCCAAAAAGCATCATCCCAATTGGTATCTTCATTAGTAATACCACTGTCTAAATAAGGTTGAAAAGTAATTTTCGCAGCACTATTAATTGGCGTAACCTGATATTCAATTGCTCCCAATTCATCATGAGACAAACTTAAAAATCGTTTCGCTTCAACTTTAATTGTAATCTTATTTGGCAATGTTGCAGTAAAACAGCGAGACAACCAACCTTCTTTCATGTTTAGTTCTCTCTTATAGTTTTGAATATTTGTACAGGTATGTAAATCGAACTCTTGGTCATTTACAAGTACATTAATTCCAATCCAATTTGGTGCATTCAATACTTTTGCAAAATATTCTGGATATCCGTTTTTCCACCAACCTACTCTTGTTTTATCTGGATAATAAACACCTGCAATATAGCTTCCTTGAAAGGTTGCTCCAGTGTACGCTTCTTCAAAATTAGCGCGTTGTCCCATTGCTCCATTTCCAATGCTAAATAAACTTTCTGACGATTTTACACGACACTCATCAAATCCTTCCTCTATAATCGACCAATTGTCGGGTTTTATATAATCTTGATTCATCCTTCTCTCTTTTTTAATCATTCTAAAAAATGAAATAAGTCGGTCATCTTTGGATAAGATTCCTTCTTTTCATTTTCAATGACAATTACTGTTACTCTTTAATTAACTTTTTAATAAAATCGATATCCATTTCTGTAAAATCATTGAAAACATGATCTGCTTCATATAAAACAGCTGCATCTCCAATTCCGATTGAAATCATATCTGCTGCGTTTGCAGCTTGAATTCCGGCAACTGAATCTTCAAAAACGATACAATCTTTATTTTGGATACCTAGTTCTTTGGCAGCATTTAAAAACACTTCAGGATTTGGTTTCCCTTTTGTCACATCGTTTCCATCAACAATTGCCTCAAACTGTCCTATAAGATTTACCTTCTTCAAAATCATTCGAGCATTTTTACTCGCAGATCCTAAAGCGATTCCTTGTTCTTTTTCAGTCAAAAAATCCAACACCTTACACACATCTGGTAAGATTTCTTGTTTATCCATTTTTTCAATATGACTTAAATAGTCATCATTTTTTTGTTGCATGAGGTGGGTAAATTGGTTTTCTGAAATCTCTTTACTTCCCCATTTTAAAATTTTCTCTAAAGATTTTACTCTACTCACTCCCTTTAACTGTTCGTTTTGTAACTCTGTAAAATCTATATCTATACTATTAGCAAGGTTTCTCCATGCTATAAAATGATATTTGGCGGTGTCAACAATAACACCATCCAAATCAAATATGAATCCTTTTCTATTCATCTATTCGTTATTCTCTCTATATGTGATTGCATTTTTATCTGTTATAAATAAATTACACAGACCTGCAATAATTAAACTTAACCCTGCAACTGTCATTGCATTAATTGATTTTTCTCCTAGTAATCCTGACACAAATGTGATTCCGCCTAAAGCCGCTATAATTTGAGGTATTACAATAAACATATTGAAAACCCCCATAATAACTCCCATTTTCTTTGGATCTACTGAGCTAGATAACATGGCATATGGCATTGATAAAATACTTCCCCAAGAGAAACCTATCAAAGCAAATGAAATGACTAAATATTCTGGGGATGGTATAAAATACATGGATATAAATCCGATACCACCTAATATTAGAGATCCCATATGTACAAGCTTTCTGTTAATTCTTCTTTTTGCTGTATACAAAACAAGAATCAATGCAAAAGCCATTGAAGACAATCCATAGATCCCCATATAGGTTCCTACTTCATTTGATGATTTCTGAAAAGCAGTATTCGCAATATCAAAAGCCTCTTTCTGAGCAGCAATAGCCATATCAAAATTAGCTTCTATAGGTGCTGGTGTATGAAAAACATGCTCTGTTAATGCAGGATTTGCTAAACTCCACATTGTAAAGAATGCGAACCAACTGAAAAATTGTACCAAACCTAACTTTTTCATAATGGTTGGCATGTTTCTAATATTATTTAAAATATCAGGGATGAATTGATTCTTTTTTGCTTTTTCATTTTCGAAGGCTTTAAGATCTTCTGGCGGGTATTCTGATGTGGTAAAAACCGTATATAAAATACTTGCTAAGAACACAAAAGCGCCAATACTAAAAGCTACTTTAACAGACATTGGAATTACTCCAGATTCTGCTGCATCACTTACGCCTAATTGAGAAACCATCCACGGTAAGCTGCTCGCAACCCATGTTCCAACACCAATAATTAGTGTTTGAATTACAAAGCCATAAGAACGTTGAGAGTTTGGCAACTTATCTGCCACCAATGCCCTAAATGGCTCCATCGAAATATTGATAGAAGCATCTAGAATCCATAAAAAACCAGCCGCAATCCAAAGTGTTGGAGAATGAGGCATTATTAATAGTGCTAATGAACTCAATATGGCACCAATTAGAAAATACGGTCTACGTCTCCCCCATCTCGGACTCCAAGTTCTGTCACTCATGTAACCAATAATGGGCTGTACAATCAATCCTGTTAAAGGAGCTGCTACCCAAAGTATTGGGATATCATCTATTTCTGCTCCAAGGGTTTGAAAAATTCGAGACATGAAACCACCTGTTAAGGCCATTCCAAATTGGATTCCTAAAAACCCAAAACTCATGTTCCAGATTTCTAAAAAGCTTAGCTTTTGCTTATTCATTATCGTATATTATAAATTAATACTACGATAAGTTCTACAACTTATCAATACATTTAAAAGTGTGAAATGTAAAACTATTGATAAGCTCAGTTGAGCGACAAATATATAAATATTTATTTATAAATGAGAAAAATATTTTTCAGGAGCTGCTATTTCTGGTTCAGCACAGAGTTAGATACTAGACTCTCGAATCTTCAAATTACTAGATATCACCTTAGTTTGAGGGGAGTTATCTTTGCTTTTATTTTCAATTCTATCTAATAATAATTCTGCAGCTTGCATACCCATAGTAAATCCATGTTGTACTACAGTTGTAATTGATGGTGATGAATATTCTGAGATTAATCCATCTGTAAAACCTATTACTGATATATCTTCTGGAATTCTAAGTCCTTTTTCTTTAGCAATTCGAATTGCTACAGCAGCATAAATTTCATTCACTGCAAAAACAGCATCTAGCTCTTTATCAAACAAAATCGAAATTTCTTTGTGCAAATCATTTTCTTCATTCACTTCTGCAATCAACTTTCTATCAATAGAAATCCCTTCTTCTTTTAAAGCTCTTTCATAACCATCTCTTCTTAAAGCGCCAACTGTTATGTGTTCTGGTGTTGTAATTAGCCCAATCTTTTTACTTCCTATTTCTAGCAAATATTTTGTTGCTTTATATCCTGCTCCTTTATCATCAAAGATTACCTTATCACAATGAATACGATCATCAACTCTATCAAACATTACCAACGGAGTTTCGTTTTCTATCAGACCTTGAAAGTGTAACGACTCATGGTTTTCTAAGGTCTCTTTTGACAAGGAAACTAACAGCCCATCTACACTTCCATTAGTCAATACTTCTAAATTCTCAACTTCTCTTTTATAGGAGTTATTAGAGAAACAAATCATTACATTATATCCTCTTTCTGTAGCAATATTTTCGATACCACTAATAACTGTTGAGAAAAAATGATGAACAATCTGAGGAATAATCACTCCAATCACCTTTGTTTTTTGATTACGAAGCTGTAAAGCCAAGCTATTAGGTTTGTAATTACTGTATTTAGCAAATGCCCTAATTCTATCTTTAGTTTCTTTACTAATTTCATGACTATCACTCAAAGCTTTTGAAACAGTTGAAGTAGAAACCCCTAATTCCTTGGCTATTGTTTTTATGGTGATTTTTTGCTTCATATTTTGTAAATATTATGAAAAATTGGATTAGAATTACAGAATAATCAAAAATAAATACAAAAGTTGTCAACACGAAACCGTTTTCGTACTGTTTCGTATTTGTTGCGTGAATGTTTAATTTATACATTCACCTCGTGAAATGTAAAATTATTGTTAACTCAAACATCTAATTTACAGTTATTATATAACAAATTATACATGAAGAAAACTAAAATAATACTCATCGGAATTCTTATGCTATCATCCTTATCTATGTTTGCCCAACAGACATTGACAGGAGTAGTTAAAGACTTAGTAGCAGGCGACAATTTACCTGGTGTTAATGTGGTTGTTAAAGGAACCACAAATGGAACTTCCTCTGATTTTGACGGAAAATTCCAATTAGAGAATATTAAAACAGGAGACGTTTTGGTATTTTCATTTGTAGGATACCTTAACAAAGAAGTTACAATTGGCATTAATTTTAACATTTCGGTTAGTTTAACTGAAAGCTCTCAAAAATTAGACGAAGTTGTAATTATTGGATACGGTACAACTACTATTAAAGATGCAACAGGTTCTGTAGAATCTATTACTTCTGAAGATTTTACAAAAGGAAACATTACGACTCCAGAAAATCTACTAAGTGGTAGAGTTGCTGGTGTAAACATTACAACTAGTGGCGCACCTGGTTCTGGCTCTCAAATCACCATTCGTGGAGGATCTTCTTTAAGTGCTTCAAACGCACCTTTAGTTGTTATTGATGGATTGCCTATTGACAATGACAGTACTGCCGGATCTAGAGGAATACTTGCCAATATAAACCCAAGTGACATTGAATCTTTCACTGTATTAAAAGACGCTTCTGCAACTGCGATTTACGGATCGAGAGCTTCTAATGGAGTAATTATAATTGTCACTAAAAAAGGAAAAAAAGAATACACCTTAGATTACGACGTACAATATAGTTTTGGTAAAGTAACGGATAGAGTAGATGTCTTTTCTGCAGATGAATTTAGAAATTTTGTAAACTCTCAACCAATTAGTGGTACAACTTTAGACACCAACTTATTAGGTACAGCAAACACCAATTGGCAAGATGAAGTATTACAATCTACCGTATCAACACAACATAATTTTACTGCAAGAGGTTCTATTTTCAATGCCATCCCAACACGTATGTCTTTAGGATTCTCTGAATTACAAGGAGCTATCTTAACATCACAATACGACAGAGCTAATATTTCTTTAGCAATGAACCCTTCAATGTTAAAAGATCATTTAAAAATTGGATTGAACTACAACAGAGCTTTTGAAGATAGCAGATTCGCAGCTGGTGGCATCGGAGCAGCTTTACGCTACGACCCAACACAACCTGTAAGAGCTTCTGGCCCTTATGGTGGTTTCTATCAACATTATACAAATACAACAGATGGATTTGTTCTGGCTAATGGAACAACAAACCCTGTTGCTTCAATTTTACAATCAAACAATATAGGTAAAGTTTTCAGACATTATGGAAACTTAAATATTGATTACAAGTTTCACTTCTTACCTGAATTGAAAGCTGTACTTAATGTCGGTTTTGACAAAACTGAAGGAACCTACAACAATGTAAGTTCTTTAAATGGACCTAGAAGTTGGAACACAGCTGTAAACGGAAACGATTCAAGTGGGTTTCAAAATAGAGAGAATCAATTACTAGATGGATACTTAAACTACAACAAAGAATTTAATAATTTTAAAACAGATATTACTGCTGGATACTCTTATCAGAAGTTTACAAATTCAGGGGTAAATGGTGCCAACTTAAGAGACCCAAAGGGATTTGCAGATGCATACAACCCAACAGATGTAGTGCTAATTGGCTTTTTCGGAAGAGCAAACTTTACATTTTTAGAGAAGTACTTATTAACGCTTTCTTATAGAAGAGATGGTACATCTCGTTTTAGTGAAGAAAACAGATGGGGAGATTTCCCTGCAGCTGCTGTAGCTTGGAGATTAAGTGATGAAGATTTCTTAAAAGATTCTAATGTAATTTCTAACTTAAAATTAAGAGTTAGTTATGGAATTACAGGACAACAAGACATTCCGAATAATGAAATTTATTTGAGTACATATCGATTTGGGAACATCAATTCTCAATATATTTTTGGAGGAAACCCAATTCAATCAACAATTCCTCAAAAGATAAACCCAGACATTAAATGGGAGGAAACAGCCACTTTAGAATTTGGTTTAGATTATGGGTTGTTTGACAATAAATTTACAGGAACGATTGGGGCTTTTCAAAAAAACTCTACAGACTTATTGTTTAATGCTCCTGTAGCTGATGCTTCTAATTACACTAACAAAATTGTACAAAACATTGGTGAACTTGAGATTAAAGGATTGGAATTCACTATAAACACAGACATTATTAAAAGTGATGATATAAATTGGAATGTGAATTTCAACGCTACCTATTTAGATAGAAAAATTAAAAAACTTGCTTCAGGTGAAGATGTAACTACTGGAGGTATTGCAGGAGGTACAGGTAAGGAAGTACAGCTTTTTAGAGAAGGATTCACTCCTTACTCTTTCTACGTATACAAACAACTATACGACACTGCAGGTAAGCCAATCGAAGGAGCATACCTAGACAGAACAGGTGATGGCATTATCAATGGAGAAGATCGTTACTTAAAAGAAAGCCCAGGTGCAGACGTTACCTTAGGTATGCAATCTAGTTTTAGTTACAAAAATTTTGACTTAGCTTTTAATTTAAGAGCAAGTATAGGTAATTACAATTATAACAATGTAAACTCTTCTCTAGCACAATTATCTTTATTACAAGACAATGCTGTGTTAGGTAACATTCCTACTTCTGTATTAGACACCAACTTTAAAGTTACATCTGATGCAATTTTATCAGACATTTATATAGAAAATGCATCTTTCTTAAAAATGGACAATATCACATTAGGGTACACTTTTGATAGACCAATAAAAGCTTTTTCGACCAATAGCATTCGATTATGGGCTGGTGTACAAAATGTATTTACACTAACAAACTATTCTGGCTTAGATCCAGAAGTATTTAATGGTATAGATAATTTAATTTATCCAAGATCTAGAACTTTCTTATTAGGCGCTAACATTAAATTCTAATTATTATGATGACGAAAACAACATTTAAAACAGTAAAATTTTGTGCACTAATATTGATGATGACTTTATCATTCTCATCGTGTACAGAAGATTTAAATATTACTCCTAAAGATGATCAAACATTATTGGGTGAAGATTTTTTCAAAAATGAAACCGCTTACAAACAATTATTAGGAGGAGTCTATGCAAATTTATCTTTAACTGGAATTGACGGACCCGGGAGTTCAACTATTGAAGGACTAGATGCTGGAACGAGCCAGTTTGGTAGAGTTTTATTATACCTACAAACCTTATCTGCAGATCAAATGATTTGGTCTTACGAAAATGATCCTGGTACAAGAGAAATTCAACGAAACATTTGGACGGCTCAAAACCCATTGTTAACAGGAATGTTTGGAAGAACTCATAACACAATTGCGTACGCAAACAATTTCCTAAGAGAAACTACTGATGCAAAGTTAGATGCAAGAAACGTTTCTACATCTACTCGTACAGAAATAAAAACCTTTAGAGCAGAAGCGCGTTTACTAAGAGCAATGTCTTATTATTATATGATGGATATTTTTGGAAAAGCTGCTTACATTACAGAAGATGACGCAATAAACTCTTTACCTAAACAATACAATAGAGCTCAATTATTTACCTTCATTGAGTCTGAATTAAAAGCCATAGATGGTGATTTAAAAGACCCAATGCAGAATGAACATGCCAGAGCAGACAAAGCAGTTGCTTGGATGATTTTAGCAAAAATTTACTTGAATGCTAAAGTATATATTGATACAGATCGCTATACAGATTGTTTAGAGTATACAACAAAAATAATTGGTGGTGGATTTTCATTAGCTACTGAATATGAACATAATTTTATGGCAGATAATAATACAAATTCTGCCATGAATGAAATTATTTTCCCACTAATATCCGATGGAACATTCACACATAACTACGGACCAACAACTGTTATGATTAATGGTTCTGTTGGAAGTATTGAAGCAAACGGAGCAGAAGTTGGTGTTGGCGCCGGTGGATGGGGAGGAGCCTTACGTTTAAGAAAACAATTTGTACAATTGTTTGACGGAGCTACTTACGCAACTGATACAAGAAACACAATTATTTCTGGAGCAAGGAACATTGATATTTCTGATATTTCTGATAGAGATTCTGGTTATATCTTAAAAAAATGGTCTAACGCTACTTCAACTGGCACATTTGGATCAGATGAAACTTTTGTTGACACAGATTTCCCATTGTTTAGATTGGCAGATGTATACTTAATGTATGCAGAAGCTCACCTAAGAGGTGGTGGTGGTACTGCAACTATTGCAGCAGGTTACTTATCAGACCTAAGAACAAGAGCAAATAACACCAATACTATTTCTTCTGGAGATTTAAGTTTAGATTTAATTTTAGATGAAAGAGCAAGAGAATTACATTGGGAAGCTCACAGACGTCAAGACTTAATTCGTTTTGATAAATTTACTGGAGGAAATTACAATTGGGCTTGGAAAGGGAATGGAAGTAATGGTATTTCTTTACCCGCACACTTCAATGTATATCCTGTTCCTACAAACAGTTTATCTTCTAACCCTAACTTAACCCAAAATACAGGTTATTAATCCTTTAAAATATAAAAGATGAAAAACATACAAAAAATATCGATATCTATAGCTTTTGCGCTGATACTGATTATCTTTAATTCTTGCGACGACAACACTGATTTATTTGAGATCAGCAGTCCTGTTGCTCCTGTGTTATCTGAGTTATCACTTACAGCTATTGAGTTAGATCCAGTAAATACATCCAATCCAATTGTCACATTAGATTGGCAAAATGCAAGCTACGGACAACAAACATCCATCAATTACGTAATTCAATTTGCGAGTGATGTTGATTTTACAACTCCAGTAGTTGCTTCTTCAATTAATGGGAACAATACGATTACGTTTTCTGTAAACGAATTAAATTCATCGGCAGGAACCGCTGGATTAGCACCATTTAAATGGAATACTTTATATGCAAGAATAATAGCATCAATAGGGACTCAGTCAAGTAATAAAATTACATCAAACGTAATACAGTTTGATGTAAAACCTTACTTTAACTATCCGTTCAAAGATTACTATTTGGTAGGAGATGCAACTGCTCCTGGATGGAATCCAGACAACACGAATCCTGCTCTATTCAGAGATGCAGCCAATAGTAAAAAATACAGCTATACTGGTTATTTTGCTGACGGGCATGTGAAGGTTTTAGAAATACTAGGACAATGGCAACCACAGTGGGGAACAAATGACGGAGAAACATTAGCCGTTAATGATGGAACAGGATCTGACCCTGGAACATTTGCCGTACCATCTGGTGCTGGATTTTATACTTTTGAAATGGATTTTGGAGCAAATACTTTTAGCTATACTTCTTATGATGCCAGTTCTGCAACAGACTACACAAGCATGTCGGTTCAAGGTTCAGCAACAGCTGGTGGCTCTACCCCAACAGCAATCAATCAATTGGCACATGATGGTCATATTTGGTATGCAAGAGGAATTCATTTAACACCTGGAGATTTACAACTCATCACAAATACAAGTTCAGTTTGGGGCGCAACAACATCATTCTCTGGAAAAGCAACCGAAAATGGAGGAAATATCCCTGTTGTTGTAGAAGATGATTATGATGTATGGTTTAACGACTTAACTGGAAGTTACATTTTAATTCCGTTGAATCTTTAAGGTTCAGTATTTAATTAATTTAATAAAAAGATACAATGAAAACATATATAAACAAATTAAGCTTCTTGTTGCTTTCACTTTTACTAGTATTTAGTTCTTGTGAAACGGAAGATAATTTAACTATCATTACTCCTGAGCCTTCATTTACATTAGAAGCACCTGGAATTAGCAGCGTGTTTTTAAATTATGGTTTAACAGACAACCCTGCTTTTACAATCGTTTGGAAAGATGATTTATCCGGAAGTGGTTCTTATGACGTAGAAATGTCTACAGATATAGAATTTACAACTCCAATTGCATTAGGGAATTCTACAACAAATTCATTTTCTATGACTGTTGGCGAATTGAATACTACAATTAAAAATGCTGGAGCTACTTCTTTTAAAGATATTGCTATCTATCTAAGAATCAAATCAGGCGCCTTTACTTCTAATAACATTCAATTATTAGTAACGGCATACCCTATAAATCCGCCAGTAATTACTGATCCAACTGCAGGAAGCAGCTATACGCTACTCGCTAGTAAACAAGGAGAACCAGCAATTACTGTTAACTGGACAGATGCTGTTTTAGAATCTACTTTAGGTGTTGATGTTACTTACAGTTTAGAAATCGCAGAAGACGGTACAAGTTTTTCTGCACCCGTTTCTGTTAAAAATGAAAAAAACGTAGCTTCTTTAGGTTTAAATCATAAAGAATTCAACAATGCGGTTTTATCAATAAATTTAGTTCCAGATGTTACAGAAAACATCGACCTAAGAGTTAAGTCTACAATGACGAACGCCTCTGGAGATGTTTTAGAAAGAGTTTCTGAAGTGATTTCTATCTCCGTAACTGCATTCGGAATCGATGTGCCTAATAATTTATTTATGGTCGGTTCTCACAATAACTGGAACAATGCAGATGCAACGCAACAATTTAGAAACCACGGAGATGGTGTATTTTCTAAAGTACAGGTTTTTGGTGCTAATTCTGAATTTAAACTATTACCTACTTCTGGATCTTGGGATGGTGATTGGGGCGAAGACAAAAACAACGCTGGAAAATTAGTACAAGAAGACGAGCAAAACATCGAAATTACAGATGCAGGGAGCTATTTAGTAACAATCGATTACAATACATTATCTTTTAGTTTAACCAATGTAACAAGCCTTTTTGCTGTTGGATCTCATAATGGTTGGAACAATACAGATGCAACACAAGAACTTTATACTTCTGGAAACGGTGTATTCACTAAAGTCATGACATTTGATGCGGGTGCTGAATTTAAATTTCTACCTAACTCAGGGTCTTGGGATGGAGACACAGGAGAAGACGCTGCAAACCCTGGTTCAATTATTAATGATGGTGAAGCTAATATTACGGTAGCAGATGCAGGTACTTATGTGGTAACGGTAGATTTTACAACCTTAACTTTTAATCTAAAAGAATTACCAACAAACCTTTTCTTAGTAGGAAGTCCAAACTCTTGGAATAATGCTACTGCTCCTGCTTTTACGAAATTGTCGGAAGGTATATTTGAATTATCAATTACGCTTACAGATTCAGATGAGTTTAAATTCTTGCCTGTTCAAGGTTCTTGGGACAATGATTGGGGAGAAAGTAAGGCGCATGCAGGAATGCTAGTAAGAGATGATGAAAACAATGTGAAATCACCCGGAAATGGAACCTATACAATTACGGTAGATTTTAACAAAGGAACAGTCACAGTACTGTAATTATTTGAAAACTCTCAAAGGCTGCATAACAAAATTATGTAGCCTTTGTTTTTTAATGCTAAATTCCATGAAAAAAATTACTTTATTATTTATATTGATAACCTCTCTAAGTTATGGTCAAGTAACAATTACACCAAATCCTTTTAGTGTAGATCAATCCATTACTATTACTGTTGATGCGAATAGTTCAGATACAGATTCCAATGGGTTCTCTAATCCAACGAAAGTGTATATGCATTCTGGTGTAGGACCAAATACAAATCCATGGACCTACACAGTAGGGAATTGGGGTACTGACGACGGAGTTGGAGAAATGACAAACAATAATGATGGAACATGGAGTATTACCCTTACACCAGAAACGTATTACAACTTAACTTCTACACAAGCGAACACCATCACAAAAATGGGACTCGTATTTAGAAATGAAAATGGATCTCAAGAATTTAAAGACAACGGAAACACTGATTTCTTTTTTAATGTTGGACTTTTTCAAGTAGAATTAACAGCTCCAACTCAAGATATTACTACGTTAACTTCTGGGCAAAACTTACCAATAGTTGCAACATCTTCACAAGCAGCAGACTTTGTTCTAAAAGCAAATGGCACAATTATAAACACATCAAACAACACAACAGCATACAGTTTCTCGCATACTGTAAATGACAATACAGACTACATCTTAGAAGTAACCAAAGGAAGTGATGTTATTGCGAAGACATTTCATGCTATTGTTTCTATTACTGAACAATCTGTGCCAACCAACATGAAAGATGGTATTAATTTAGATGCTAATGATTCCTCAAAAGCAACGTTGGTACTCTATGCACCTACTAAAAACACAGTTCATTTAATTGGCGATTTTAACAATTGGCAAGTAAACAATACCTATTTATTAAAAAAAGACACCGCAAAAGATCGATTCTGGATAGAACTTACTGGTTTAACACCTCAAACGAATCATATGTATCAATATGTAGTAGATGGAAATTTGAGTATTGCAGATCCGTATTCTACCATTATCTTATCAGAAAGCAACGATCAATATATCAACGCTACTACCTATCCTGACTTACCTCAATACCCAACAGGAAAAACAAGCCATTCAGTAACTTTATTAAGAACTGGTGACACACCCTATACTTGGCAATCAACAAATTTTCAGAAACCGAAGAAAACCGATTTGGTAATTTACGAATTACTCATAAGAGATTTTGACAGTTTGCATAGTTTTGATGCTGTAAAAGCAAGATTAGATTACCTACAAAACCTAGGAATTAATGCCATAGAATTTATGCCAGTAATGGAATTTGATGGAAATGAGTCTTGGGGATACAATCCTTCGTTTCATATGGCACTAGACAAATATTACGGCAATACTACTTCTTTTAAACAATTAATTGACGAATGTCATGCCAGAGGAATTGCTGTAATAATTGATGTTGCTTTTAACCATGCGAGTGGTCAAAACCCATATTATAGAATGTGGAACACCGACAACGGTGGCTATGGAGGTCAGGCAAGTGCAAACAGCCCATTTTTTAACCAGACTGCAACACATTCTTATAGTGTATTCAATGACTTTAACCATAGCAAGCAAGCAGTTAAAGATTATGTGAAAAGAATTTCTCAATATTGGATTGACGAATATAAAATAGATGGTTTCAGATGGGATTTAACCAAAGGGTTTACTCAAAACTGTTCGTCATCTGACGAAAGTTGTACAGGAAGTTACCAAATAGATAGAGTTGCCGTTTTAAAAGAATATGCAGATTATCAATGGGAAAAAGATTCTAATTTCTATGTCATATTCGAACATTTAGGAGGAAATATAGAAGAAAAAGAATGGTCAGAATATCGTTTAGGAGAAGGAAAAGGAATTTTACTTTGGGGCAATCATAACCATCAATACAATCAAAATACGATGGGTTTTAGCTCTGATGCAGATTTTTCTTGGATTTCTTATAAAAACAGAGGTTGGTCTGTACCTGCAAATGTTAGTTATATGGAAAGTCATGATGAACAACGATTGATGTATAAAAACTTACAATTTGGGAATTCTAATGGTAGCTACAATGTCAAAACATTAACAACAGCATTAGACAGACAAAAAATTGCAGGTGCATTTTATTTCACTATTCCTGGTCCAAAAATGATTTGGCAATTTGGAGAGCTTGGTTATGACATTGATATAGATCACCAAGGAAGAACTGGTAACAAACCTATTCTATGGAATTATTTTGATGATACAAACAGAAAAGAATTATACAGTACTTGGTCTAAACTAATTCAATTAAAACTTAAATATGAGATTTTCGAAACCTCAGATTTCACTTTAGAAGTTGCGAGTTCTAACGGTTTAAAAAAGATACACTTAACAGACCCTGCAGCTACAGACCTTCAGTCAGTCGTAATTATTGGTAATTTCGGATTAACTGCACAAAGTATTGCACCAAATTTTCAACAAACGGGAACTTGGTATAATTTATTAGATGACAATTCAACAATTACTGTTTCTAACACCTCTGCTTTAATTTCTTTAGCTCCAGGTGAATTTAAAGTATTCGGAAATCAACCTGCTGTTTTAGCTACTGATGACGTTCATTTAAACGATATTAATTCTTTAAAACTATATCCTAATCCTAGTTCAAGTACATTTTACATCAATAAAAAAGTAAAAAAATTGCAGCTTTTTGACATAACAGGTAAAAATGTAAAAACATTCTCGGGAGATTTTTCAGAAAATTATGGGTTTGACATTCAAGCATTAAATAATGGTATTTATTTTGTGAAAATTAAAACAGAAGACACTATTCTTACTAAAAAAGTAATAAAAAAATAATTAGTTATCCTATTCAATATAATAGAATTAAAAAAGCACCTATCCCTAAAGGGTTTCTTTTTGTATCAATTCAATCGTTTTATGGAGAATAGGATTTTTATTATTGGTATTCCAAACTGCAGAAAGCACTGTTCTTTGAGAAATCATGTCTAATTCTATAAACCGAACTCCTTGATGATTGCTTAATAAGGATTTTGGGACCATAGAAATTCCAAAACTATTTTCTACCAATTTATAGATTGAACTTGCATGAATTGTATTGTGCGATACAATTGGAGAAAAGCCGCTATCATCAAAAATTTGCATCACTTTTTCGTAATAAGAAGCGCTATACTTTGAATCGAAAAGTATAAATGGTTCGTCTTTAAATTGCGATAAGTTTACAAATTCTTTTGCTGTAATTGGATGATTTTCCGGCAATACCAAACAGAAGGTTTCTTTTAAAAGCGGCAAGATCTCCAAACCTCTTGGCACTCTTTCCAACCGAACAAACCCCATATCTACATCATGTGATAATAAGCTTTCTATTTGTTTTTGGTTGTCCATTTCTTTCAAACTAAAAACAACATCTGGATGTTCTTTTCTGAATTGAACCAACAAATTCGGAATGATTTCTTGCATGGCAGAACCAACATACCCAAACTTTAAATCCCCACCAATTCCATCATTTAACAATTTCGCATGATTAAAAATATGCTCTAGGTTTTTCAAATTTTTAGTCAATTCGTCCTGTAAATACTTTCCTGGCTTGGTTAATTCCACTTTTCGATTGTGTCGCTCAAACAAACTAACTCCCAAATCATCTTCCATTTGTTTGATTTGCCTACTCAATCCTGGCTGAGAAATAAATAAGCGTTCGGCTGCCTTTCTAAAGTGCAAATCCTCAGCAACAGCTAAAAAATATTTAATGTGACGAAACTCTATTTGATTACTCATAAGCATCAATAACTAACAAACTTAATCTTGTTAGGCATCAAAAATACCAATAACTTTGTTACAAACATCAGATACTTCAATAAAATGACATTTAAATACGGAATAGATCAATTAACAGTAGACAAAGTAATTGCAATTGCACAAGGAGAGCTACACGCTGAATTAACAATTGAAACCATTGAAACAGTTAAAAATTGTAGAGCCAAAGTCGAAAAAATGGCTAGCGGAGACAAAGCTGTCTACGGAATAAACACAGGCTTTGGACCTTTGTGTGATGTACAAATTACTCCAGAAGAAACGAGTAAACTGCAAGAAAATTTATTGATCACTCATGCCGTTGGCGTTGGTAATCCAATTGATAAAGAGTTTTCTAAAATCATGATGATTTGTAAAGTGCATGCACTGTGTCAAGGTTTTTCTGGTGTTCGTTTAGAATTGATAGAACGTATTTTATATTTTATTGAGCATGACTTATTGCCTATTGTTCCAGAGCAAGGTTCTGTAGGTGCTTCTGGTGATTTAGCGCCATTATCACATTTGTTTTTACCACTATTAGGTGAAGGTGATTTTTGGATTGGAGATGAAATCATTCATGCAAAAGAAGTGTTGACTAAGCATAATTTAACTCCGTTAACCTTAGAAGCAAAAGAAGGATTAGGTTTAATAAACGGAACGCAATTTATTTTAGCACATGCCATTAAAGGTTTGCAAAAAATGGAGTATTTACTAGACTTAGCAGATGTTTCTGGAGCCATGAGTTTAGAAGGGTTTCAAGGAAGCGCTTCTCCATTTAAAGAAGATTTACACAAAATAAGACCTTTTAAAGGAAACTTAAAAGTTGCAGAACGAATGCGCATGTTATTGGATGGTTCGCAGAATGTAGAAAACCATTTAGAATGTGAACGTGTACAAGACCCGTATTCTATGCGTTGTATGCCTCAAGTGCACGGTGCTTCTAGAAATGCGTATTATCATTTGAAAGAATTGGCAGAAATAGAAATGAATTCGGTTACAGACAATCCAATAGTATTGAGCGAAACAGAAGCTATTTCTGGAGGGAACTTTCACGGACAACCTTTAGCAATGGCATTAGATTACGGTTCTATTGCTGCATCTGAATTAGGAAATATTGCAGACAGACGATGTTATTTATTATTAGAAGGAAAATACGGATTGCCAAGATTATTAACTTCTGGCGGTGGATTGAATTCAGGATTTATGATTCCACAATACACAACTGCTGCGTTGGTTACAGAGAACAAATCGTTGTGTTTCCCTCCTTCTGCGGATAGCGTTCCAACATCATTAGGACAAGAAGATCATGTATCTATGGGAAGTATTTCCGGACGACAATTCAATCAAATTTTAGGAAATATTGAAAAAATATTGGCTATCGAATTGATGTATGCTGCACAAGCAATGGAATTTAGAAGGCCAAATACATTCTCTACCATTATTGAAGAAAACTTCAAGATCATCAGAGAAAAAGTAGCCAAATTAGAAGACGATCGTATTTTAAAAGACGACATCTACGCTATGATTGCCTTGGTAAAAAACAAATCATTCATCGTTAAATAATTATAACATGAACTTTAAAGAACAAATAGTACAAGGAATTCCGGCTGAGATTCCAGCAAAAAGAAACTATCCCGCAGACGCAAATAGAGCTCCAAAGAGAAAAGATATTTTATCTGTAGACGAAAAACAATTAGCCATAAGAAATGCGTTGCGTTATTTTCCAGAAAATTGGCACGAAGAATTGGCCACTGAATTTGCAGAAGAATTGAAAGAGTATGGTAGAATCTACATGTATCGATTTAAGCCCGATTATAAAATATACGCAAGACCAGTTTCAGAATACCCTGCTAAAACTTCACAAGCTGCAGCGTTAATGTTGATGATTCAAAACAACTTAGATCCAGCAGTTGCTCAGCATCCAGAAGAATTAATTACCTATGGTGGTAACGGAGCAGTTTTTCAGAATTGGGCACAATACCTATTGGTAATGCACTATTTATCAATAATGACAGAGGAACAAACTTTGCATTTGTATTCTGGTCATCCAATGGGATTATTCCCTTCGTCAAAAAATGCTCCTAGAGTAATTGTAACGAACGGAATGATGATTCCTAATTATTCTCAACCAGATGATTGGGAAAAATTCAACGCATTGGGAGTAACTCAATATGGGCAAATGACAGCAGGTTCATTTATGTATATTGGACCACAAGGAATTGTACACGGAACAACGATTACAGTAATGAATGCTTTCCGTAAAATCTTACCAAAAGGAGAAACTCCAGCTGGAAAAATATTTTTAACAGCTGGTTTGGGAGGTATGAGTGGAGCACAACCAAAAGCAGGTAACATTGCCGGTTGTATTACTATTGCAGCAGAAGTAAATATGGATGACCTAATCAGCAGAGTAAAACATGCACAAGAAACCAAAGAAGTGGTTTCGATTGCTTTTATTGGAAATGTAGTTGAAATCTGGGAACGTTTTGATGAAGAGAATATCCACATTCATGTAGGATCTGATCAAACATCATTGCATATTCCTTGGACTGGGGGTTATTATCCTGTTGATATTTCTTACGAAGAATCGAATCGTTTGATTCGTGAAGAACCAGCAATTTTTAAAGAGAAAGTGCAAGAAACATTGAGAAGACATGCAACTGCCATTAATAATCACACCGCAAAAGGAACGTATTTCTTTGATTACGGAAATGCCTTTTTATTAGAAGCTTCAAGAGCTGGTGCAGATGTTATGGCAGATAACAATATTGATTTTAGATACGCATCTTATGTGCAAGACATTCTTGGACCGATGTGTTTCGATTATGGTTTTGGGCCTTTTCGATGGGTTTGTGCTTCAGGGAAACCAGAAGATTTAGATGCAACTGATGATATTGCTGCAAGTGTATTGCAAGAGATTATGGAGAATTCTCCAGAAGAAATTCAATTGCAAATGCAAGACAATATCACTTGGATTAAAGATGCCAAAAAGAATAAAATGGTGGTTGGTTCTCAAGCACGTATATTATATGCTGATGCAGAAGGAAGATCTAAAATTGCAGAAGCCTTTAACAATGCTATTGCCGCTGGTAAAATTGGACCCGTTGTTTTAGGAAGAGATCATCATGATGTAAGTGGAACAGATTCGCCATATAGAGAAACGTCTAATATTTATGATGGAAGTAAATTTACTGCAGACATGGCCATTCATAATGTAATTGGTGATAGTTTTAGAGGTGCTACTTGGGTTTCTATTCACAATGGCGGTGGCGTTGGTTGGGGAGAAGTAATGAATGGTGGTTTCGGAATGTTATTAGACGGAACTAAAGAAGCTGAAGTTCGTTTAAAAAGCATGTTGTTTTATGATGTAAATAACGGAATAGCTCGTAGAAGCTGGGCTAGAAATGACGAGGCTATTTTCGCCATCAAACGTGAGATGGAAAGGTCTCCAAATTTAAAAGTAACTTTACCAAATCTAGTAAAAGACGAATTGTTAAACGACTTATTTTAATGGCTACACTATTTAAAAACATCAAAGAATTAATCCAGGTTAGAACTGAACCTGTTTCGTTTCTCTCAGGTAAAGAAATGAACAATTTACCTACTATTAAAAATGCATTTTTAGTTGTTAAAAATGGCTTAATTGCTGATTTCGGCAAAATGAATAACTGCCCAAATAGTGATTTCTCAGAGATTATTGACGCTACAGATAAAATGATCTTACCTTCTTGGTGTGACTCTCATACGCACATTGTATATGCAGGAAACAGAGAAGGAGAATTTGTGGATAGAATCAATGGTTTGACCTATGAAGAGATTGCAAATAACGGAGGTGGTATTTTAAATTCTGCCAAGAAATTACAAGCAACTTCTGAAGAAGATTTATACCAGCAAAGTAAAGCACGATTAGAGGAAGTAATATCGTTGGGAACTGGTGCTGTAGAAATTAAATCTGGTTATGGATTAACTACAGATGCTGAGTTAAAAATGTTACGCGTAATCAAACGATTAAAAAAGAATTATAACATTCCTATTAAAGCTACTTTTTTAGGTGCACATGCAGTACCAAAAGAATTTAAAAACAACAAAGATGGATACTTAAAACTATTGATTGAAGAGGTATTACCAAAAGTAGCTGAAGAAAATTTAGCAGAGTATATAGACATCTTTTGTGAAACGGGGTATTTCACTGTTACTGATACTGAATTGATTTTAGAAGCGGGAATAAAACATGGATTGACACCAAAGATTCATGTCAATCAATTTACTGCAATTGGAGGCGTTCAGGCCGGAATTAAATTCAACGCATTGTCTGTAGACCATTTAGAAGAAATGCGCGATGAAGATATCGCTTCGTTACAAAACACTACAACTATGCCAGTTGCTTTGCCTAGTTGTTCGTATTTTTTAGGCATTCCATACACACCTGCTCGTAAAATGATTGATGCAGGTTTACCTTTGGCTTTAGCAACAGATTTCAACCCTGGCTCTACACCTTCTGGAAATATGAACTTTGTAGTTTCTACCGCCTGTATCAAAATGAAAATGACACCAGAAGAGGCCATCAATGCGGCAACAATTAATGGTGCATATGCAATGGGACTAGAAAACGAAGTTGGATCAATCTCAAAAGGAAAACAAGCCAATTTTATTCTAACAAAACCTATCAATTCTTATGGATTCATTCCATACTCTTTTGGTACAAATCAAATAGAAAAAGTCTTTTTGAAAGGTGTGGAATCATGAAACTAGATTATAAAAAACGCTCTTTATTAATACTATTATGTTTTCTTTCTATTAGCATGTATGCACATGGAGTTGATGATGCTACACAGGCATTTTTAATCGGAAACAAAGGAATTGCCTTTGGACCATTTCTTTATATTGGAGCCAAACATATGATTACTGGTTATGATCATTTATTATTCCTAGTTGGAGTTGTCTTTTTTCTTTACAAAAAAAAAGAGATTCTTATTTATATCAGTTTTTTTACATTAGGACATAGTGCAACATTATTATTTGGTGTTCTGTCAGACATACAAGTAAACGCCTATCTAATTGACGCAATTATAGCTGTTTCAATCATCTACAAAGGATTTGATAACCTTGGCGGATTTAAACAAATCTTTGGAAAACAACCTAACACTAAAACCGCTGTTTTAATTTTTGGATTATTTCATGGTTTTGGATTGGCAACCAAATTACAAGAGTTCAAATTTGATCAAGACGGTCTTTTGGTAAACCTATTAGGGTTTAATCTTGGTGTTGAGATTGGGCAGTTTTTAGCATTAGGGTTTGTACTTATCCTTTTTGATTTTTGGAGAAGACACAAAAGCTTTAACAAATTCTCAAAAATCACAAATACCTTATTAATGGCAGCAGGTTTTTTACTGCTGGCTTTTCAATTAACCGGATATTTTTTAAACTAGACCTATGGAGGATAAAAATCAACTCATCGTTTCTAAAAAGCAACTATTAAACTCTGTTAGTATTGCTTTTCTTATTGGGATTCTCGTATTTATTACGGCCGTTTTACCTGCAGAATTTGGCAAAGATCCTTTGGGCACTGGAAAACTTTTCGGTTTTAGCAGATTGTATATAATAGAAAACACCAATCAATTAAACTTTAAAAAAATCAAATTAAAAGATATAGGCTCTCCTTCAAATATAAGCAAGCCATATGAAGCAAACAACCCTGCATCTGAAATACAATTTGATGTGATTCAAGATAGTATCATTGTGAAAATTCCGGCTAAAAAAGGAATAGAATACAAAGTGAAAATGCTTAAACACGGAAGTACAAAATACGAATGGTATTCTCAAAATAAAGAGATTGTGTTTTTAGATTTTCACGGAGAAGTTGAAGAGAAAAACCCTCCAAAAGAAGTCTTTTATGAAAGCTATACTGTTGCATACTCTAATAATATGGCAGGAACTTTTACGGCCTCATTTAAAGGGAAGCACGGTTGGTATTTTAAAAATTTAAGCAACAAAGAAATTACAATTATTATAAAACTAAAAGGGCAATACAAGTTGTTCAACTAAAAATGGAATTAAAATCAATAAATGTAGAATATCAATCTGCACAAAAAATATATTGGACCGGTAGAAAATCTAATCCAGATATTGGCAAACAATATTGGTACCAAGAAGTAGAGTTATTTAACCTCAAAGATATCGGTACAAAAAACACAGACATTGCCTTAATAGGATACGTCTGTGATGAAGGTGTTAGAAGAAATCTAGGGAGAGTTGGTGCAAAACAAGGACCAACAGCGCTAAGAGAACGTCTAGCAAAGCTTCCAATTCATTTTGACACAAAAAAAGTGGCCGATTTCGGAAATATCATCTGTATCGATGAAGAAATGGAAGCCTGTCAAAATGGATTTGCAAGCACTATAGATTCTTTTATTTCTAACAAAATTTTTCCAATTGCCATTGGTGGCGGACATGATATGTCTTACGGGCATTTTAAAGGGATTCACAATGCCATCAATAGCAATTCTGATAAAAAAATTGGAATTATAAATTTTGATGCTCATTTTGATTTACGCCCAGTTGATAAAAAATCTAATTCAGGAACACCTTTTAACCAAATCCTTAACGAGTTTGATAATGTAGAATATTTTGCTATAGGAATTCAAAGACAATCGAATACCAAGGAGTTGTTTAACATTGCCGAAAACGACAATATAAATTTCGCTATCAATTACGATTGTGAATCATCTAAAGAAGAATTAAGCGCCTTAAAAGAGCGTTTACAACCAATCATTGATTCTTGCGACCATTTGTATATCACTATTGACATGGATGGATTTTCATCTGCTTATGCACCTGGAGTAAGCGCTCCTTCTCCATTAGGATTTACACCATATTTTGTTTTTAAAATGCTACATTTTCTATTTGATAGTAACAAAGTAATTTCTTGTGATATTGCAGAGCTAAACCCAACCTTAGATCGTGATAATATCACTGCAAATTTAGCAGCAAAACTGGTGGATTTTATAGTGACGAAAGTCGCAGAAAAAAAAGACTTTTAGCACAAAAAAAAAGAGCAGCCAGACGGTTGCTCTTTTTTTCTAAAAACATATTTTCATGAAAATTGAAATCTAACAGTTATCTTACTTCATATAATTATCATCCCAATTTTTCACCCTAGGCTCCCCTAGTTTCCCTATTGATTTTGCGACTAGCATTGATACGGCAGCATCACCTGTAACATTCACTGCTGTTCTACACATATCTAGAGGTCTATCAACTGCAAAAATCAATGCCAATCCCGCTTCAGGAATACCAGCATACCCTAGAACTCCAACCAACATTACCATACCGGCGCCTGGTACAGCTGCACTTCCTATTGAAGCCAATGTTGCCGTTGCAATAATTCCTAATTGTGTTGAGAAATCTAAATCCATACCGAAAGCTTGTGCTATAAAAACAGCAGCTACCGCTTGATACAAACTCGTTCCATCCATATTGATAGTTGCACCAATTGGCAATACAAAACTTGCCACTTCTTCTTCGACTCCTAAATGCTCAGTAACACGTTCCATCGTAACAGGTAATGTTGCCGCACTAGAACTAGTCGAAAAAGCCAATAACTGAGCTGGTGATATTCCATTGATAAAAAACATCGGTTTCTTTTTAGTAAACACATAGACTAATGTTGTGTAAATAATGATCATAATTAACAATCCGGCAACAACGGTTAATGCATACCAACCTAATGCTTTAAACAAGTCTATACTTGGCGACTCTACAACCAAGGCCGCCAACAAAGCAAAGACACCGTATGGTGCCGCTAACATAATTAGATCTACCATTTTTAAGATGACTTCATTAAAACCATCAAAAAAACTTTTAACTGTTTTTCCTTTTTCTTCTGGAATTAAAATCAACCCAATTCCAAAAAACACGGCAAAGAAAATTACTTGCAACATATTTCTATTACTCGTTGCTGATTCAAAAATATTTTCTGGTACTAGATCTTCTAAAGGCTTTAACGGGCCTGCTTGTTTTTGTGCTTTTGCAGTTTCCTTATACTTGGTTGTGCTATCTGCATAATTCCCTACCATTTCTGTTCTGGTAGCTTCTTTAATTGAATACCCTGGATTTACAACATTCACCAAAAGTAATCCGATTGAAACGGCAATAATTGTGGTAGTTATATAGATTCCGATAGTTCTACCTCCCATTTGAGAAAGTTTAGAAATATCTTTTAAATCTGAAACTCCTTTAATGAGGGCTGCAAGAATTAATGGGATGGCAATTAGTTTCAACGAACTAATAAATATTTTACCAAAAGGCTTTATCCAATCTTGAATGATTTCTTTTCCTCCATCAAAATTTGTAGCAATAATACCGATTACTACTCCCAAGAACATTCCTAATAGAATTTTCCAATGCAACGCTAATTTTTTCATAATAGTTGTTTCTTTATGGTTTGTTTTTTATGATTTTTTTCTTCAAAACCCCTTTTGATGTTTCTATTTTTAAAAAATAGACACCAGTTGCCTGATTCTTAAGGCTTACTAAAACAGTGTTTGAATTTTTAGTATGATTTAAAACCTGTACGGTTTGCCCTAATTGATTTAAGACTTCTATTTTTTTTATGTTTTCTCCTTTAACCTTTATCAATCCTGAAGTTGGATTTGGTGAAATTAAAATTTCTTTTTCAAGCTCATAGGCATCAACACCTAAGGTGCTAGAAAACACATTTGACAAAGCCGTTTTCATTTTTGCCCAACCAGATACATCTGCTCTTAATTTTGACTTTTCTTGTTCTACATGAATAAATCTACCAGATGTTGACGTAGCAGAAGTATTACAATAATCTGCTGAATTATTTACCAGCCTACCTTGCGTGTTTGTAAAACCAATTAAACGTGTCCAACCAGTATCAATATGAGCTAGTTTGAAAGTCAAATTAGCATCAACTGCCAAAAGAGCTGATTTTAACTGTGCTGCATAATCTATAGTTGGTGTTATTCTTGTACCGTTACTAATGATTACATACGGATCTGTAGACTTCTTTCCAAAACCATGCAACTGTATAAAAATTGAATTTGAAACTGTATTAAATACATTTTCAGTTGTCTTTTGAAAAACCGAAACGGTATTGTGTGCTAAATCAGAAACTCTAAAGGCTGCTGTAGACCCACAAGTACTTGTTGTACCCGAGCAAGAAGAAGCATTACTATTATTACAGCGGTGAGTTCCGTTGATAAAAAGTGCTTTTGCAACCAAATTTTTAAAACAATGCACAGCTTCTTTACCTGTATTGGTATCATATTTTGAATGTGGTGCTTGAATTACTAAGTTATTTCGGATTGGTGTTTGACTAAACACATAAGTTCCCCAATAATTAGTTTGATTACTCTTTTCTTCCAACACATAAAATACTTGATTAGGAGAAAGTGAAGTATCTGTAAACTCGGTTACCTGATAATTTAATGACGCTGCATTGGTTCTAGCAGTAGAAATATTATTTACCAAAACTGCATCGATAACAGTATTCCAAACAGTTAAATTAGCAGCTGTAGGAACCACATAATTATTACCAGAAGAACCTGGTGCATTTGATATTTTTGTTGCAATGTAATCTTCAAGATCCCCTGTTGCTGTTTGCGAAAACAAACAAAAAGATGTCATGCATAAGAGAAAAAATAATTTAATAGTTTTCATACTTTTTGTTTTATTTACATTCAATACCAATATAATAAAGTTTAAGTAATTAAATTTTACTTGCTTCTTTTAGCTCTTTGGTTTTTTCGTTTTTTTGATTGAAATTTTGCATCAATTGATATACATACGGAATCTTCTTTTGAAAACGAGTTAGAATATCACCCGAAATATTTGCCCTACTAAAAGGCACAACCTTTACGTATTCTTGAATTTCATTGGCGCTTCTTCCATATTTGTAATCGTATGGGAAACGTCCATCTTTATCAATTATAGTATTTGAATTGTCCTTGTTGGCAACACTAATATAAAATTCACTGTTTTTGATATTCCCTTTTGGGTTGAACAACTTATTCGCTTTTAAATATTGGTGTAATTCTTTGGCTGTATCTACTGCGGGATCAATCAATTTAATGTTTTCTACCATAAATTGGCGATATAAATACTTATTGTTTTTCCATTTATAGTTGTACAATTCTTTTAAAACTGCATTGATTTCACCAATCAAATATGGATAATGTGTACATCCAAGAATAATTGATTTCAGTTTGTTTTCAGTTTTAGACAATCTAATCTGCTCCATTAAAGTGACCAAGTGATATCTCACATAATTTTTAGCATCATTGATTTGAAGAATAGAACAGTCATCTTTTTTTTCTGTATCGCATAACATTTTACTGTTGTTAAAATCAAAATTATACACATCAAACAAAGTTTTATCAATCTTAACATCGTTAGAGAACCCAGGCCCTTTATACTCTTTTCTCGGTGCTTTTAAGTTTTTATCAAAATAGTTTGGATCTTCATCAACAGCTTCAGCAATTCCAACTCCCCCTTGAGAAAACACTTCAATTGCACCCGTATAATTCATTTCTTTTTTGAACTTTACAATGGTATTATAATATCCTTTTGAAGCCACAGTTCCAGCAGTTGCTAATACACCAATGATTGCATCTTCATCTTTTTTAATACTTGCTAAAGTTCCTCTTACACCAGCATCAATAACACCAATAACTTTGATGTTAGAATTTGTCTTCTCAACAAACTCTTCAATATATTCTTTACCATAAGCTGTTGCTGTATTACAAGCAATTACCAACACTTTTACTGGTTTTTTATCTGTATTTACTGACACATCTTTTGCATTAGAATAGTATTTATTACTCATTAAAAATTGTGCATCTTTAATGATGTGTTCTTTTAACAGATCTACCTTATTTTCTTTTGAGTAGTTACCATACGGCATATTTGCTTGATCCCCTAAGTAGATGAATGACTCTTTGTTAAAATCTAACTTTCCGTCTTTTCCGTTTGCATGTGTTTCATTAGCATTTTCATCATAATTAACAATAGCTTTCAATACTGTTAACCCACCAGTACCTGAATCAAACACACCAATTGGTAAGCTTGTATCTTGATCTGGGTATGTATTAAAATCTACATGGTAAAAATTGTCCTTATCATTGATAATTGTTTCAACGATATTTTTCTTATTAATGGTTCTTTTTTGCTTTGGACTCTGCTTACAACCTGCTAAAAGCAACACTGTAAATGCTAAAATAAATAGGTGATTTTTTTTCATGATTCTTACTTTTTGGATGTAAAATCCCTAAACTATAAAGGTTTATAGTTCATATTATTGATATGTAGTTTTGATTATTTTTTTAAAACCCTACCGTTAAGTTGTTTAGTAAACTCCCCTTTATCAATAGATATTTCCCCGTTGATAATGCTATATTCTAAGCCTTTAGACAATTGAAAAGCATTGCTGTAATTTGCAATGTCTTGAAATGTATTTGGATTGAAAATAATGATGTCTGCAAAATAGCCTTTCTTCAATTTCCCTCTTTTAGGAATTCTAAATATTTCTGCTGTTTTGGATGTACTTCCATTTATAAAAGTGGCTAGGTCTATTATTTTTTCTTGTTGAACATACTTATGATATTTACGAGGAAAAGAACCATATTTTCTTGGATGCCCCGTATTGCCATCAGAACCTGTAACCACCCATTTTTGTTGCATGAACCTATGAATGTCTTTTGGATTCATATTAAATGAAGCTACACGAATATATCCAGTTTTTAATGCTCTATATACCGCTGACTCAGGAGTCATATTTAAAATATTAGCGACTTCTAATAAGTTCTTCCCAACAAAACTAGGTTCCTTAGATTTTACTATTAATAACTTCTCAGGCCCTCCTCTTCGGATAATATTCTTTCGTGTTTCTTCTAAAATATTTTTTCTTAAGTTTATATTTTTATAGCGGATAAATAACGAATCCATTCCTCCACTTTCTGCCCATCTTGGCACAACTGCAGCTTTTAATCCAGTTGCAGATGCTTCATATGGATATTGATTTGCAGTCACATTTATTCCTTCTTTTTGAGCATCTTCTATCAACTTTACAATTGCTTTACTCTGATTCCAAACATCAACACCTAAACATTTTATGTGTGATATATGAATTGGTAATTTTGCTTGTCTGCCAATTTCTATGGCTTCTTCTATTGCTGGAATTAATCCAACTGTATACGAGCTTTCGTCTCTTAAATGTGTATCGTAAACTCCATTATTTTTGGCAACCGTTTTTGCCAAGGCAATCACTTCAGTTGAATTAGAATAACTTCCAGGCGCATAAAATAGTCCCGTGGAAATTCCAAAAGCACCAGCGTCCATTTCTTGTTGAACAATTGTTTGCATTTTTAAAATATTTTCTGGACTTGCTGTTTTATCGCTTCTACCCAACACTTGTTTTCTTACAGTTCCATGACCAACTAATAAAACAGCATTGGTTCCAATTCCATTTTTAGTATAGATCTCTATAAATTTTGATGAAGGATAATAACTATCTCCATCGTTCCCTACAACTACAGTCGTTATTCCTTGAAAAAGAAACGGTTTGTTATGAGACTTCTCTGCTAATTTCAATTCTCTATCGGCATGTGTATGTGGGTCAATAAATCCAGGTGATACAATCATTCCATTGACATCAATTATTTTTTTAGCAGTGATATTTACTAATTTATCATCCCCTACAAAAACAATTTTATCATTTTTTATTGCTACGGATGCGCTACTAGAAATTGTATCAATTCCATTATAAACGATACCATTCTGAATTAAAATATCAGCTTCTATTTTTTCTTTCCCACAAGAAAAAAGTGTAAGTATTGTAATTAAAAATATTGATTTTAGTTGTTTCATTTTTATTGAGTTCTCTACTATGCTAATCCAAATTAATTTATAAATCCAGGAACACCAATATCTGCCATTGTCCGCAATCCTGCAGGTGCTTTTAAGACACTTTGAATACAATTAATTACAATAGCACAAGTAGTAATATCTCCATTCAATCCACCCTCAATTATTGACGTAAAATTAGGAGTTCCTTTAATGGTTATTTTATCATAAGAACGAGGTTCTCCTATTGCCGCTTTAAAATGCATCGATATTTTACATTCTCCGTTGACATATCCATGAGATATTTGTTCAACACCTCTAGCATCACCTTCTTTTACTGTTATTGCTAAAGATGAAACTTCTTTATCTGCAATTACTGGATTTAAACTTTCTGAAACTATATCCAAATCTAACCCCAAACTATTAGCCAATAGATATACCGATTCTTGTAAGCCTACATGACGTAAAGTACCTGTTGCTTCTTTTGCTTTAAATGCATTTACATTTAAACCAGCCCCAATTTTCTTTTGAAAAGGAATTCTTCTTGGAGTTGCATCTTGAATTCTTTCTACAGATACATGTTCTATGTTTTTACACACAGAACTAAAAACTGATGGTAAGTAATCCATTAAGAAACCAGGATTAATTCCGGTTCCTAAACAAGTAATTTGATGCTTTTTGCAAATCGCATCCAATTCTTTACTTAATTGTGGTTGTAGCTTCCATGGGTACGATAACTCTTCACATGTTGAGATAACTGGAATTCCAAATTCTGCTACTTCTTTGACTTGTGGAATTAGTTTTTCTAAACTAGAAACAGTAGTGATAATTGCAATTTGAGGTTTCTCTTTCAGCTTAGAAAGCGTTTCTTTTACGGATTCACTAATTGAAATATCACTTGATAATTCAGCATCTATTGATTGCAGCGATGCTCCTTTTAAATCAGGATTCACATCAACCACTGCAACCGTTTTTACGGTTTCTTTTTGAGAAATATATTTCCCTATTTGTATCCCTAAAGGACCAAATCCTATTTGTAAAACATTGATCATATATTTATTTTTTTTTGTGAATTAAAAAAGGGGCTGTAAAACTCTCACTAATACAACCCCTTTCAATGAAAACAAAATAATTCCTTTATTGATTCACCTCAGTTTTATCAAAAATTGTTGCGCCAGTCGGAGCATTCGAATTTGAATCTAACTCTTTTTGAGATAATAAAAACCTTTCCGGATAAGCAGTTGCTGCACCAGTATTTAATGGAAAAGGAACCAATACATCTGTATCTGACTTACGCAATCTACGTGCATCGTTCCATGGCATAAATGTACCATAACCACTCACATAACGCTCTTCTACAATTTCTCTAATTAGCGCTCTTGTATCGTTAATTCCATCAACATTTTCTATTCCACCATTGGCAAAATCTGCAGTTACATAGGCATCGTACTTTAAAACATCAGCTCCATCAACCTTTGTAAAACTCCCTCCCGATGCTAAAAAACTTCTCAAGGTATTTAAATGCCCAAGGGCAATTGTAAAAGTTGTTGTTCTTGCAGCAGCTTCAGCCAAGGTTAATAAATTTTCTTCATAAGTAACTAATGGCATAGGTGCAGATGCTGCAGCCACTCCAGAAGAATTACCTCCATCTTTATCAAAATAATAGTATTTACTTCTTGCTTCCTCGTCTGTTTTAATATTATTTCTTGATGCTGCAGTTGTACCAACTAAACCAGACAAGAATGTACCGTCTACACTTATATCACCAGATCTAGACCCAGATAACACTTCATACAAAAGATTTTGAGCTCCACTTGATGTTCCAGGTGCATGATACTTCATTGAAGCTGATCCAGATGAAATACCACTTCCCGCAGCTGCATAAGCTAAACTATACTCTTTAGTCAACATATAATATCTTGCTTTAAGCGTATATGCCGTTTGAATCCATTTTGTTTTGTCTCCAGAAAAAAAGACATCCTGAGTAAGAGGGTAATCATTTGCACTGCTTAAATCTACAATTGCAGCATCTAAAAGTGTTTGCAATTGAGCAAAGACTTCTACCTGTGTATCAAATTTAGGATCATCAATACCTTCTTTAGCAGCTTCAGAGTACGGTATATTACCCCAATTTGAGCATGCCGTTCCAATAGCATGTGCTTCTATTACTTTAGTGATTCCGATAATTAACAAATCATCAGATAAACCTTTTCTGATTACATTATTTTGAGTAAGAATACCATTGTACAAATATGCCCAAGAACTATTAGATTCTTCAGTAGAAATGCCATATGTATGAATATTACCGTATAAATTTTGTTCTCCTTTATATTGTCCGGTCCACATACCAGCAATTCTATTGATATGACTAGCATTAACCGATATATTTGCCAACATTGTTCCTGTCAATACTAATAATTCAGGAACTTCTGTAGGTTCATTGGGATTGTCATTCAAGTCGTTATAACTACATCCAGATAGAATGATACTGAATGCTAATAATATATATTTAATATTTTTCATAATTCTAAGTATTAGTAATTAATTTTTACAGAAAACACAAATGAACTTGTTGTTGGATTGGTAAAGTAATCAATACCAAATCCATTAGCTACACCACTTTGGTTAATTTCGGGATCTACACCAACAACATCTGTCCACAACGCTAAATTCCTTCCTGTTAATGTAAAATCAATTGAAGATAGTTTTGTTGCTTTTTTAAATTTATCCGAATTAATTGAGTATCCTAAAGATACTTCTCTTAATCGTACCCATGATGCATCTTGTACAGCCAATTCATTAATAGGAGATGAGCCAAAACCTCCACCTTTTCCTGTATACCAAGATTGTTCTAATAAGACTGGCCCTGCACCGAAGTCTTTGATGTTTCCACGTACTGGAACTCCAGCGGGATACACATTCCCATTAACATCTTTAATATCTACCGTTGGAGTAACTGTGTTTCCAACATCAGCATGTGTACCAAAGTTCCCTAAAATAAAACGTGTCCGTTCTGCATAGTCGTTACCTTGCGAGGTCTCAAATAATATGTTAAACCTAAGATTCTTATAGTTAGCATTTATACCTAATCCGCCTCTCCAATCTGCATTAGGATCACCGATAACACCTTGTTGAGAATCTTTTTGTAAAAACCCATTTGCATCCAAATCATACGATCCATCTGCTGTTCTTAAAATTTTACTACCATACAATACACTCATTGGATGCCCTACAATTGCTACTGAACTAATCGACCCACCAACTAGAGATACAACCTCAGTTCCAACAAGATCTAACACTTCACTTTTGTTATTATTAAAATTTCCAAACACAGAAATATTATAATCTTCATGTTGTAACAATTTAAAATCAAAATCAATTTCTAGACCCGAATTTGCTAGTTTTGCTCCATTTTTATATTGGTTATTAAAACCAGAACTTGGAGATGTAGAGACATCTAAAAGGACATCTTTAATTTCATTATTATAATAAGTAAGATTTAGCCCTAACCTATCTTTGAAAAATTTAAAATCTGCTCCAATTTCAAATTCCGTCTTAATTTCGGGTTTTAAATTAGGATTTCCTAAATCATCATTTAATCTAAATCCACCACCAAAATTAACTATATCAATTGGATCACTATAATCGCTATAAGTATATCCTTCGAAAGTTGTATCAAATCGATGTCTTGCAGGAGCTACACCTACTTGTCCAAAAGAGGCTCTAAATTTACCATAAGAAACGAATGAGTCATCGAAAGTTTCTAATTTTGAAAAATTCCAAGACACATCTGCCGCTGGATAAAAAACACCACCAACAACACTTGAAAATGTTTCATATGCACCAGTTACGTTTAAGAATACATCTTTATGTTGTAAACCAAGTACACTATAAATTCTATCTGATTTAAAAAATGATTTTGAATTACGAATTCTAGTATTTTCATCTGTTGCTAGCGTCTCAAAATCTTTTAATCGAGTATTAAAAATAAAATCTTGTGCTCTTGTATACAATGAATACCTTTTCTTATTACTATGCCCATATCCAACAGTCACAGCTAAATTGGCGTCATCATTCAGATCAAAATTTGTTCTTCCAATTAGATCAAATGATAAGTTCTTCAAATCTCTATTTTCAACAGCGTAAAACCCATTACTAGGAACTGAACCAGAAGAATACACAGGAAAGAATGAACTTCTAAAATCGACATAATTGTCAATCCCTCCTCTAGCAATTACAGTAATTTTATCTGTAGGCTTATAAGTTGTTTCTAAATTCAGTATGTACCTTTCTACATTATTCAAATTTTCTAATTCATTAACTGTCCATAATGGATTGTTATACGCTGAATTAGTTTTTGAACCGTATGTGTTTCTGTAAGAACGTTGACGTAATGGAGTTGGAGTACCAGAGCTGTTATAGTAAGTACCAATATAATCTTCAATATCTACATCTGGAGCATTTCTTAACAAACCTAAATACAATCCATTTACGTTAGAGCTTTGTTGAATTCTATTTGATTTTGTTGTAATATAATTTGCTTTTCCCTTAATAGATATTTGGTCATTAAATTCATATCCAACTCTTAAACTCGCATTTACTTTATCGTACGTGCTGTTTTTTATAATTCCTTCGCTATTTAATTTTCCAAAACTTAAATACACATCCCCTTTTTCTCCTGCACCACTTACACTTACATTTTGACTAATAGAATGACCAGTTCCAAATACCTGATTAAAGTTTTTATCTAAAAATGTTTCTTTAGAGTTTTTCCCTCCTGAGTTTATTTTATAATACTTAGTACCATCTTGGGCTTCAAAATATTGCCCACCTGTATCAAAATCATCTGTTCCTCCCGATCTTTCAGAAATTTTATCCCCCCAAGATCTTGAATTATTTTGACTCCATTTACCTTTAGATCCTTGACCATAATTTGATTGCAATGGGTGTTTATCCGTAATCTCATCAAAAGAAATTACAGCCGAATAGGAAACATCAATTTTATCCATATTACGACCTTTCTTGGTTGTAATAACAATTACACCATTGGCCGCTTGAGAACCCCAAACTGCTGCTGCAGAGGCCCCCTTTAAAATAGTCATCGATTCTATGTCGTCTTGATTTAAATCATTTAAACGTGATTGCTGAGATACACCGCCTGTTGCGGCATTTCCAATTCCATTTGCATTTTCGTTACTAAAAGCAATACCATCAATAACAATTAATGGTTGTGAGTTACCACTAATTGTATTTGCCCCCCTAATTTGGATAGAAGAACCAGCTCCTGGATCACCATTGGCGCGAGCAATTTTAACTCCAGATGCTTTTCCTGAAAGTGAATTAATCACACCAGTTTCTCCAGATCGTTTTGCTTGGCCTGCATCTACTTTAGAATAGGTAGCTCCTAAGGTTTTCTTATCTACAGAAAATCCCAATGCATTTACTACAACTTCATCCAAAGTATTAACATCTTCTACAAGAACAATTGTTAAATCAATTTTTCCTTTTACCGGAACATCTTTATTTGCATATCCAATAAAAGATATGGTGAGTATTGCGTTCTCATCAGATACTTTAATGCTAAACTTCCCATCAAAATCTGTTGTCACTCCATTTGTTGTTCCTTTTTCTATTACCGAAGCACTCGGTAGAGGACCGTCTTTGTCACTAACAGTTCCCGTTACTGTTGTCTGTGCATGCGCTAATGTTACACATACGCTTAAAAATAATTTCCTAATCATTCTACTTGAGTTTTAGTTAATACTATTTGAATTTGAGTTAATTATTATTTACGTTGATTAAAATCTTCATCATTTCTTCAGAAGTTACTTTTCCTACTAATTTTATTTTGTCTCTGGGTGTTTTGTCTCCTATTTCATAGGTAATTCCAACTGCTTTTTGTCCATATAAAAACCACCCTTTAGAAACTGGCTTTGTACTATTCCCTGCCTTTTCATTTACCTTATAGTTTGGAATATTAGCTTCTAAAGCTGCAAACCATTTATTTATAAATGTTGGCAATCTTGTTTCCTTTCTTATCTTATTGGTGTAAAACACATCTTCATAAGTTGAATGAAAATCAAGACCTAGCACTATTCTTCCTTGATCTTTTTTACTCGCATTTGTAATGTAACGAACCACCTGTCTAATTTCTGGTTGATTGTACTCAGACCAATCTCTGTTGGTATCTACACCACCTGCGTTGTGCCTCCAATGCCCTAAGTCCACTCCATCGGGATTTAAAATAGGAAATGCCAATACTCTATACTTCTTCAAAAAATTGGTAGATAAATTAGATTCGTTTAAAATCGTTTTTAAAAATTCTTGATATGCAAAAAAGCCAGTCACTTCTGGTGGATGCTGTCTTGTTAACAAGACTACAATCGGTTTTTGCTTTTTATCACCTCTATAAATATCTAATACAGGTAACTTTTTCCCCAGTCTAGATTTCCCTGCATTATTATAATGCACATAATTTTCTTTTCCTTTTATCAAAGAAGCAACCCAGTTATAAGTATCTGTTGACGAAACAATTTCTTGCGCAGAGATGAAAATTGGTTCTTTAGTCAGATGAATTTTGGCTGTAGTAATTTTTCCATTTTTAAAGATATTGTCTTCAGATAACACTGTCCAATTAGCAGACCCTACCATTTTTAATTTTGGAGGATATCTATGTTGATACCCTTTTGGATAATTAAATTGGAAGTAAATGGTTCTGTTTTCTTTTGCCCAAGCTTTAAAAGAATAATAAGCACTATTATTAATTGGAGTATTCTCTGGAGCGATAATTACTTTTATCGTAGAGTCATTTACTTTTTCAAACCCTTTTAAATGAGCTCCGTCAAATTCATTGGAAGCAAAGACTTGCATGTCTTGTAACACATAGGTCTTTTTTATTTGTTCATGTATTTTCTTTGTCTTTGTATCAACAGGCGTTTTAAAAACCACTGTTTTTAAATTCGCACAACTAACTATTAACAATGCAAATAGCGATACAAATACGATTCTTTTTTTATTCAATTGTATGTACATGAAATGAATTTAAATTGATTTCTTATGTAAAAATATGTTAACAATGTGTTATATTGCGCATACCAATTATTAAAAACACCACAAACCAATTTTGTTTTCTACCATAAAAAATATCGTATCCCAATCTGATTTCTCTCTGAAGAGTGACAAACACTCTTTGTATCAAAATTTATATTTCATTTTAAAAGATGCCATTGAAAAAAACAAAATTCCTAACAATACTAAATTACCCACATCAAGAGCTTTAGCAACTGAGCTTAACATGGCCCGAAGCACGGTTGTAAAGTCTTATGATTTATTAGTGCTTGAAAAATTTGTCACATCAAAACAAGGTTCAGGCTATTATGTATATGCACCGAAACCATCATTTGCATCGTCTAAAGAAAAAGAGAGTAAGAACTATAAATATCCTAAAATCTCAAGAAAAGCTAAACTTTTCTCAAAATACAAATACATCTCAACAGATAATTTTTCTAAAAATAATATTGCTTTTAGACCAGGCTTACCTCCTTTGGATTTATTTCCTGTAAAAAAATGGAAAAACCTATCAAATAGTTACTGGCGAGAAACCACACCAACAAATTTATCTTATGCGCCATCTGAAGGATTAGATTCTTTGAGACATAGTATTTCTAATTATTTGAAATTATATCGAAATATTGATTGTGATTACAATCAAATAATGATTGTCTCTGGCTCATTACACTCTCTTTATTTAATTGGCAATACTCTTTTAAATAAAAACGATACTGTAGTCATGGAAAACCCAACATTTCCAAGAGCATATAATCTTTTTAAAAGTTTGAGGGCAAATATTATTCCTTGTAATGTAGATGCAGACGGAATGAATATTAAGACACTAGAACAAGAGAAAACAAAATTAATTTATTCAACACCTTCAAATCAATATCCTTTAGGCGTTAAAATGAGTTATGAAAGACGTTTAGAATTATTGCATTGGGCGTCATCTAAGAATGCACTTATTATTGAAGATGATTACGATCACGAATTTAGTAATTGGGATGATCCAACCCCTTCTCTTTTTAGTCTTGACACAGAAAGTCGTGTTATTTACCAAGGAACCTTTAATAAACTTCTACATCCATCTTTACGATTAGGATATATGATTGTACCAAAATACTTGATCGATCCAATCAAGGCTATTTACGAACAGTCAAGTCGATTTGTACCCTCTTCAACGCAAGAAATTATGAGTCGTTTTATTAATAAAGATTATTTAAATCATCATCTCAGAAGTGTCATAAAAGTCTCACAAGAAAGAAGAGAGCTTTTTGTAGACAACACCAAAGAATCTTTAGTCATCAAAGATTCTCACGAAGGGTTGCATTTAATTGGTAAAATAAAGAATGGGATCACAGATATTGACGCTTTTAAAACATTGCTTAAACACAATGTGGTTGCCTATCCATTAAGCAACTATTACATTACAAAAGAAAAAGAGCAAGGATTAATTATGGGGTATTCATCTGTTAATAATAAAGTGATGAAAGAAAAAACAGCTGTAATTAATTCCATTTTAAAATAAGCACGAAAAAAAAGCCAACTAAATAGCTGGCTTTTTTATTATGTTTTACAACATATGAAGTGTATTTACTTCTTGTGTTGTTAATTCTCTATAACGTCCTCTTGGAAGATTCTTTTTTGTCAAACCTGCAAAAAGTACACGATCTAGTTTTACAACCTTATAACCGAAGTGTTCAAATATTTTACGAACAATTCTATTACGACCAGAGTGAATCTTCACCCCTACTTCTGTCTTAGATTCTCCCAGAACATAATCTACTTCGTCAATAAAAACTTTTCGCCCTTCAATAACTACTTCATCTCTAATTTTATGCAAATCACTTACACTAAATTTTTTATCTAGAGAGGCGTGGTATAATTTCTGAATGTTATGCTTTGGATGTGTTAATTTTTTCGCTAAATCACCATCGTTTGTAAACAACAACAATCCAGTCGTATTTCTATCCAATCTTCCAACAGGGTACACACGTTCTTTTGATGCGTTTACAATCAAATCCATTACAGTCTTTCTACCTCTTTCATCATCCATGGTAGTGATGTAATTCTTAGGCTTATTTAATAAGATGTATTTCTTTTCTTCAGGAGAAATAGAAGTACCATCAAAACGAACCTCATCACCAGGCATAACTTTAAAGCCCATTTCTGTAATTACATTTCCGTTAACTACGACATTACCGGAAGCAATGTATTTATCTGCTTCTCTTCTTGAAGAAACTCCAGAATTTGAAATGTATTTGTTTAAACGGATCCCTTTAGCTGGATCTGCTTGGGGAGTTGCTTTAATTTTTTTGTACTCTTTTTTCTTCTTTCCTTGAAAACCATTATTGTCTCCACTTTGTCGTCCTCTCGACGAGTCTCTACTTGTACTCATTATTATAAATTTTCGGCAAAGATACTGTTAAATATTTGATTTAGTTTAGTTTATCAATCACTCTTTCAACAAGTACAGAGGTATCAATAAAAAGCAAGCTCAAAATACCTAGTAAAAGAATGATTTTTAGCACATTATGAAGATTCACATAATGCCTTTTTAGATTGGATTTCCACAAGAAATAGGCTATAAAAACCAATGCTACTTCAGAGAATAAAAAGTAATATTTCATATAGCCAACTGAGCGGTAATTAAATAAAACAAACACAGGTAAAATTGTTAAACAAATTATAACAATCCCTAATCTTCTTGTATTTCGCTCACCATATTTTATAGGAAAAGTAGAATAGTTGTTTACCATTGCTCCTCTAAGATTTTCTAAATCTTTAATTAATTCTCTTAATAGCAATACTAAAAATAAAAATGCTGCGTGAACAAAAATAATTTTAGAGAAATTTTTATAATACACAAAAATTGCAAAAAACGGAGTGATTGTCAATACAGTAGCTGTAAACAACCCAATAAATGGATACTTCTTTAATTTGTGCGAATAGAACCAAATAAAAAAAATATATGAAGCAAAAAAGAAAGCAGCTTTCCAAGAAATAAACCATCCAAAAAGAAATCCTAAAAAATTTAAAACGAAATAAATTTGAAGTTTTGTTTGTTGTTTTACAACACTATCTAGGCCTGATTTTATTGGGCGGTTAATCTTATCTGCATTTACATCATAAAAATTATTAATAATGTATCCTGCAGAAACCACGCAAACAGATGCTAAAACGATGAAAAGCAATTCGTGATTCAACAGCACATAGCGCAAAGATCTTTGAGGAGAAAAGATAAAAATAGCTGCCAAATATTGAGCAATTACAAGAACCAAAATATTGTACCCTCTAATTACCGAAAGTAAACTAAATATCTTATATCGTAAAGTAAAAGGTTGTGAGGAACTCATTTTAAAGCATCAATGATTTTATTCTAAAACCTATAGACAACTTCTAATTTATACTCTTGAAGTTTTTCTTTTGCTTTTTCAAAATCTTCTGTAAAACCAAGAATATAACCTCCGCCTCCTGAACCACAAAGTTTCAAGTAATAATCGTTTGTTTTTATCCCTTGTTCCCAGACTTTATGAAACGCAACAGGAATCATTGGTTTAAAATTAGCTAAAACAACTTTAGAAAGCTGCTTTACATTGCCAAACAAAGATTTCACATTTCCGTGTAAGAAATCGTCAATACAAGCATCTGTATGAGTCACAAATTCTTCGCTCAACATTTTTCTAAAGCCTTCGTTTTTCATCTTATTCATAAAGATATTAACCATCGGCTCTGTTTCTCCAACCATTTCAGAATCTAACAAGAAAACTGCTCCTTTCCCTTCTTTTTGAGATGGAATTCCTGCAGGTTCAATATTGGTTTTTGAATTGATTAAAATAGGCAAACTCAAATAACTATTTAAAGGATCTAACCCCGAACTTTTTCCGTGAAAGAAAGATTCCATCAAACTGAAAATTTCTTTTAAGATTAGCAATTTATCTCTAGTAAGGTTTTCTAGAACCGTTATTTTATCATTTGCATATTTATCGTAAATAGAAGCTACTAATGCACCAGAACTACCAACACCATATCCTTGCGGAATTGATGAATCAAAATACATCCCAGTTTCAATGTCATCTTTTAGCTCATCTAATTGAAAAGATATTTTTGAACTACTTAATTTAGATAAGTAACAATAAAACTTGTGTAAGTTTTCGTTAGATTTTTTTGCTTCTCCAGTTAAGTTTGAAGCCATTTTCAAAGCACCTCTATATGCGTTAAAGGGAATTGCTAAACCTTTAGAATCTTTAATAATTCCATATTCTCCGAAGAGTAAAATTTTAGCATAAAACAATGGTCCTTTCATCTTTTTCTAATTTTTTCAAGCAACAAAAATACTACTATTATTATAATAATTAAGAAGGATAATTACTTCTTATACACATTTTTATAGAATGTTTTCCAAATTCCAATTTTCTTACCAACTTCGTATTTCCCTCTTTCTTTCATCTTTCCGTTCTTATAATAGGTTTTCCAAACTCCTTCTTTTAAATTATCTTCATAATCGCCAGTAGTTAAGAGCTCACCTGTTTTATAATACTCCAAATACCTACCTTCCATTTTGTCTTTTTCATAACTTCTAACTTCTTTTATTTTACCCGATTTGAAGTAGATCTTTCTAACCCCTTCAATTTCCCCTTTCGAATAGCGAACCTCCTGGTATAGTATACCTGTTGAGAAATAGTATTTTATAACACCATCAAATTTTTCATTATTGACATCAAGAACAGAACTATAGCCTTCCATTTGCTTTATTCCATTCATATAATAATCAACAATCCAAAAACCATTGTTTTGTTTTTTTGGAGTTGGTCTATAGTAAATAGCTTTGTCTTTTTCTGTTAAATTCCAATTCGCATCAAACCATACTGTTTCTTGAGCTGAAACTGACGAAGTTAAAAACCCAACAACCAATGCAATAAGTAAAGCTGAAGTTCTCATGATTATTTTTTTTTGTTTCTGTAAGTTACAATTTTTTTGCTCCAATTCCCAAATTATCAAGAATAAATTGATTATTCTGACAGTATTTAGATAACTCTTTTTTGATAAAATCACTTACTTCATGTTTTTCAGAACTAGGGTACAACACATGTACATTGGCTCCTGCATCGAGCGTAAAGCAAATTTTACTTCCAGTTTTATTCCTGAATGACCAAATATCATTGATTATTTGCAACGTGTTTGGTTTCATCAATATAAAGTACGGATTGCTTGTCAACATCATTCCATGTAAAGTCAATGCTTCACTTTCTACCAAATTGATAAATGCATCTAAATCTCCATTTTGTAAAATATTTGACAGTTTTGAAAGGTTGTCATTTGCCTGAATAAAACGTTGTTTGGCATATGGATGATTGTGCATTAAATCGTGTCCAACAGTACTACTGACTTGCTTCTCTCCTTTATCTACTAACAAAATTGTATCTTGATAGTTCTCAAAATTAGCATGTACTTTATATGGAAAAGGAACTCCAAATAAGTCAGAACTCCCTTCAATTTCTGGGTGATTTCCCCAAACAACCAACGGCCCTTCAATACTTCTACTTGCGCTTCCAGAACCTAAACGTGCTAAAAATGAAGCTTTTTTATTGATAAACTCTTTGGTTAAATTTGGATTTAGTTTTTCTTCTAAGCTCATCAAACATCTTGCAATTGCAGACAGCCCACTTGCCGATGAAGCAATCCCGCTACTATGCGGAAAAGAATTTTCTGAATCGATGACCATATTGTATTCAAAAATGTACGGGCAATATTCTTTAATTCGATCAAAAAACTGAGCAATTTTCGGCTTGAACTCTTCCTTTTTATTTCCTTCAAAAAATAATTCAAAAACAACGTTGTTGCCCTTTGGTATTTTATCAAACTGAATACTTGTTGTTGTGTGGCAATTATTCAACGTAAAGCTTATCGATGCATTTTTAGGAATTTGCGGATTGCTCTTTCCCCAATATTTCACCAAAGCAATATTGCTTGGTGTTTGCCATTTAAATGTTTCTTTTTCTACTGAAAAAGGGAATGCTGAAGGGATAAATTGTGTTGTACTCAAATCGAAAATAATTTACCGTAAAGATACTTTATTTCTTTTTATATTTTTTCCAATTTCTGCAAAATTGATTCTTTATAAGACCTGCTAATCGGCAATGCTTTATTTTCAATCTCTACAAACTCATTTGTATAGGATTCAATGTTTTTTACGGACACAATATATGACCGGTGTATTCTTAAAAATTGACTTTTAGGTAATTTGGCTTCAATATTTGTAATGGTTTCTCGAGTAACAATGGTCTTATTATTTGTGTGTATCTTAATATAATCACTTAAACTTTCGACATACAATATTTCGCCAAAATCTACTTTCACCATTTTTCTTTCTGAACGCACAAAAATAAAGTGATTTTCATTTTTTTCAGCTACAGAAACTGTACTAGTTACTTTCTGTGATGAAACATCAAAAAAATTATGGACTGCTTTTAAAAAACGTTCAAAAGAGATCGGTTTTAAGAGGTAATCTACTGCTTGCAAATCAAATCCGTCAATAGCATATTCTCTATACGCTGTGGTAAAAATGACTTTCGTTTTTTTATCTATGGCTTTCGCCAATGTCAATCCAGAAACTTCTGGCATGTTGATGTCTAAAAAAACTAAATCTACCCGATTGCTATTAATTACATCAAAAGCTTCTACAACATTTTTACAGCTTTTTAAGACTTCAATATTTCCAACTTTATCAATATACGATTCTAAGATTCCTCTTGCTACTGGCTCATCATCAACAATTATACATCTTACTTTATTCGTTGTCATTAGTTCTTAAAATTTATTAATTATGGAGAGATTGACTACAAACTGATCATTCGTATTTTTAATATCCAAGCCAAAATCATCTTTATATAACATTTCTAAACGCTTTTTAATATTCACCAAACCAATTCCGTTTGTCAATTCATTTTTTGTTTTTGCTGAATTTACAATTTCAAAACACAACTCATTTTCTCTCATACAAACTGTAATAGAAATTACTAATTTACCGTTTATAATTTCTCCGTGTTTAAAACTATTTTCTACAAAAGGGATTAACAACATTGGTGTCACCTGAAAATCATCTGGAATATTTTCAACGTTCAAATTCACTTCTAAGGTATCATGAAAGCGTAATTTCTCTAATTCTAAATAATCTTTTATATGATGAATTTCATCTTTTAAAAATACAAGAGGCTTGTCTACTTGATACAGTATGTAATCTAACAAATTAGAAAGTTTTAAAATCATTTCTGGAGTTTCTTCGGCCTTTTTTAACGCAAAACCATACATTGTATTTAAGGTATTGAATAAAAAATGTGGATGAATTTGCATCTTTAAAAACTTCAATTCATTCTCTTTTAACTCTAATTCTGTTTGCAAAAACTTATTTTCTAGTGATTCGTTGGTAATTATTGACTGATAATAATGTTTTATCAAACGAATTGTCACAACAATTAGAACGACAAAAAAAACACCAAAAATCACATAGGGCAATGTTTTAGTGATTGCAATGGTATTTTCTTCTTTTACATCTGATAAAAAAATCAACCCATATAAGACAGACAATATGATTGTATATACAGAAAGAATTGCGGCATACACACTATACAATATAAACGCTTTGTACTTTTTTAGTAATAAATATTTGGGCATTAAATAATAAATCAGAAAATAGCTAAGTAGTATTGTTACGGGCATTAAAAAAACAGAAAACAAATTCACATAGGTTGTTTCTTTACTGCCATATCCTAAAAAATAAGTGTAAAAAAAGTAAATAATTGTCCAGAACACTACATGTGTAATTCCTCTAATAACCAGATCTACTATTTTACTCTTTGTAAACATTGATTCGCAATATCTTAATTTTTAAAGAAACTTGATTATTTTAGAGGCAAAATTCGCAAACCAATCCTTTTTCAACTGATTTAACCTGATGTTCGTAATTAAGCATTGTCAATTGGTTAAAACAAGATCATTTGTAGTAAAATACCGTAAAAGAAAAGAACAGGTTACTATTAGATATATTTTTGATGAAAGTTTTTTTAAAATCATATTTACGATGAGTATAAACATCTTTTTACTTAACAATTCTAATATTTTCAACTATATCATTCAAAGAATGAATGAAGGTGGTGCTTTTTTCATGTACACATTACTATTGATACTTCTTTTGGAGACATACTTGATTTTAAAAGTTATATCTAGAAAGGCAGTTAATGAGAAGCAAGTATCCTTAATCAATTCGATTAGTTTATTTGCGTTGGTTTTTGGTTTTTTAGGTCAAATATTTGGAATGATTCAAGTTTTTGATGCCATAGAGTTTGACGGCAACATTTCTTCAAATATATTAGGAGGAGGAATAAAAGTCACTTCTTTATCGCCAGCTTTTGGAATGTTCGTTTTTTTAGTAGGAAGATTAGGTACTATACTAATTATTGCTTTTAAAAAATAAAAATTAATTTCTATTTTTAATTACATTCTAATGAGAAAGCCTTTTTTCGTTCTAAGTATTATTGCTTATGCTCTAGTTCAACCAATAACTCTTTTTGCTCAAAATAAATTCTTATCACAGATAGGAAAAACGGATTCCATCTCTTCAACCATATTAAAAGAACAACGAAAATTTTGGGTACAATTACCACAAAATTTCAGCCCTAAAAAAAACTATCCAGTAGTCTATGTTTTGGATGGAGAAACCCATTTACCAATAGTTTCTATCGTACAAAACTATTATTCTGGAGGCTTTACTCCAGAAATGATTTTAGTAGGCATTTCAAATCAACAAAATAGAACTAGGGATTTAACCATTTCAAAAATCACTAATAGACAAGGCGGCGCATTCAATCAAGAAACTGGTGGAGCTGATAACTTCAGACAGTTTATTCAAAATGAATTGATTCCTTATATTGATAAAAACTATCCGACCACCAATTACCGAACTCTAATTGGTCATTCTTATGGAGGACTTTTTACAATCAACACACTTATTCATCATCCACATTTGTTTGCTAACTATTTGGCAATTGACCCAAGTTTAGATTGGGATAATCAAAGATTAGTAAAAGAAGCTAGGCGCATTTTGCAACAAAAAAAAGTTAAAAACAAATCCTTATTTATCTCTTTAGGAGGTCCGCTACATATGCAGAGAAATGATATCACTATTGACAACATTACGAATGACAAAAGTGATTACACATTATTTGGAAGATCGAACTTGGCATTTACGCAAATTGCAAAAGAGCATAAAAAAAACGGACTGAAGACCGAATGGAAGTATTATAAAAATGATTTTCATGGCACGATTTCATTTCCTTCTATTAAAGACGGTTTGATTTCATTTTTTAGATGGTACGAGATTAAGGACACTCATAAATTCAATTCTCCAGAAACACCTATATCAGAACTTTTAGAAGCAATTAAAAATCAGGAAAAAAGATACCAAAAGAACTTTGGATACTTTACACCTCCATTTAATGAAGAATTATTAGTTATGTCTGGATATATGTATTTAGACATGAAACAAACTAATAAATCTTTGACTTTTTTCAAATTAGCTGTAAAATATTACCCAAAAAGCGCCAATGCATTTGACTCGCTCTCAGAGTTCTACGAAAAACAAAAAAACTATTCCAAAGCTTTAGAAAACGCAACCAAAGCGTATCACATTAGTAAAAGTGAATCCCATTTAAAAAAAATGAAAGAACTTCAAAATAAAACATGATAAAAAGAATTACAATCTTGCCATTCGTCGCAAAATAACTCACAACAACCACTAACCAAATACTTTTGATCATATTAACTCTAAAAAATCAATAATGAGAAAAAATATTTTGACTCTTTTTGTCAGTTTCTATTCTATTTTAAGCTTTACTCAGCATAAAAAACTAGATGAGCTGCTCAATACATTTGAATCTAAAAACAAAGCCATGGGAACGGTTTCTATTTTTAAAAACGGAAAAGAAATCTATCAAAAAAACTTGGGTTTTGCCAATTTCAAAACAAAAACCCACCCAAATAAAGACACGAAATTTAGAATCGGATCTCTCACAAAAACTTTTACAGCTACAGTTATATTGCAACAGATAGATGAAGGTAAATTATCTTTAAACACTTTAGTAAAAGAGTATTTTCCTAAACTTCCGAATGCAGATAAAATAACGATTGAAGATTTATTAAGACATCAAAGTGGCTTGACAAATATTACCCAAGACAAAGACATCATGTCTTGGATTTCTATACCGCAAACACGCAAACAAATGCTAGATCGTTTTATTAAAAACGGGACTGTATTTGAGCCTAAAGAGAAATCGAAATATTCAAACACAAACTTTGCAATTCTATCTTACATTTCTGAAGTGATTGACAAAAAAACATTTGCTCAAATTTTAAATGATCGAATTATAAAACCATTGGGTTTAAAAAGAACCGAATTTGGAAAAGCAATTAGGCCTAATAACAATGAAGCTCTTCCTTATTACTTTGAAAAAAATCAATGGAACTTAATCAAGTTACAAACCAACATGTATGCACCAATGGGAGCTGGAGCAATTGTTTCTACCTCAACAGAGATAAATGCCTTTTACACAAATCTATTCACTCAAAAACTAACATCAGCTTCTTCATTAAAAAACTTAATGACGATAGAAAAAGGCAAAGGCTTAGGTATTATGAAATTCAACTTTAAAGGCTTAGAAATTTATAGCCATGATGGCGGAATAGATGGTTTTCAATCATTTGCCTTGTACATTCCAAAGAAGAAAATTACAATGGCTTTTACATTTAATGGACTAAACATGTTAATGATGCCTACTGTAATTTCTATTTTAGATTCCTATTTTGAAAACGACTCTAGCTTAAAAAAGAATTCTACATTAACGCTAACATCAAAAGTCTTAAATAAATATCTAGGAGCCTACAGCGGAAAAACTTTCCCGGCAATAGTAACTTTCACAAAAAAAGGAAACATTCTTTTTGCACAAGCTACAGGGCAACCTATTTTTAAATTAATTGCTATTAAAAAAGACTACTTTATATATGATGCAATGGGCATTCGCTTTGATTTCAATCTAAAAAACAACTCTTTGGAGTTAACATTTGCTGGCAATAAACATCTTTTAAGAAAGGAAGAATAATCATATTTAAAAGTTAGAGTAATAAAACACCCATTTCATTGATTTGAAATGGGTATTTTTGCAGTATGAATAGAAAATTAAAACTCATTTGGGATTTTAAAGGGGAGGATGGACTGGAAACGGCAAAACATCATTGCATTCATTTAAAAGAATTTGCAACTGCAGAAAACCTACATTATTACGAAATCAACCATTCACAAATTAACGAATTTCATAGCATCGCTTTTGTCACAGTTGATGAAATCGATATGAAAAAATACAGAGATGCTTTAATTCCGCATAGAGGCGAATTGGCACAATAATCACTTAAAACAAAAAATTATGTTTTTAATAAACGCGTTGGCAAAACCAACAAAATCATCAGAACAATACGACGAAGTTATCGGGGCTTATGTAAGCTTATACATCGATTACAAAGATATTGAAGGAGCGTATAGATTAGCAAAATTCTATATCAAAGAAGAAGGTTGGAAAATCACTGAAATTGAAAAAGAATATTTCACCTTGGATTCAGTTAAAGATGCAGAAGAAGATCACTTAGAATTGTATGAAGAAGCATTAGAATACGGATATTCTATGATTTTCAACTGCTTTGAAGAAGAATAACAATGAAAAAACTAATTACACTCATTGCATTTATACTGATGACTACTACCCTATTATCACAAACGCCTAAGAAATCAGAATTGGTTTCTATCAATGGTAAAAAAATATATTATGAAGTTTACGGCAAAGGGAAACCATTATTCCTATTACATGGTTACACCCTTGCGTCTCAACACTGGCTGCCTTACGTTAAAGACTTTGACCTGGATTACGAAGTATATGTTATCGATTTAACTGGACATGGAAAGTCTGATCCTTTTAAAGAAACACTTTCTATAAAATCGGTTGCTTCAGACTTAAATGCTTTGGCAACCTATTTAAAGTTGAATACCATAAAAGCCATTGGTTTTAGTTTCGGAGGTGATGTATTGTACCATTTGGCATTACTAAATCCAAATTTAATTGAATCCATGATTACAATTGGAGCTGTTGGCACTTGGTCTGTTGATGACTTTCCTGAATACAAAGAAGCTTTTACTTTCGAAAAAAGAGCTAACTTCCCTTGGATAACAGAATTCCATAAGACCGATGAAAGAATCAAAGCCTTAATGGAGCAATTCAAAAACTATATTATAAAAGTAAGCACAAAAGAACTGCAATCTATTAAACCTGAAGTTTTGATTATGATTGGCGATGATGATGCAGGAATGGACTTGACAGAAGTAGCTCGCGTAAAGAAAAACTTACCGAATTCTGATCTTTGGATTTTACCCAACGTTTCTCATGGTGCTCATGAAGGAGAAACAAAAAGCGAATTTATAATCAAAGCAAAAGCTTTTCTGAACAAAAAGAAATAGATAAAAAAAGAGCAGCCATATAGCTGCTCTTTTTTTTTGTAGCTTTAATGCATGGATACAAAAAGCTACACTATTTACCATGCCTTGTCGATACAGACTTCGGCAGAAAAACTGTTTCGTACTGTTTCCAAACCAGAAGAACTCATTCATTGGTGGCCATTAAAATGTTCTGGTGGAGAAAAATTAAACTCCGAATATAATTTCAATTTCACGGATACCTATAATTGGTTTGGTAACGTAATTACTTACAAACCCAATATTTCTTTCCATATACAAATGACCAAAGCAGATCAAAATTGGAATCCTACTTCATTTGGCTTTGATCTTGAAGAAATCTCAAACAACAAAGTACAACTACACTTTTGGCATAAAAACTGGCAAAACTGCAATGCTGAGTTTAAACAATCTTCTTTTTGCTGGGCAATGCTTTTAAATGGATTAAAGAACTATGCAGAGAAAGGAATTGTAATCCCGTTTGAAGAGAGAGAATAACATTAAAAACGCATGCAACAATATTAAACACTTAAAAGGAATTAAATAATTTCTAGTCTTCAGCAATCGCTTTAGCCACAATAAATCCACCTGTCCAAGCATTCTGAAAATTAAAACCTCCAGTAACAGCGTCAATGTTTAGCATTTCGCCAACAAAGAATAAGTTTTTGTGCTTTCTACTTTCAAAACGTTTGAAATTAATTTCTTTTAAATCAATTCCACCCGCAGTTACAAATTCTTCTTTAAAAGTACTTTTACCATTGGCATTGTACAATCCTTTGGTTAATTGATTGGCTAATTTCTCTATATGCATATTGCTTAAATCTGCCCATTTAAAGTTCTCTATAATGTCAGATGCTAGCACCAAACGCTCCCACAATCTTTTCGGAATTTCGGTAAACGGAGATTTTAATATCACTTGTTTTTTGGGTTGTTTCTTTTTCAGATTCAACAATACATTTACAACCTTATCGGATGGTCTAGACAACCAATTTACTTCTACATTATATTGGTATCCTTTCTCTGCTAAAATGCGTGCTCCGAAAGCCGATAGTTTCAATATAGCTGGCCCACTCATTCCCCAGTGCGTAATTAATAAAGGCCCAGTAGTTTCTAATTTAGTACCTACAATGTTTACCGTTGCATTGGGTACAGAAATCCCCAACAAGTCTATAATTCTTTTGTCTTTAATATTAAAAGTAAACAAAGACGGTACGGGTTCAATTATACGATGACCAAGACTCCCTGCCAATTGCCAAGCTTTATTACTACTACCTGCAGCAACTACTAACTTATCAGCAATAAAAGTTTCATGTTTTGTTTCAATCAACCATTGATCCCCTTTTTGTTCTATTGTGCTAACACCGTGATTTCTCAATACTTTAATTCTGAGTTTAAGCACAGCATTTTCAAAACAATCAATAATTGCTTGTGACGTATTTGCTTCTGGAAAAACACGGTTATCATCTTCAATTTTCAATGGGACACCTCTATCGTCAAACCACTCAAAAGTATCACCTGTCATAAATGTATGAAAAGGTCCTAATAATTCTTTTTCTCCTCTTGGATAGAACTTCACCAACTCTTTGGGTTCAAAACAAGCATGTGTTACGTTACAGCGTCCACCTCCAGAAATTTTCACTTTCTGTAATACTTCTTTTCCTTTTTCAAGAATTGTGATATCCAAATTAGGATTTTGTTCTTTAGCATTGATTGCGGTAAAGAAACCTGCAGCTCCACCTCCGATAATGATTACTTTATTCATTGTTTATTTTTTGTCAATTCGACTGATTTCTTTTAGAAAATGGCATCGAAAATTCGTTTTTAAATCATCTCGATATACACATGTTTTAACTTCGACTAGGCTCAGTTGACAACAAATCCAATCGATGTGACATATTTATAAAATCATTTCAGTATACGAAAGCACTGTTTCGAATCCTTTTTGCTTAAAATAGTTAGGTGTGTCTTCATTTCCTGTAACCAATACAAAATCGCCGCCCCAAGCCCCTAAGCTTTTTACTGCGCCAAAATAATCAGGAAATAATTCCTTTTTTACTGGATTCAGTTTTATTATAGATGAAATAATACGTTCGTGTTCTTCAATTACTTTATCTAAATCTTTAACAGAATTCGTTTTTACAAATTCATTAGATAAGTTAGAAATCGATACAATCTCCTGTTGAATACTTTGAGTATTTTTTTTGTATTTCGCTATTCCATCTCTACTATTTTGCTTTTTATTTAAGTGGACAAAAAACAATTCGTCTGTATAATTAGGACTGAAATCAACTTGTGTTACTATCGGTTGTTGATTTTCTAGCTGATAAAATATAGATGCATCATTTTGAGCACAAGCAATGTCATATCCACTCCCTGAAAAAGCATTCCACAATAAAGAATAAGCATCAACCTTAGCCCAAGAAGCAATGTTATTAATCAACGTAGAAGAACTTCCCAATCCCCAATCTCTAGGAAATGATAAATTTGTTTTTACTATATATCCTTTTTCAGTATCTAAAAATTCTGGGTTCAGTTTTCTAGCCTCGGTTAAAATGGTTTGTAAGGTTTCGGCAATAAATTCTGCACTCCCTTCTTTATCAGAATTGAAAGTTGCATTCTTTAATCTAAGTTTTGGCAAATCAAAGATTGCTTCAAACCAACATTCTCCAGTATTTGTAAAACTTCCCCAAACCAATTGTGGTTCTCGAATTGGTTCAATCATCAAATCTTGTCCAAATTTTGTTGGGACTGCTAATGATGTTGCACCATCAAGGACAACATATTCCCCAGTAAGTAAAAGTTTTCCGTTACTATAGTATCTATTCATCATTATCATCGGTGGCTGAGCGTAGTCGAAGCCATTCTTTATAATTACTCTCATTCATACATTCTGAAAACTTTGACAAATCCTCATAATTCTTTTCAACCAAAGCGATCTTCTTTGCCCTACTCCAACCTTGAACTTGTTTTTCTCTTTCAAATGCTTCACTTACTCTTGTGAACTTTTCAAAATAAATCAATTTAACAGGCAATCTCTTTTTAGTATGATTTGCTCCTCTACCATTTTGGTGTTGCTCAATCCTCTTATCCAAATCTATAGTACTTCCTGTATAAAAAGTACTGTCTGAACATTCTAATATGTAAACATATCCAATTGGCATACTTTTCTTTTTCACTTGTATGCCTTCGACTGCGCTCTGCCACCAATTAACAATTTACTTTCCTATTTCATTAAACTTATCAACAACAGCACTATGCGTAACGGTTTTATCTTTAAAATAAGCAACCACTGTTTCTTTCTCTTCATTCGTAGCATTCAATTGATTTAAAATATTCATCAAATGCATTTTCATATGTCCTTCTTGAATCCCACTTGTTGTCAATGCTCTTAAGGCTGCAAAATTTTGTGCCAATCCTGCGGTTGCAACAATCTGCATCAATTGAGATGCAGAAGGCTTTTGCAGCATATCTAAAGATAGTTTTGCCATTGGATGTAATGCTGTCAATCCACCAACAGTTCCTAAAGCTAATGGAATTTCTATCCAAAAACGGAATATTCCGTTTTCAATTTCACAATGCGTCAAGCTACTATAACTTCCATTTTTAGTTGCATATGCGTGTGCTCCTCCTTCAATTGCTCTAAAATCATTTCCGGTAGCCAATACAACAGCATCAATACCATTCATAATTCCCTTGTTATGCGTCACTGCTCTATAAGGTTCTATTTCTGCAATTTGCACTGCTTGTTTAAATTTCTCTGCGAACTGATGCGGATTCTCTCCACCCAATTCTTCTATTTCACACGAAACTTCAGATCTTACGATACACTGAGGAACATAATTCGATAAAATACTCATCACAATCTCAATATCGTCTTTTCTAAAAGTCTTTGCAATTACCTCTAAACACGAATTGATGAAATTTGCCCCCATTGAATCTTTCGTTTCAAAGGTAACATGCAGTTGATAATAATTATCAAGCTTATCTGTTTTATCAACCAACTCAATATCTAAAATTCCACCACCACGTTTTTCCATATTTTTAGTGATGGAAGCTGTCGCTTTGTATAAATGCTCTTTTTGCTGATTGAAATAAGAAGCCAAACTTTCTTTATCTCCTCCAAACATAAAATGTACTTGCCCAATTTTAGTGGTAGAAATTACTTCCGATTTAAATCCACCTCGTGTAGACCAAAATTTAGCAACTAACGAAGCTGCTGCAACAACAGAGCTCTCTTCAACTACCATTGGTATCACATAATCCGTTTCATTGATAATGAAATTAGGTGCAACTCCATAGGGCAAATAAAAATTTGAAATGGTATTTTCTATAAAATCATCGTGTAATTGCTGTAATTTTTCATCAGCATTCCAATATTGTTTGATGGTATTTATTATTTCCGGCTGAGAACTGAAATAGTTTTCTGACAACCAGTTTATTTTTTCTTGTTTGGTAAGTTTAGAAAATCCTGAAATAATTTTCGCCATGTATTCATCCATTTTTGGTACTGCAAAGATAAATGAATACTATTAAAACTGGTAGGCTATTCTATATTTCTAGCTTTTTTGGGACAATTTTTGCGAATTTTTCCGTAAACTTGGCAAGATTTTATTGAAAATTCTTTTTTTTCTTTAAAGCTTTTAAAAACTAACAACTAATAACAAGTAAGAATAACTATGGCAGATTCAGTAGTAAACCAAGCAGACGAACCTCAAATGTTCGGGCATCCAAAAGGATTATTTTATCTATTTTTTGCAGAACTATGGGAGCGATTTAGTTTCTATGGAATGAGAGCATTATTAATGCTTTACATGGTGCAAGAAATATTTAAAGCCCTCTCAGAAAGAGATGTAGCTGCTGCTGCAGTTTATGCTTCTTATGGTTCTTTGGTATATGCTTCTACAGTTATTGGCGGAAGAATTTCTGATAAAATTTTAGGAATGCGAAGTTCAATTTTCCTTGGTGGAGTCTTGATGTCTTTAGGGCATTTTGTATTGGCCATAGAAAACGACATTGCTTTCTTTTTAGCCTTGTCTTTTATTATTGTTGGAAATGGTTTTTTCAAACCAAATATCTCAACTTTTGTAGGATCTCTTTATAAAGATGGAGATGTAAGAAAAGATTCTGGTTTTACCATTTTTTATATGGGGATTAACATCGGTGGATTTGTTGCTCCATTATTATGCGGATGGTTAGCTGCTTCTTATGGATGGCATTATGGTTTCGGACTTGCTGGGATTGGAATGTTAACTGGATTGATTTTCTTCTGGAGCGGAATTAAGAAAAACGTCTTTGGAGACAGAGGTTTACCACCGAGTAAAGAAGTATACGAAAAGAAAATCTTAGGAGTTCCTCAAAAAACACTCATCCCAATTATATCATTTTTATGTGCTCCATTAATCGCATATATTTTAGCTTCATATAAAGCAATTGCTGGTGGTGAATCTTTTTTAGGTGATCAAAATTATGTTGGAGTTATTTTCAAATTATTAGGGTTAGGAATTTTAATCTATATGATTGTGATCATTATCAATTCAAATCCAGACGAGCGTAAAAAACTTATAATGGCTATTTTAATTACATTCTTCATGACATTGTTCTGGGGATTCCATGAATTATCTGGGTCTGTAATTACCTTATTTGCTGACAGAAATGTTGCCCTGGACGGCATCATGAATGCGAGTCAAACAAATGCATTGAACTCGATGTTCATTATTATTCTAGCGATTCCAGTTTCATTATTGTGGGCCTATTTATCTAGAAAGAATTTAAACCCAAGAACTCCATATAAATTTGGATTAGGACTGGTATTAGCAGGGGCAAGTTTTTATATCTTATCATTAAGCGGTGGGAGTGCAGATGAAAACGGAATGGTTCCTTTTGCATATTTATTTATCATGTATTTCATAATTTCTATTGGTGAGTTGTTTATGTCTCCAGTTGGATTGTCAAAAATCACAGATTTATCTCCAAAAAGAATTGTTGCATTTATGATGGGAATCTGGTTCTTATCTTCAGCGTATGCTTTCCAAATAGTAGGATTTATTTCTACACAATTGGCCATTGAAAGTACAGATGTAAATGTTGGAGGACTAGACACACTCGAAGTTTATACAAATGGATTTGAATTAATTGCAATGTATTCACTAAGTGCAGGATTAGTTGTACTAGTTCTATCACCATTGATGAAGAAGTTGATGGGTAACGTACACTAAACAAAAACATATTTAAAGCCTCATAATTCTATTATGAGGCTTTTTTCATTTTAACAACACGCTATTTATGAATGCAACAACAGAAACCAATGAGTTTAGCCTATTAGGACATAAACCAGCATTATTTGTATTATTCTTCACAGAAATGTGGGAACGCTTTTCGTATTACGGAATGCGCGCAATTTTCGTTTTATTCTTAACAGCATCTTTTTCTGATGGCGGTTGGGAATGGACAAGAGAGCGAGCATTAGGTTTATTAGGAATCTATACCAGTTCAGTGTATTTAACACCTTTAATTGGTGGTATTATTGCTGATAAATTATTGGGATATCAAAAAGCAGTTGCTTTAGGTGCTTTGATAATGACTTTAGGTCATGCGGCAATGTCAATGGAAACAGAAACTACTTTATATATTGGAATTGGTTTATTAATTATTGGAAATGGATTATTTAAACCCAATGTTACCTCTATGGTTAGTGGGTTGTATGACAAATACCCTGACCGTAAAGATGGCGCTTTTACCATTTTCTATATGGGAGTGAATGCCGGTGGGTTTTTAGGTGTTCTATTATGTGGATTCCTTGCCAATAACTTAAGCTATGCTTGGGGATTTGGTTTGGCCGGAATTTTTATGTTTTTAGGAACTTTACAGTTTTGGTTTGGAAGGGAAATTTTTGAAAAGATAGGAGTTTCTCCAAGTAAGAATAAAGATCGTGAATTAACTGACACAGTTGCTGAGGATTCAACGAACAAAGTTCCTGACAATATCCAAAGAGATCGTTATTTTGTAGTAGCAATTTTAGCGTTTTTTACCGTTTTCTTTTGGTGGGCTTTTGAACAAGCAAGTGGTTCTATGAATATATTTGCACGAGATTATACACAAAGAGCCCTAACGGGAAATTCTGCATTCACTTTTAAAATTATTGATGTTTTAGTCACTACAGTACCTTTAATTATTATTTCTTGGGTATTATTCAAATTATTTAGACAAACTTTTAGAAGAATATCACTTTCAAACATTGTATTAGGTGCAAGTTTTTTAAGTATCTGGGGTATTGTTATTTGGAAATTAAGCGTAATCATTCCGCAACAAAATGCTGAAATTGAAGCCTCATGGTTTTTAATTTTAAACTCGCTATTTATTATTTTTCTTGCACCGCTATTTTCTAAATGGTGGGAAAGTAAATTTAATCCTTCTGCAGCTGTAAAATTCGGAATTGGAATGATATTACTAGGAATAGGTTTTGGAGCACTGGCTTACGGTTCAAGCTCAATTCCTCAAGGAGCAAAAACAGCCTCTGTAAGTTTAGTCTGGCTAGTATTGGCATACTTATTTCATACCATGGGTGAATTATGTGTTTCTCCAGTTGGTTTGTCTTATGTTTCAAAATTAGTTCCAGCAAAAAAGATTGGAATGATGTTTGGAATTTGGTATTTAGTCAATGCTTTAGGAAATTATTTAGCTGCTAAAACAGGAAGTTATATCGATCCAATTGTAGAACAATATTCAATGTCATTTTTCTTTTTGATTTTCACAATTGTTCCCGCTGTTGTTGGTTTGATCTTTTTAGTATTAAATCCGTTAATGAAAAAATTAATGCACGGAATTAGATAATAAATATTCACAATATTTTAAGAAAGCACCATTCTTTGGTGCTTTTTTATTTTGTAATTTTACAACTGATAGACAGACAGAAAACACATGAAAAAAATTATCCTTTTTATAATCGTATTCGCATTTTCTTTAAATAGTAGTGCTCAAGAAAAAGTAAACTGGGTTTCGTTTAACCAAGCTGTTGAGCTAAATAAAAAAGACCCAAGACCTTTTTTAGTGGACATCTACACAGACTGGTGTGGATGGTGCAAAAAAATGGACAGAGATACCTATGCAAACCCTGTAATTGCAAAATACATCAACCAAAATTACCACGCTGTAAAAATGGATGGAGAAGGAAAAGCCCCTATTACTTATAAAGAATATACTTTTAAGTTTAAAGACCAAGGAAGAACTGGCTATCACGAATTAAGTGCTTTGTTAATGAATGGTAAATTGAGTTACCCAACAACTGTTATCATGAGTAAAGAAGAAAAACTACTAGATAGAATACCTGGATATTTAGATGCAAAAAAAATGGAAATGGTTCTGGCCTATTTCATGAAGAAAGACAGAAAAACGAAAAGCTGGGGACAATTTTCTAAAAACTTCAAAAGTAATATCATAGAATAATCACTTTAGAATTACTGCTCCATTTAACCCAGTGTATTGAAAAGGAATTTGCAATTTATTACAAATCAATCTCCAATTAGCAACATCGCTTTTATAATTTGATGCATCTACAATTATTTGACTTGGTTGTAATTGATGAATCAATCTTTTCAAATTTATTTTTGGTGATTGCCTTAATAAAATAATTACTTTTTTATGCTTTTCTATTTGATAAACACCCAAACTATCAACAACTATTAAAAACTTGTTTTTCAGTTTCATTACATTAGGAATTCTATCTGAATAGCTTACTTTTTTAATGGCATTTCCAATCTTATAATTTTTAATCAAGCTTAACTTTTGAATAGACATCCTATCTAAATTGTGAAATACATCAAGATTTCCATTGGTGTTTTTTCCGACAATCGTTTTTCTACTTTTATGAAAGATGATCAATTCATGCTGAGATTGATTCTTATTCTTTTCAAACAATAAGCTACATTGAAAAGCAATCAAAACGAGTAAAAAACCAGCGGTTGACTTGTACGATCTTTTATCAAAAAACTCCATTCCGAAAAACACACACAAATACGAGACAATCAACAACAGGGCAGAAAATGAAATTTCTTTTATCAGAAATGACTCTTGCAAAGAAATCCATCCTATAAATTCGTTCATCAGCGCAATCACAAACTCATACGTTCGTGCTAAAAACTCAGGTAATATATTTAATAGCGCTAGCGCGATCATTACAATTCCGCCAATGAGGATAATTCCTATAAACGGAATAATAACCAAATTAGACAGCATAAACAATCCAGGAAACTGATGAAAATAAAATAGACTTATGGGTAAAATGCCTATCTGAGCAGCAAAGGACACTGTAAACAATTGCCAAAACCTCTCTAAAATTCTCCATTTTGGTTTCCAAAGATTAGACAGTTTTGGCTGGATAATTACAATGCTAAACACTGCTAAATAACTTAGTTGAAAACCAACATCAAACAAAAACATTGGCTTGCATAAAAGCAATACAAACATGGAGGTAATGACGGAATGCAAAAAAGCAAGCCCAACTGAGACTATAGAAAACATGGTTACTGCCCTTACAACAGATGATAATAATACTAAACAGTAATTAAATAAATTTATGAATTGCCTACTTAAAACATCAGGATTAGGAATGTTTTATTAAGTGAGTTTATAAACTCATAAAATATATTCTTAAAAAACGATTAAAATACACACATGCACTAACACCTCATATACTGAGAAACGGCTCTAAAACCACTAAAAACAAACGCATGCAATAACAAATACTTTCAATACGTAAAAAAACCCATTAGATTAATTATATTTGATATTAAACCGTATATAAACGCAACTGTGTTTATCCCTTAGCCAACAAACATAAAAGAACTAAATGAAAAAAAGTCTAATCGCAATTATATCAGGTCTTATCGGAGTAACGATTGGTGGAGTGTTCGCAAATTATAAAGGTAAAAAAAACAGAAAAGAAAGTAATAATAATCGTTACAATGAAGGAGTTAAATCTGGAAAAAACAAAATTAAACAAAAGTTTAGCTCTATCTTAAAAACTCAAAAAGAGAGAGACCAATTAATGATTCTTTCAATAAAAATTGGAGTTTATGTTGGGAAAATTGATGGAGCTATTAGTAATCAAGAACTATTTGAGTTAAATAAAATTTGTCTTTTTATAAATCAAAACCCAACTACTCCAAAGTTTATAAAAGAAAAAATCAATAAGATAATACAATCCGAAATCACTTATTCAGAATTAAATACAGAAATAGATAAATTTCTAGAAACAAAAACGGGAAGTTACAAATCACAAACAATTACCTTTTTAAATGTGCTAATAACTACAATTATTAATGCAGATAGATATGTGAGTCCACTAGAATCTGAGTTTTTAAAAAATTGGAAGAGTAAATATTATAATTAAGATTATGCAAGATAGTTTAGATAAATACTATGATATTTCATTAAGTGAAAAAGATATTAATGAATTAAATAAAACTCAATTTGAGAATAGCAAAAAAGTAACTTCACAATACGAACTTGATAATGTTGAAAAAATTATTTGCTGGATAACGGGACTTTCAGCTGGTCTGATCGATGCATTTTTTGTGACAAATTATAAAAACCTGAGTACAGAAAATGTTACAAAGATTAAGGATAATTTACACTTAAAAGATACAGGGAAAATAAATGAAGCCGTTGACAATAGGATCAAGAACTTATTTTCACAAGAAAAAATTTCTGAACTAGAACAAAAATTTAAAGTTCCATACGATGCATCTTCAAGTAAAAATTTAAGTGAATACATTAGTGGACTAAACCCCAAAACACATAGAATTCAATCATTAGGTCACGACCCTATTTTAGGGTTTTATTATGGTGTCAGAGATATTTTAAGAGGACAATTTACAGCAATTGATAATACTGGAGGTTTAATTACTCAAAGTATCACAGGAAATAATGCCATCGGAATGAATTTATTTAAAGCAATTGCTTTACAGTTTGGGCATTTATGTTCTGACATTTCTACTCCAGCTGGACTACCAATACCTTTTATGTCTCAATTATTGAGATTAAAAGGAGGCAATGTTGAAGGTTTTTCTTTTAATAGGTTAATTAAAAACATGTATGCAAAGGGTTATAATTTTAACCACTTGTTATCAATGAGTGTCCCCGCGTTAATAATTGAAGTTTTAATTAGATTGTCTTATTTTATTTATTCCTTATCTAAAGGTGCTAGCTTTAAAGAATCAATTCCGATTAATAAAGTAAAACTAGATAAATTACTATTCAATTCTTACTTAATTGCATCTGGTTGTAATGGTGTTAAAATGATAGCTACAAACGGAAATATATTTGCTTTTAACCCAGTACTTTGGGCGGGAACGTTAAAATACGGAGCTTCTGAATTCAAAAGATATTTAAAAAATGAAAAAGAGGTAGAAAGGCACAAATATGTCATTGAAATATACAAACAGAATGAAGTTGAAATAGACAAAGAAATTGAAGAGAATATTAAATACTATAAATGAAAAACGTTGGTTAAACCTTATATAGTCTATTGCTGGTTCTAGCCTACTTACGAAAATTCTTGCAGATTCCCTGTTGGTTCGTATTTGTTAAATTAGGTGTTTAAAACACGTAACAAGTCAGATGCAAACACGTTAGCCTTCATTTTGACAAATTACTGCACCTTTAGCAGATGCAGATAACCCTGCAATAACTGCAAACACCCAAAGAAATAAAACAACTAAAAAAACTTTAAAAATTTTTCCGTTTTTCAATCTCTCTATAGGCTTAAACAAGCCGCTTAGAATC
>MAAC01018154.1_pt1 | contig 79981 bp, 68 predicted proteins | sample 1115981 | NCBI WGS metagenome assembly MAAC01 (sample SAMN04961126, study PRJNA320927) | seawater metagenome | isolation source: sample BD02T64 sea water enriched with oil for 64 days | place: USA:Gulf of Mexico | collected 2013-07-27
TTTGTGGATTGTGCGCTGGAAGTTTTGGAAGAACGAGACCCAAAAGGGCTTTATAAAAAGGCGCGTGCAGGGGAAATAAAAGGTTTTACCGGAATTGATGCTCCCTACGAAGCCCCTACTTCGATGGAGCTACACCTACGAACAGATCAGCTAAACCTAAAAGAGGAATGCCGGGCGGTGATAGATTATCTCGTTGGAAATAATCACATATAACGGCCCCGCATGACTCAACAAAAAGCTTAAGGCGAAAAATGACTAATCCTACAGTGTTCATATTCGGTATCGATGGTTTTATTGGTTCCGCAATAAAAATAGCGTTAGAGAAAAAAGGGTTTGTAGTTTATGGATCGGTGTATGTACGAGAACCAGGAGCAAGAGAATTTTACTTAGATATCTCAAAAAAACCTTCGTTTGAATTACTGCCTAAAATACATTTTGATGCCATTATCAATAACATCGGAATTGTTGATCAATCTATGTCACGACGGCTTATGTATGCGGTCAATGCGAGTGGTGTAAAGAATGTACTGAATTGGGCTAAAAAGATCCACTGCCCCCATTTTATCCAAATCAGCTCCATTGGGGTATATGGGCTCCGCGCTATGGGTCAGCGACGTGACGAAACAACCCCTAGAACTCGTTACTTAGGTGTCGCCTATCAAACCTCAAAAGCGAAGGGGGAAGAATGTGTAGAACAATCGACTCTTCCATACACCATATTACGCCTACCCTCAGTGGTAGGGAAAGGCGATACCGTTATCACCCCGGCAATTGCACGTAATTTGCAACATGGTACGTACTTTACCAGTGGCAATAATAATCCTTTGTTTTCATTACTTGCAGTTAAGAACCTGGCGGATATTTTGGAAAAAGTGATTCAACAAGGCTTATCAGAGCCCCCTACCAATTCCATCTACAACGTTGCAAGCCATCATTTAACTTGGTCTGAGTTGGTTCAGGAGTATGCTAAACAACTACAGGTAGATATACCCGAAACAAAGCGATCATTGCTATCCATGATCGTCAATCTGTCGGATAAACTGTATCTTTTTCTTTTAACCAACTCTCGGTTTGGGGCTCATTTTCCAGACGATAAATTTTCTCGTACCTTTAACTATAAACCCTCCTATTCTTGGCAAGGGGCGGTGTACGATGCAGTAGCCGGTTTAACAGAGACAGGTTTAAAGTAGTCACGAAAAAGGAATATTTGGACGTCCCAAGGTTTGCTAGACACCAAGATTAGTTGAAATCCAAACTCATTAGAGGTGCTTATTAAAGGAAAATTGACGGAACGCTGTCTTGGCGCTGCTGAGTTCTATAACATAAGGTATTTAATATCACGGTACTTTTGAAATTCTGACTTAACTCCTATCTGTCTTTAATGTATAAAGTTAGGTAAAGAATGAAGTTTCCTGGAGGTGCAATGAGTCGTTATTCGCGCTACATAATATTATTCCTGTCGGCTAGTTGCTTTTTTGTACAAACAGCGAGTGCAGAGAACTCAATAATTCAAGTTGTCACTGAAGAATGGAAACCATATAGCTACGAGGAAGATGGGGAAATTAGAGGAAGCTCTACTAAAGTAGTCAAAGAAATAATGGATCGTTCGGGCTTAGAATACCAAATCAATGTATTTCCCTGGGCAAGAGCCTATATGATGGCTGTAAGAAATAAAAATACACTGATTTACCCAATCGTACGTACACCTGAAAGAGACTCAAAATTCATATGGGTTGCACCGGTTGCAATGACGGATATGAGTTATTTCTATAAACTAAGTACTAGAAAAGATATTGTTATTAATTCATTGGAAGATGCGAAACAATATAATATCGGCACCAGTAGAGGTGGGTTTCTCCATCAGTTCCTGGCCAAACATAATTTCCCAACAATCACGCCCACCAACCATATAAAACTTTCGTTAAAACAACTTATTGGTTCACGCGTTGATTTGGTGTTATCAGAATCCCAAAGTATTGCATTTGACATGCAAGAAATTGCTCAACCGATTGATCAAATCGAAAAGGCCTTTTTAGTTCAGTCGCATCATGCTTACCTGGCATTTGGCAACAATGCGTCGAATGAAATTGTACAAAAAGTTAAGGATGCTTATAGCTTACTCTTTAAAGAAAGGAACATGCCAACGGTCGATTGAGGGTGTCAATGTAAAACCTGTGGGAGGAATTCAGGTGTGGTCGTAGGGACCCCTAGCCTACAAAGCGGCGTCGAGTGAATTCCCTACGATATGAGTTTTCGACAAAGTGGATCAATGACCCTCAGTAGACTATTTTTCTTTTTCCAATAAATTTAGAGGGCTCCAGTAATAAATACCCCCATTATCGCTCCCCGAAAATACCGCATAGCCGCCAGGATTGATTGTCATTGGCCAGTTCATTAACGATGTGGTGTATTTCCAATACTCATAGCCAGTCTGGGCATTAAACAAGTAAAAATTGCCTTGTGTCTCCGAAGGAGGCGCAGCGCTGTCCTCGTCACTAAATATGGGTTGGCCATCCGCTGATGTCACGAATTTAGCGTAAGCATCCATATTCATTCCTGGATTTGGACAGTAATCGAGTTTATTGATCCATAATCGTTGAGGGGCGTTATTCACATTTTTTAACATATAGGCATACCCATAAGCGGGGTTGCTTGAAGGAACGAAGTTTCCTCCAGAGGCCACATAAAGCTCACCGCTGGGTGTATTACAGATGGCTAAAGCATAGCTCAAACTTAACTGATAATCGGGGTTGGTATAAACCCATAGCGGCATTAGCTTATCTTGCTTTGTAATAGGGTTGGCAAATAACAGTACTTGTCCCTGTTTTGTTGAGGCGGCAAAATACTTGCCATCACGGCTTATAACCACCCGCAAAATACCATAGTCCGCTTCATAGTGACCGAGGTAATTTAATGTGCCACTTACATTACCATACAGGTATAAAATCCCAGTTGAACTAGAAGCATTGTCTTTATGCCGATAATCCATTGCTTCATCCGTATCACTGTACACCTCTCCCCCAGCCACCAAATATTGTCCGTCAGGAGTTATGCCGCATGAACGCATATAGCCTCCAGGTATTGTTTCGGTCGCCGCCTGGGTGTAACCACTAGTACCTTTAGTGAAGAACTGAATATTAGCGCTTTCTACTGCGACAATGGCTGAGCCATCAGAGGATATTTCAACTTCGTTAATGCGGCTGGTGTAAGAAAACTCTTGTTTACTGCTTAGACCTACCCCCATATCGTAGGTGCGTAAGAAACCCTTTCCAGTGCCATATTGGCCACCGGCAGCGCCGTAATTACCATCACCTGAAATAGCTACCCAAAAAACGCCTTGTTGAATGTTTTGACCCAGTGAATCTTGCCACATTAGTGTGGCGGTTGAGCCTTCTGTTTTGTAGTAATAAACTGCGAAATTGTCACTGCTATCATATTCTGCAGAGGTTCCCGTGATAAGGTTGTATCCATCATCCGAAATAGCTGTGCTGTTGACTTGTAACCCTGGGTAAGGTGTTACTGACCAATTGGGTGCTGTTTGATCCTGTTCCATGCGTAATCCCTTTTTAAGTTCTCGATTTATTAACTCGCATTTTAAGTAAAGACGGGTTCTTATAGAGATCAAGACTTTAAAATAAATAACCCAAAATTATTCCGTCGTCCGCACGGGGTTCTCCGTCGTTACGACCAAAAGCCAGAGAAACAAAAGGATCTGTCATAATGAAGAGACACGTTAAACCCGTGTAATAGCCGACAACACTTGGTCTTCACGTCGGCTAAAGGCTTGGCTGACGTAATCAATAGTCCACCAATGCGCTAACCAAGCGACCATCGCACACCCCACCAAGACGAAAAAGACAAGATTGATATGAATGCCAGATTGCAACATTTTGGCAGAAACCACCAACGGCAACGCCCCCAATAGTACACCCGAAAAACTAGCCAAGGACACCAATAAGGGTTGTCGTTCCCTGCGATTTAAGCTGGCGTCGAATTTTATCGGATAGTGAACAGATACCCATAAACCGAAGCTTGTTACTACGGGTACCAATACAAACACCCCCGCTAACGCAACAAAAAACCAATCGACACTTACGTCAACTGATACGTATTGCCAGTAGAAAATACAAGCTGCAAACCCTAAACATAAACTCATCATGCTGTGGACCTTGGCTTTTGCCAATAGAATTTGTTTTGGTGTTATAGGTGCACTCATTAAGTTTAACAGCCCTCGGCCATCATAGGCGAAAGCGTTATGGGTGAATGTTAAAAGTATTAAAGCGGCAGCATAAATTCCCACCCCTGCCATTAACCACAGTTGAGAGATGTTATCAAAAAAGTGAAACATTAATTCGTCGGCAGAAACTAAACGCAAAACAATAATCAAAAAGAAAGGAACAATAGCTAATAACCGAAACCTTGGGTTACGCCAAAGTTCAAATAATTCTCGCTGAGCTAGTACTTTATTAACGCCCCCTCTTCCGCTGAATATTAACCATTGATGCTGTTGAAGCGATTGATAGGAAGCTGATTTATAGTTGGACCTTTGTAATCGATATTTGGCATTCAAAATCCCCAAAAGAGCCAATGAAAACATGGCAACACATTCAAGAATGAATCCATTTGTCCGATCCTCAACAAGCGCATATAAACCTTCACCTAAATATCCTGGTGGTATTTTGGAAAAAGCATTGGCAATATTTGCAAACTCTTCTAACTCAATGTCTACATTAACCCCAACGCCCCCACTCTGTTTATACAGCCAAGAAATGTCCACTTGGGGTAATAACATACCTATCGCAATAAATACCAGCAACGTTAGTGTTAATGCTCGGCCATTGCTTTTTGCTCTTAATATATCCCTCAGAAGATATACACCAGCCTGGCTCCACGTTGCACACATGGTTATAAATGCTAGCAACAAAAGAAATGCAGCACCATAGGCTGTTGCGCCTTGGCCTTGAAGATATCCGATGCTAGCGCCAATCAATGGTGCAAACATCAAAAAACCTACGGGCTTAAGCACGCCAGAAATAATGGAGGCAGAAAGTAATCGTGTTTCTGAAATTGGGAACTGTAAATAGCGATCTCGCTCACTGCCATCTTCTACACCTGCTGATAACACTGGCCACAATATCCATAACATGGCGGTGACAAAACAAAGTACGTTCAAATAAAACTGACTGACCACCAACTCAGAACTTATTGACGGGTGAGACATAAACCAAAACGTAAAGCCACCAAGTAGTAAACTTGGAATGGAGACCAATACTATAGAAAAGGCTCGTCCATATTGCCCCCATTGATTCACACCATTTCTAGTCATCACCATTCTTAAGCGCCATAACAGCGCTATGTGATGTATAAAACCAGGTAATTTTGGGTGGAGTCGATTATGGCGACGGCTGTCTCTACTCACTCAGTAATACCTTCCTGATAGAATGACAAGGTCGCCTTTGAGATATCGGATATCGGAACCAACGCTTTAAAAACACCTTCTAAATCTGTGCTTTGATAACGATCGAGCAGTGAAGCCTTAGAGCCATGATCAAGAATCTTGCCTTGATAAAGAATACCCGCATGGGTAGCTAGCCTATCGGCAATTTCCAAAATATGGGTGGTTAATAAAATAGTGACGCCTTTGCGGCGTAATTCTTCAAGTAGCGTGCGAACTACCTGTGCTGCGATAATATCAATGCCATCAAAGGGCTCATCAAGAAACACGATACTTGGGCGGTGGATTAAGGCAGTTGCAATGGCTAGGCGTCGACGCATTCCTTTAGAATACGTTGCGATTAATTGCGAGCCGGCATCAGTAAGTTCCGTTAAGGAAAGCAATTCACCTGCTCTCAGCTTGGTTTCTTTAGCACTTAACCCATACATTCGGCCACTGAACATCAGTTGTTGTAGCCCGGTTAAGCGTTCAAACAAAGCAAGTTCTTCCGGAACAATGCCAATTCTTCGCTTTACTTCTAGCGGGGATTTAGCTGGGTTGTAGTCTAATACATTAACCTCACCACTATCGGGTTGATAGATGCCCGTTAAGATTCCAATGAGCGTTGATTTCCCCGCACCATTTGGACCTAAAAGCGCATATAGCGCTCCATCTTCCAATTCAATATCGAGATCTTGTAACACTTTGCCTTTACCTGGGTACTCCTTAGATATCTCTCGACCACTTAAAGCAATATTATTCAACGCTTAGCTCACTTTCTGACTTTCTATTAATAGAGTTATTAGTCAATAACCATTGGGAAATCTGTTGCTGATCCGCTTTAAACACTCGCCAATCTCCTTTTAGTATTTCATTTTCCAATTGGTTCTCACTCCAACCGGCATATCCTGCAAAACGGGCGATAACTGCTGAATTGCCATCTGTCATTATTGCCGGTTTATTTCCAGCCATACTAATCACTCCAGTTTGCGGTTGGTAAGTCAGCCAAAACAGATGCGATTGAGCCATAGGCCCACCCCAAAACAGACCTTCTTTCTTATAGGGGATATTCTCTAGCTCGTTAAGCCTTGTCTTACCACGTGAGCTTAACTTCAGCTGTTTGAATCTTTCAACACCGTCTTCAACGGATTCGTTCAATACAACCCCAGTTGATCCCTCGGCCAAGTTGTCGATCAGCAAAATCTTGGTGTTCTTAAAAACGCCACCTCGCAACCCTTGTTTTGCTTCCAAAATCACACCACTGGAAAGATTCTCTAGGTAGTTCTGTGCCTTTAGCTTGTAGCGAATGATCGGTGTCGCAATAACGATACAACAGACTGCTATGAATAACAGTTTGCTTAACTTTCCCATAACCTACCTATTGGTAATATACTGAAGTGGCGATCTTACTAAGGATTTCATAACTAACGTAAAGTTAGTTTCGTAAAGAAAAAGGGCAATCCTTTCTGGTTCTTCGTCTGCTATTTTTCACAATATCAACTTCACCTACAACGGATTTAGCTGAGATTTGGTCGATATATGTTGCGTCGCCATGACAGCACCTGCTAATAATAGACAAGTGTTGTCACCCGATCTTTCCCTTTTTGGATATTCTACCAGATGATATCAGATTGACAAATGACCACTCTCCTTATTTATATCCAAAACAATTCATATCTGATAACTTCACGCATATTATGTGAAGTTCCGAATTAGACAAAGTAGAATTTTTTCCAATCCGATTACCTTAATTATTACAGTATATTACTGAAAAATTTCCTAGCTTTTACTTCACATAATAATGGGACGATAACGTCCTTCATAACACACCGAACGGTGAACAAAAAATGTATCAAGCCTTGATGAGTATCTATACAAGAGTGGAAGCTGTTCGAGCAATATTTTAAGTAACCAATCAGTGCTATTAAGATAGGCTTGTAGATCATTATTTTGCACAGCGATTTTTTTTGGGGGGGGCGTTGCGTCAACGCTTTCCTGGGCTTTTTGGTATTACACTGGAGAGCATGGCTTCCAAATAATCACAGTGGCGGTATTAATATCACTTACTGTTGATAACCAAAGAGGGGAAATTCCTATAACACCAGGGCGGCCCACAAAATAATAAATAAATATATACATATAATTATTCGTGCAGTACTTTCGATAGATATGCGCTCAAAAAACGACCATAATGGCTTTATTAGTTAGCTACCTTGATTGTTTTGGCTTGAGGTCTACGTTTATGCATTTCTCACAGATTATTATTCTTATTTTTGCTCTTAGCTTAAGCTTTACTGTTACCGCAAAACCTTCTTGGAAAGATGCAAGTACCGCTACAGAAAAGCCTGGCGGAAAGGGAAAAAACAGAGATAACACGACGTCAGAACCTGTAGTTGATACGACATCAGATCCAGGGGGGGATACAGCTTCAGAACCAATAGATGATACAACTTCAGAACCAATAACGGATACTGCGTCCGATCCAGGGGGGGATACAATTTCAGAGCCAATAGTCGATACAACGTCAGATCCTGGGGCTGATACAGAGTCAGAACCACTAGTAAATACAGAGTCAGAACCACTAGTAAATACAGAGTCAGAACCACTAGTAAATACAGAGTCAGAACCACTAGTAAATACAGAGTCAGAACCACTAGTACTAGTAAATACAGAGTCAGAACCACTAGTAAATACAGAGTCAGAACCACTAGTAAATACAGAGTCAGAACCACTAGTAAATACAGAGTCAGAACCAGTTTCTAGCACAACTCCTACCAGTGTTACTGGTACTGCGACATTAAGCTGGGACATTCCTGTCAGCCGAGAAAATGGAGATTTACTTACTTTAAGTGAATTAGACGGGTATACAGTTCTTGTTCGTGATACTGCTAACAATACAGAGTACTTTATTGAGATTGATGATCCAAACATTACTGAATGGACTTTTGAAGAACTAACTGCTGGGCTATGGGAATTTTCAATAGCAACAGTTGATGTTCAAGGTGTATATAGTAAATATTCCGTGGTGGTGTCTAAGATTATTTACTAGAAACAGTATATTAGAGCGGCCCTATGAAATCTTGAGCCGACTAATCGAGAGGCTTTCCACCAAGGCCCCCGCTTATGCCCAACTGGACAGCGGCATTCTGCTGATAACACCCTGCACAATCATGGCCCTTAATTGAGAGCGCTGAGTGGTACTATGGGCAATACAATACTCGAGGGATATTCCAGACTATTATGAATGGTGGTGATTCCGCCCACTGAATTGTCCTGTTGAGGAATATTCATTACACCTTGAGCCTGATTACTGGGGCTTATTGATATGCGTAACCGATGGCCTTGTCGAATGATGGCGCTTGTTGGAAATATTTCAATTTGCATTTTTAACACCTCTCCAGGAACCACTTCAGCAGCGTGTTCTGCCGTCAAGTAATGGAAAGGCTGAATCATTTCACCATTAAGGTAGCGCGAACGCGACTCATCTACTGAACGAGAGGTTGCCGCCAAAAGGCCATTTGTCAGAGGTAATACGACACTACCATCGGGTGACACCTCATCCACACGTACCGATACGACAGCTTCTGTTACCGTGCTATCTATCCATATATCTGCTTGAATAGGGCCATTAATGTAATAGTCATCGCTCATCGGGGCACTCTCATAATTTAATGCGTCAACCTCAACCTCGCTGTTGTCATAATAACAAGGGTTAGCATTAAGGGTTGCAGCACCACCTAATGTCCATTGACGATAACTAATAGAACAATCTGATCCGTCAACTGGTGTCACATTAAACACAAGGAACTGACCACCCGATGATTTCCCGTATTCGATTTTAGCAAAGTCTGATGCGTGCATTGTAAGATTGCCTTCATCAAATAAAGGTAATTCTTGAGACAATGACAGGTCACCATGTAAATACCATCTATTGGGCTCTGCTAAGGGGTGAGGCCATGCGGTGGTTGTTGCAAATCCATCTTCAGATTCTGATTCATAGTTTTTAACATACTGCGTGACCGCAGCGATGTGTTCAGTACCTGAATCAAGCCCCTTTATATGCTTATCAAACCACTGCAACATAAGCTCAGCCAAAGGAGAGATTGCATCATTACCTTCACTTGCTTGGAGCATATTACTCATATGATCACCATCAAATATCGCGAGTCTTGCATCTACATTTCCCTGAAGCTGCTCATAAAGTAGAGGTTCGTCTCTTTGGAATATGTCATGTAACGCACCTGTTATAAAAGTGGGTGCAGTTATTTTATCAATATCTTCAAGAGGAGCTCTTGTTCGCCAGAACTCACCGTCATATCTAATGTAATCTTCACCTGCCAAGGCATCATCAATCAGAGGCAGATAGAAGCTATCGATATGACCAATGTGTTCTTGGGTAGAACGTAAAATTTGAGAGAAATGTTGGGGGTTTAATAATGACGAAAGCACGTTCTGTGTTCCTAGTTTTTGAGTCAATGTCATCCAAGTTTTCATAAATATACCATTGAGCAATCCACCCGTACCGGCAGTTCCTCTCTGAGCGTCACCCAATGGGACGACGGCAAAAACGGCTTTAACTGCATCCGGCCTTTGCTGTGCGGTAAATAGAGCAGCGATAGCCATATACGATGCTCCTGAAACACCTATGTTACCGTCCGACCAATCTTGGCGAAGAACCCAGTCAACCGCATCACCATAACCATTTTGTTCCTCTTCACTAAGCAGTTCCCAGCCACCCTCAGAAACACCAGAGCCTAATACATCCACAGTAACCATTGCATAACCGCGTTTCACGAAAAATGGATCCGCTCCGCCGGTTAATGCCCCAGAAGAAGAAGGGGTAGAAACCAAACTCATGTTATAAGCCGTCTGAACTAAAAGCGCAGGAAATACATCATCAATGGGCTCCCCTTCTTCGTTCGCCGGTAACGTTACCGACACTCCAATTTTCTTACCATTAACAGTAGAGAAAAACTCCAGCGGTAACTTCACGATGTTTGGATAGTCTTCTTCACGTGAATAAGTAAACTTATCTTTATTAGTATCATCCACCTCTTCTTGATCATCGTCATTACTATTATTGTTTGGATTCTCTAGTGATGATTCAATACCTTCGCCTGAATCACTAGACGATCCACCAGAGCATCCTAAAAGGAAAAAAGGAGCAACAAAAATAATAATGTATAAAAACCTAAACTGAAAATTTCCTATCCAATTTATCATCATAATATTCCCGTCCATAATTCCATTTTTTTATTATTGTCGCTACTTGTTTTTCAACTTATGTGATCACATAAGTCGGCGTTTTTTTATTTAAAAATTCAACAAAATAGAAAGACTTTTTTGTTGAGTAATAAAAAATACACTTTACAAATAATTGACACAACACGGCCGGATTGAAACCGTGATTCCATATATGGAACGATGAAAGTTAGGTGTTAAAACAGCTTCAAAAAAATAGATTTGGCGGGCAAAGCATTCCTTTTGGAATACTACTTATGGACTAATACTTTGGGGGCAAAAGATACAATAAATTACATTTTATTACAGTTGAAAATATTCAAAATCATTAACTACAAAGAAGTGATAATATCCCGATATAATCAGTTAAATTTCCACGGTGCGTGTTTCGCAGCATGAGAAACGGCATGCTCTAGAAAAACTCTTAACTTAGTTGTGTATTGTTTCTTCTTTGGGAAAACCAAATACATAGGGTCGACGGTTGCTAGATGAGGAAGAACTTCTATAAGGTCTCCGTCTTTTAATTGTTGAAAGATTTGTATTTCGGGTAACCTAGCAATGCACATGCCGTCGGTAGCTGTTCTACGTAATGAGTAGTAATCATTGGTAGTAAACCTACTCTTTATCTTACCCTCTAAAGGATCCTTCTTTACAGTAATCCAATCCAATGGATTCACTGTAGCAAAAAAATGATCAGAAAGATGGATCTCATCCTTAGGTATACCGTACGCTTCGATATATGCAGGGCTCGCGCAGTATAGGTGTCTAAATGTCCCAAATCGTTTGGCTACAAGTGATGAATCTTTAAGATCGCCCATTAGTAAAGCACAATCAAAATGCTGCTCAGATAATTCATGTTGATTGGTTATAGTTTGATATTCAATATGAATTTCTGGGTACTTAATCAAAAAGTTTCGCAGCAATTTTGATGCAAACGGATCATCCAATGAAATCGGAGACAATATACGCAAAACACCAATCGGGGCTTCCTGTATAGTTTGCATTGCAAGCTCAGCGGCGTTCGCCTCAGACAGCATGCGGCTGCAATGCTCATAATAAATGCTGCCTATATCGGTGAGTGCTTGATTTCGAGTTGTTCGATGCAGCAGTTGTACACAAAGTCTTTTTTCAAGATCCGTAATTCGTCTGCTCACTGTAGACTTAGGAATACCTGTTTTCTTAGATGCAACCGACAGGCTTCCACAGTCAACCACTTCAACAAATGTAGCCATTTCATCCAGAGATGCTCTCATTTCCCTATCCTAACAATTATTATTATTTTCAGTTATTCCCCGATTGTGCATAAATAAGTGCTTAAAACACAGTAGATAAATTGGCATACACTGTATACATAATTCAATACACTAAAATGGCCTGCATGCCATATGGAACAATAAAGACATACCAATAGATAACATCTATACGTCAACTAAACTGAATGTTTATCACGCTTGGGCTCGCTCACGAGTATATCCATACAGCACAAAATTATTATGAAACATTTCCAAAGCTATCTCGCTCATTACCCTCCCTTTAACGAGTGCCGCCATAAGCGTCTCAATTTCCCCAGCCTTAGAGGGTCATTTCATAGAAAACCCGCAATTTAGTTGTGGCTTTGTAAGAAGCCGCCTACACTGAAAAATGTCTTAAGGTTCCCGTCGGTAAGTAAGTGTAGGAACTAAAGGGAGTTAACAATTACAGGACATAAAGTCGACGGAGTAACGTGACAGATACAGATCAATACGACCCGCAGGTTGCAGATGTATATATTCATCATTTGGCCGAAGTAAGCGAAAAGAACGAAGTCATCGCACGAGAAGATATTGTTAGTGAATTTGGTGTTTTACTGGTTGCCAAAGGTGTGGCTATTGGAAAAAAAACAGCAAGACTTCTTTCGAACCATCGCTTGTCAAAACCAGTTGATGACTTTGTTAAACTGAGTAAACCCTTAAGTAATTCTAGCCTTCTAAATGAGTTTGAAGAAACATTTCAATCAAGTTCAGACTTGAATTCGATTTATGATGAGAATAGGGCCAGTGAACTTTTAAGGCATCTGTTTCTTTCCAGAAATTTCCCGCACCCCTTATTGCAGAAATTAGCCGTCCTAAAGGAAAAATACCCAACAGTTTATCAACGATCGCTTTTTGGAGCGCTTTTCGGCAGTCTAATTGCGAGAGAGATGGGCTGGTCAACAGAAGGTGTTCATGATGTATTTGTAGCATCAATTTTTCAGGACTTAGGGATGCTTCATATACCTGAGGGCGTTGTGTTGAAAGAAGCGGGGTTCGACAAAGATCAATGGCGAGCCATGCAAAGTCACGTGGTAGTATCTTCAATTATTGTTGAGAGTTTAGGGTTCTATTCAGATTCAGTACATAGTGGTATTAGGGAGCACCATGAACGCCCTGACGGGTTGGGCTACCCGAAACGATTAACAGAGAACAAACTTGGAAGCACCGGTAAAATTATTGCCTTAAGCGACTTGATATATAGAATTCGTGGCCGATCCAGTGAATCCGATAATTCCGTTTCTATAGAATCTTCAATGCCCTATCTTCGAATGAATAATCGCCCAGTCAATCAGACGATTCACGCAGCAATTAAGTTGATCAAACGAGGTGAAATATCCAGAATCCACGCACACACAAATTCTGATATACAACAGCTTGCTAAGATTATTGTGAGTCGAGGTGATGCAATATATAACATATATTTAAAGAACCTTTGCTTGTTAAGTCTATTGAACAATTTGGTTCTAGAAAAAACGGGGCTAGCGATGAAAAATTTGGTTGAATTAGCCGATTACACTTTTGTTACAACAGGGTTTGATTTTGAAAATATCTATGAAGAAATCGGGAGCTTTACTTATTCTGAGTTAAAAGATATTGACGAAACCCAGATCGAGTATCTTTGGATCATAAAACGTATACAGCAGTCCTCGGTCTTTTTCATAGAAAACAGTGTAGACCGAACGTTACCTATATCAGGATTTATTGTCGGTCGTTTGGAAAGGATATTTTCCCTTCTTGCAAAACAATCAATGAAAGTATTCGAACCCAGTTATTCAATCGATTGACGCTCTATTCCGAGGCTTAAGTCTTGGTGCTCATCAGCTTGCACTTCTGTTTTTCACCCTGAGTATTTCGTAAATAGGCAGTGGCCATGGGCTCTTATCGCCATCAGTATGTTAATGAGTGATCCTCATAATAGGCTATAAAATCATAGAATTAGACAATTTCAGTAAATTCATGATGGATTTCTACACATTAAAGCGCTATATTTGGAAAAATCACTAATGAGTCAGGCTCACTAATGAACGGCGAGACTAAGCAAGCAGGAAGAACACGACAACCGAAGGCAATCCGTGAATCAGATATTTTAGCAGCGGCTTATCGTATTTTCTCCCAAAAAGGCTATGAGAAAGCTGCAATGAGCGAAATTGCAAAGGGTGCAGGAGTCGCGGAAGGAACTATTTACAAATACTTTTCCAACAAACAAGACCTTCTTGCGCGCGTTATCGCTAGCTTTTACAAAAAGCTAATCGATAACACTGAAAATAGCCTTATAGGGGTGAAAGGTATCGAGAACCAATTGCGAGTGGTCATCGCTAGGCATATCCATACATTTTTTGAAGACATTGGGCTGTGCCGTCTACTGCTCCAGGAAGTCCGGCCTCTAAATAGCTACCCTCATTCTGAAATGCATCAACTCACTCGTAGTTACAGTGAGATCTTATTGAGAGTGATTAGAGAAGGCATCACCACCAAAGAAATTAGAAGTGACATATCCTCAAAAACAATACGAGATATGATTTTTGGTTGCCTAGAACATGCAGGCTGGAATGTACTTACCACCAACTCGCCACCCATTGACCGCGATAAACTAACCAACGAAATCATCACTGTTGTTCTCACTGGGTTAATTCCATTAGAAAAAAAACCCGCGGACTTTGATCGCAACTTACAAAGGCTAGAGCAGCTTGTTAATCGTTTAGAAAATAATTAGATGGAATCTATCATGTCCCCACAACCAATCTCGACAAAAAGCACTTTCTTAGAGCAAGTAGGCATTGAGCACCCTATTATCTGTGGCGCTATGTACCCGTGTAGCAACCCGGAACTAGTCGCCGCTGCATCGGAAGCTGGTGGCATAGGTATCATCCAGCCAATCGCAATGGTTTATGCCCATCAACACGAATTTCGCGAAGGTCTTAAACTCATTAAACAGTTGACAAAAAAACCTGTTGGCCTAAACGTCATCGTTGAAAAATCCGTAAGTGCTTATGAAGAACGAATGAAGCTATGGATGGATATTGCGCTGGAAGAAGGCGTGCGTTTTTTTGTGACAGCGCTTGGAAACCCTGAATGGGTAGTAGAAAAAGCCCACGCAAAAGGCGGTATTGTTTATCACAATATAACCTCTCGTAAGTGGGCAAAACGTGCATTGGAAGCCGGTGTTGATGGTTTGATTTGTGTCAATGACGGAGCTGGCGGCCATGCTGGCGATCTTACGGCCAAACAGCTTTATGACGAAACGAAAGATCTTGGCGTCCCTACCCTATGCGCAGGCGGCATTGGGGACGAACAGGATATGACAAAGGTATTAGCGCTGGGTTACCAAGGCGTTCAATTAGGTACGCGTTTTATTGCAGCCAAAGAGTGCAATGCGCATAGTGATTACAAAGATGCCATCGTTGACGCTAATGAAATAGACATTGTACTAACCGATAAAATTTCAGGTGTACCTTGCGCGATTATCGAAACTGCGTCTGTTAAAAAAATGGGTACACAAGCGGGCCCTATTGCCCGCCGACTTCTGAAGGGCCGTAAAACAAAACACTGGACTCGCACCTACTACGCGGTTCTTTCGATATGGAAATTCAAACGTTCGGCAAAAGAAGGCATGGGATATAAAGATTATTTCCAAGCGGGGAAAAGTGTTGAACGCATAAGTAACGTAGATTCTGTCGCCAACATCATGGATCGCTTTGCTAGCTCTCTTCCGAAAAAAAACCGAAAAGCTCAAGGAGTAACCGATGACGCTTAAAACTTCAACCTATGGTTTTCAACAAAAGACAGGGCAACGAGTTCGGATTTCAGAGTTTGCAGAAAACCCCTTAGAAGGCGTAGAAAATAACTTAACCATTGAAGAGCAATTGCCTCCTGACCCAAATGCCTTAAAACCTCAGGATGTAATTGTCGCAGTTAAAAGCTCTGCTGTTGGTTGGGTAGACCTTCTGATGACCAGTGGTCAATATCAGCATATGCCACCACTACCCTACACCCCCGGACTTGAATATAGTGGAGATATAGTCTGGACAGGAAATGATGTTGACCCGACTCAAGCAAAAGTAGGTGACCGTGTACTCGTGGACGGATTTGTTGCAGGCCCTCGTTCTCCAGGAGACTACCAACAGTATGGCGGGTTTGCATCTTATGCGGTTGCGCCGATCGAGGCTATTCGTAAAATCCCCAATGGATTCTCATATGACCAGGCATGTAACCTACTTGGCAGTTACGAAACCGCTTACCACTGTCTTATCGCTTGCGGTCAGCTACAAGCCGGCGAGACGGTACTCATTCACGGTGCTTCTGGTGCAACTGGGCTTGCCGCTGTACATATTGCAAAATTAGTGGGTGCAACCGTCATTGCCACTGGACGTTCAGACAAAAAGCTCAAGATTGTAAAAGAACAAGGTGCAGATCACGTCATCAATTGTAGGGCCGCCGAGGGTGAAAAAGGTGTTAGTCGCTTCCGCGACGATGTAAAAGCTCTCACCGACGGGCGTGGTGTTGATGTTGTATACGATGGTGTTGGGGGCGATATATCGTTGGAGAGTATGCGCTGTGTAACTTTTGGTGCCCGTTTTCTTGTTGTCGGTTGGGCATCAACGCCGTTTGTTGCAAAAGGCAAAGGCCAAAGAGGTGCGCCTAATGCGAATATGTTGCCGACTAATCTTATTATGATGAAAGGCCTAAAAGTGCTGGGCTGCCCAACCGTCATATCCACCCAACATGACGCTAGTATCCGACCGGAACGATTGCAAAAAATAATGGAGTGGGTAGAGTCCGGTCTACTTGCGCCTTATGTATCTCACACATTTCCTCTAGCCAATATCAAAGAAGCCTTGAAAGCAAAATGGACAGGCGAAATTATTGGTGGATGTGTCGTACACCCCCCTCAATTGTAGAACGTTGTAAAAGAGGTGCTATCATGGAATTCACGCCAGAACATAAACAGATTCGAGAAACTACGCGGAAATTTGTGGAGAATGAAATCAATCCACACATTATCGAATGGGAAAAAGAAGGCCGCTTCCCCGCACATGAATTATTTAAAAAGTTAGGTAATCTGGGTCTATTAGGCATTCATAAGCCTGTTGAATATGGCGGTATGGGTTTAGATTATTCCTATAATTTGATGGCTGTAGAAGAACACGGCCGTGCCATTGGCGCTGGTGTTCCCACTGCCATTGGCGTACAAACAGATATGGCCACCCCAGCGCTTGCGCGTTTTGGTAGCGATCAGCTTAAAAGAGAATTCTTAGCACCTGCAATCGCTGGAGACATGGTTGCCAGCATCGCCGTCACCGAACCTCACGCGGGCTCTGATGTGGCTAATATTAAAACCACAGCCAAAAAGGATGGTGATGACTATATTATCAATGGCAGTAAAACGTTTATCACCACCGGAAATCAGTGCGACTTTTTTACCTTGTTATGTAACACCAGTGACGGAGATCCTCACAAAAACAAATCACTCATTATCGTGCCAGCAAACCTTCCGGGGGTAGACCGTAGTACCTCATTAAAGAAAATGGGACTACAATGTTCTGACACTGCAACAATATTTTTTGACGACGTACGCGTCCCCCAATCCTATTTAATTGGTACCGAAGGAACGGGTTTCTTTATGCAAATGCAACAATTTCAAGAAGAGCGGCTCTACTGTGCAGCAGGAACCTACCCAACTCTTGAAAAAATCATCGAAGAAACCATAAGCTACACACAAGAACGCATGGCCTTTGGGAAACCAATTATCGCGAACCAAGTGGTACAACATAAGCTCGTAGAAATGATGACTGAGGTCGCATCGCTAAAAGCCTTAACCCACGAAGCATGCGCTGCTTATATACGAGGGGAAGATGTTACGGTGCTGGCCTCTATGGCGAAATTAAAAACAGGAAAGCTAGTACGAACAATACCAAGCTATTGTTTACAATACTGGGGAGGTGCTGGTTACATGGAGGATAATATTGTTGGGCGAGCCTATAGAGACACCAGAATAGTCGCCATTGGCGGCGGAGCCGATGAAATTATGTGTGGGATAATAGCCAAACTAAAAGGGCTTAACCCTAGATAGTCTGGCATAGTTTGGGTTGATGGTCGGATCAAACACAAATACCATCAACCATAGCCATTGCGGCTTCAACGGCAAAGTTGGGAAAATCAATGTCATCAGGGGCTATTAGTACCCCGGCACAAATACCATCGAATACACCAATCAACCCAGAAGCAATGGCATTAGGTGTAGTGGTATTTACAAATTCGCCATTTTCAATACCTCTTTTAACAATATCGGCAATATAGCGTTGAAACGTTACGTACTGCGTACGAAACTGATCACGAAGACTGGGTATATGGGCTGCTTGAACGTAAAAATCCATAAGTAATTGAGATAGTTTTCCCATTTTAAGCAGCAAGTCTTGGTGACCTGTTAAAAAATGCTGTAATTGTCCGTAGGCTGTTTCATTACTTAAATCGATGGCCGTTACTTCTGCTAAATATTCCTCAAAGTAGCGATTAACAACCCCCATCAATAAATCTTCTTTACTCTTAAAGTGATGGTAGACACCCCCCTTGCTTAATCCAGAGGCGCGAATAAAATCATTCATACTGCTACTACTAAAGCCTTTCTCTAATAAGACGATTATCGCAGCGTCGAGTATCTGCTTTCGTCGCGTTTCATTTGAAGCATTGGTGCTGGCATTCTTAGACATCAAATAACCTTTTAAAACTCAAACTTAATGGCAAATACAAGGGTTTCATCGGGACGATACACCGGTGTATCCAACATGCTCTCGTCGCTATCTGCCAACCCCAGTGCCGCCGAAATATTCCAGTAATCGTCCCACTGGTATTCACTTTGCAAAGTTATTGACTTATAGCGTGGCTCAGAAACCCAATTACCTAGAAGACTTATGGATAGATCATCTTTTAGGTAGGTTTTGCTCCATCCAAAGGTAATTATATCGGTTTTATCTGGCGCGTCGTCACCTTTGTACCCTGCCCGCCAAACACCACCGTTAAGGTTGTGATTGGAAGACGTAGTATATTCCAAACCTAGAGCCACGTCATAACGATTGCTGGTTTTACTGGTCATAGAAGTTAGTTGATCCGTTTTGTAACCTGCATCAAACTTCATCAACAGCCGCCCTCTCGCTACCGAGCTGCTTAAACCGTAAAACGTAAAGTAAGAAATATCAGCTTTCGGAAGAGATTGTTCGAAAACTACCACAGGACTATTGCCATATAACTTGGCGACCATAATGCTTATATCAAAACCATCCCCCAGCCATTTGAGGCGCCCTCCCCATTCCTCTTCGGCATCAACATCCATATCCAAAGCAGGTGTTCCAGGAGCTAGCTGAACAGGAAACTGTGAAGTATTGTGACGATACACATCTGTTTTTGCGTTCGGTATATAGAACAACTGTGTTTGAATACGATCAGAAAAACATTCTGCAAAAGCCATATCCTGTGCAAGACGAATATTACTGTATTCCGTAAGCAATTGTTCTGTGTAATCGAAGGGTGTAACGATGTCTACGGCAAAGGTGCCTTCAACCTCTCCCCAAATCAATGTCTGTCGTCCTGACTTTATTGCGCAAGCACCAAATGAATACTGCAACCACGCTTGTTGCCACTGATGATGCCCATAAGCATCGTTCTGTTGTTGCGCTAATTGATCCTCATGCCAAAAGTAACGGTATTTGCTATCCAATTTAATATACCAGCCTTTCGCAAACCCATCTTCATATTCCATGCGCACTGTGCTGCGTTGAGTTTGTAATCCTCCAGCAATATGTGTTTGTGATTGTTCAAGGGTTGCTTTGAAAGCGGATCTCCAGTTATCTTCGACCACCTCAATTTCTTCTTCAAAACTAAAATCATCGTCCTCTAATAGATCCTCTGCGACGGAGAGTGCACGTGTACTAATTAACACAAATCCCAAAATCCAACCCAAATACTTCTTACTCGTCATTTTCACCTAACAACTCCTATTCTATCATTACTGAATATGCTGGCGAAGTTTTTCCAATTCACGTTCTCGATAAGCAAAATCTGTTAGTGTTCGTTGGGTTAAAAACTCATTATCAACGTCAACACCAATCGCAATCTCAAGATTTTTCATGCGAGATAAGCGTTGAGTCTGAATATTTATTAATGTTGTATCACGGGCAATCCATAAACCATTTATCTGCTCAATGTTTTTGAACATGATTTTCTTTAACAGTTTTTCACGTTTGTCATAATTTTGAACTTTAAGGGAGATATAGCGTTCTTTATCTATCCAAAAAAGCACTTTACTGTAATTTGTCTTTTGAAGGCGTACCGTTTTTGGTCTCGCTTCAATCACCCACACTTGGTGCTTACCAAATGCACCTTCTTTTAGGATTTTGAAGTCATACTCATCCATCTTGCCAGACTCCATATCTTCCGTTGTGAATTCTGAGCCAAACAGGGAAACTGGTTCCTGATCCTCACCTGTGCCGCTTGCCATACGTTTTACTCGTCCAAGGGCAGACAAATACAGCCAAGACTCGGTATCTTTATTGGTATCATCATAACTATAGGTGAGCATGCCAATGCCACGCTCACTAGAGGGCTCTAACAAAATGGAAATGCTTTTACTGTCTTTTTTTTCACTACCGAGCTGCGTAGAAACAGACTCCATTAGTTTAACTCGAGCCTTCTCGACACATGCAACTTTCCTATTGCTTTTTCCAAACTTACAGCTAGATAAGCGTGCTTTGGTCAGTGTTGAATCTGCTGTTTTTCGCTGTAGATGATCCACTTTCTCCATAATGTCTCTTGCCTCATCGGCCTTTGTAACAGAGATACAAAACAGTAAGCCCACAACTATAATAAACGCATTAAATCCGTAACCATTTTTTTTCATTCTTCTGCCTATAAATTGATTAACTTGTTTCTTTTGACATTCAGCTCTTATCACGCAGCTTGTAGCTGTAGCTTGGAAATATAGCGACTGCGGCCAAGGTCTGGCTTCAACCATTTAATGAGTGCTGGTAAAAATACCAGGTCCGATGAAAGAGCAATGAAGATTGCTGCTGAACCAAAGATACCGGGCTTCGCGAGTCCTAAATAATCAGAGAACGCCAATACTGAAAAGCCAAGGCCTAGAATTAAGGTAGTGAAGGTTACCGCTCGACCGACTTCATTGATCGTATTTTTTAGTGCTTGATCCACATCACCAGTCTCATACCAGGAGTCTCGATAATGCGCCAAAAAATGGATGGTATCGTCCACTGCAATACCAATAATAAGTGGTGCGATAATTAAGGTGTCCGTATCCAGAGGAATGTCTAACAACCCCATCAACCCAAATGTAAAAATTGCAGGTAAAAGATTAGGAATCATTGAAATAAGTCCGGCTTGAATAGAACCAAGCGTCAACATCATGATTAAGGTAATAATCATCAAAGCAAAGCTAAAGCTTTTTAGCTGAGTCCAAGCAATATGATCAATCAACTCCATCATTAATGTTAACGAGCCTGTCGCTTCAGCTCTCATCAAAGGATAAGTACCATCGAGTGGTAGTATTATTTGTCTTACATCATTTTGAATATTGCTAAAAAAGTCGGTGTATTCATAGGTGCCTTTATTCTTGAGGTGCAAAGAAATATGGCTTCGACTGTAATCATCACTAACCAAGTTTCGACGATCTGCTGAGTTTGCACTATCAAAAAGATAAAGCAATTGTGCTGTTAACCTTGGATCCTCCGGGATTTGTTTATATTCCTCTAGGCCCTCATGCATCACTTTGTTGGTATCTTTTACAATGTCAGCCAGGGAGAATGTTTTCAGTATAAAATCGGGGTAACTTTTTTCTACATGCCGTTGGAGTTGCTCAATTCGACTCAGCACTTTAGGATCTTTTAGCGCATCTTCTGCGTCAAAATCAAAAAGGATTTCCATGTTTAATCCCCCCATCATATGCTTGTCAACGATATCAAAAGTTACCTGAATAGCACTCCCTTCTTTAGCTAACTCTGCAAAATTAGAATCTACTTTCACATTTGATGCTCCGTACATCAACATAGCAAAGAAACCAAGGTAGGCCATTACTATCGATTTCGCGTGACGACCAGCAAAATCCGGTATTTTTTCCAAAACACGATCAAGTAATTGATTAAATCGATTGGTTCTACCATTCTGATCGGGCTTGTTTTCATTGAATGGATGCCAAATATCAAGCAACACAGGTAATACAAATATCGTTAGTAAGAACGCAGCGAATACACCAATCGCCGATGTCACACCAAAAACACCAATTTGTGGAATATCACTTAACAACAACGCTAACATACCTGCCATCGTTGTGATGGTGGTTAAGAAAATAGGGACCCCAGTTTTTCGATATGCCATCGCCATCGCGTTGGTGTGATCATGCTGCTCCCCACGAAACAAAACATAGGCACTTATAACATGTACACAATCAGCAATACCTACGGCCAAAATCAACATATAGGTAAGGATAACCATGGTAGAAAAGGTAATCCCTGCCCAGCTACCCACACCAATGGTCCAGAACGCGGAAGCAGCAATCACTGTTATCGGCCAAATGACGGCGCTGAACGAATGAAATAACGACCATAACAAACCAACAACCATTAGCACCATTAGGCCTAACAAAATGCTCGCTTCCATCATATTATTCATTGCGAATTCCATCACAGGGGCGTTACCAGTGTAATGAAATTCAAAATGTTCATATTTTGGTTGTTCTGTTATGAGCCTTAAAGCCGTCATAAAATCCAAATACTCATCCATCTGCATACTGGCGTATTGGATCTCTTCAATTTCAGCGTCCAGGCTTATTTCAAGAGAATCATCGTCTTCAAAACCTAGCTCACCATCATCCATTAGCAGATCATCTTCTACCGGCGTATTATCCTTAGGTTGTGCATCTACTGGTACCACGCCGAAATCTGTTTTTAGTCGAATTCCACCGTACCTAAAGTCTTTTGAATGATAGATTAGTTCAAAGCTATCCTGACTTTTGGCCAGTTGGCGACGTGCTTCACGGGCACCCCCCGTTTTAGGGAAATTGTTTCCGATCAGTTTTTTTGAGATTAGCGTATCGCCATCTGCTATTTGATAGCGCGCATTATATAAGCTATCAATACGTTCAATACGGCTTAACAGACCTAAAGCCCGGGACTCCGTAAGGCCCATTCGGGCATTATCGATCTCTTGATGTAGCTCTTGAATCAGAGTAAGAGATTTTTCTGAGAAGGTATCGTTATCTTTGGGGTGGTAGATAACATAAACACTATCGTCACTACCAAATTGATCGCGATATTCATCTAAAGACAACTTTATGGGGTCATCATCCTGAAACCAGCTTTCCAAAGACATATCCATGGAAAAGTGCTTAAACATCCCTGCCATCATTACACCGGTCACAGCTGTAAAGACACACAATACCACCCATCGATAGGGAATTAGCATTTTGGGGGCGGTTTCAAAAATACGGTTAAAGCGCGATAGAAGTGATTGCACAGCAACTCCAATTGTTTTTATAGGATGGAGCAATCCTACCGACCAACTGGTCGGTCTGTCAAGGGTAAACAGTCAAAAACTGTTTACCCGCTTGATAAGCTTACGACTAAAGTTCAGAGCCTTACGTAGAAACCAATCTTTCTTCAACGAAATCTAATCGATCCTGACCAAAGAACATTTCCTCTTCAATAAATATAGTAGGAACGCCAAACAGATCCCGATCAATTGCTTCCTGAGTTAACGTTAGAAGTGACTCTTTAATTTCAGGGGATTGTATCTTGGCTAGCAGCTCACTTGAATTTATCCCTGCGTCGTCAAGCATTTCTGATATGACCTCAATATCACCTAGGTTTTTCCTCTTTTGCCAAATGCCGTCAAACAAGGTTTCACAATATAGATCAAAGCAGCCCATTTCCTTAGCCGCATGTGCACCACGCATTAGAGGTAATGTATTGATAGGGAAATGAGGGTTCATCGTAAATGCTACATCATACCGTTTGGCAAAACGTGGTAGGTCATGCGCCATCATATATTTTGCTTTGGTAGGGATCATTGCTGGTGATACGTTGTTTGTTGCCTTAAATAAAGCCCCCAAAAGCACCGGCTTGTAATCAATAACACACGAATATTGCAGCTCTAGTTGCTTTAATCGTTTAAACGCTAAGTAGGCGGTAGGGCTTCCGAAATCGAAATAAAATTCTATTGTTTTTGACATATTTTTTCCTTTTTTTAGTAAATTAGTTTAAATTTTTTGTCCTCTGTTACCAGTTTTCGACCCAGGGGCGTATATCCAATTCGAAGGTCCAAGAATTCCTGGGTTGTTCGTGTAACATCACATAATTCTTTGCGAGATCATCTGTATTTACGATTCCGTCTTTATCTATAAGATCGTTATAGGCAGGATGGTGTTCTTTAATCCATTGAGTATCGACGGCAGCATCAATAACCACATGGGCGACATGAATGTTTTTAGGGCCAAGATCCCTTGCCATACTTTGTGCTAACGCTTTTAATCCATGTTTAGCACTGGCAAATGCCCCGAAGTTCGCCCCTCCCCTCATACTCGCCGTTGCGCCAGTAAAAATGATTGTCCCCCGCTTCCTCTTGAGCATGGTTTTGGCGGCCTCTCGACCAGTGAGAAAACCCGCAAAACAGGCCATTTCCCATATCTTTCTAAATTTCTGACTTGATGTATTTACGATATCCATGGGGACATTTGCCCCCACGTTAAAGACAACCGCCTCGATAGCACCAATTGTGCTCTCGATGCTTTTAAATAGTTCAATGACTTGCTCTTCATCTCTCGCATCGCAACTGTACCCATGAGCTTTGTGCCCTTCTTCACTGAGTTTTGATACGATGCTTTTGAGTTTGTCGCCGTTACGACGAGCGAGGCATACGGTATGCCCTGATTTAGCGAACTGGGCCGCAATTGATGAACCAATGGCGTCACCTGCGCCCATAACAAGAACTACGGATGGCGCCAAGTCTGAATCCGGCATTTGAATTACTCCAATGAATAAATTAAGGTTCTATAATGGAACCATGAAAGAGTACCGTTCTCTATTCGCGGGTGTCAAGATAACGTTATGGATGATAATGTTGCGTTAACTGAACAATCAACTTAGTGATAATAGTGAGAATGTATGCGATGGGATGAGATTGATAGTCAAGTGTGTTCGGTTGCGAGAACACTTTCATTGGTTGGTGATCGATGGACGATGCTAATATTGCGAGATTGTTTTTTAGGTGTTACCCGGTTCTCTGACTTTCAGAAATCACTGGGAATTACAAAACATCGGCTATCTGACCGTCTAACTAAATTGGTGGATTCTGAGATATTAAGAAAACAAATCTACGACACTAATTATGAACGTTATGAGTATAAGCTCACGAAAAAAGGTGTTGAGCTTTATCCTGTGCTGATGTCACTTGTGTCGTGGGGGGACAAATGGGCCGTCGATAAAGATGGTGCACCGCTAGAATATATTCATCAGCCTTGTGGTAATAAGATAAAACCAGGCGCCGTGTGTGAGCATTGTGATGAACCCGTTTCTGCATTTACCATCACTCCAATACTTGGCCCCGGTATATTAAAAAAGGTCAAACGCGGTGAATGGGTAGATTTTGATAATCAAGATATTTACAAGAGTATACAATGAATTGAGTACACATTATGACGGTGAAATGTTTAGAATTTGATGCTCTTAAGTTTGTGGTACTCTAGGGCAACAAAAATTATCAGTATGCTTCTAATCGAAACGACTAATGATCACATGTAATTTTCGCGAATATTTAAAGAGGAGAAAGGTTTGTGAACGAACTTAATTTAGGAAGTGATGCAGCAACATACGTCCAAACATCCATAAAGGACGGTGTTGTAACAGTGTTGATGAATAAACCGAAGAAACTTAACGGTTGGACAATGGAGATGATGGATGCTTTCAAGGAAGCGTTTTCTCTAGCGAGCAAGTCCGACAACGTTAAAGCAATTGTATTCACCGCATCCGGAAGTTATTTCTCTGCAGGTGTGAATTTGGGTGGGACGATAAAATTGATGCACCCAAAAAGTCTCCATAAACTGATTGTGGATCATAACCAACAATTATTTGAGGCTTTCCTAAACTGTTCTAAGCCTATATTGGTGGCCATTAATGGACCAGCAATTGGGGCAAGTGTAACGTCTGCTACGTTGTGTAATGGTATTATTGCATCAGAAAACGCAACATTTTCAACCCCTTTTGCAGCACTCGGTATTACGCCTGAGGGGTGCTCTAGCATACATTTCCCCCGATTGATGGGTGAAAAAAATGCGCAGCGAATGCTTGGTTCAGAGGGCTGGAAGCCATCAGCAGATGAGGCGCTTTCCGCTGGGCTTATCCAATGGGTCGCCCCACATGACAGTTTGCTTGAAGATGCGCACGACATTGCTAAAGGGTGGGTTGAGAGTGGTGTAAAACGCGAATTTTTAGCGGACAGTCAATTAGAAGAATTGAAATCAGTGAATGCCACTGAATCAATAGCGTTGGCTGATGCATTTTTGAATGCGGCCTTCTTACGAGAGCAATCTCGTTTTCTTTGGAGCAAAAAGAAACGTGGGCCATCGGCGATGTTCTTCTCCTTGTGGTTACTTAGACCTATTTGGGGAAAGCTAATATAAGAAGGTATTTAAATTAGGCCCAATAAACGTACGCGTTAATTGGGCCTAATAATGGAAGTATGTTCGGTTTTTATTTCTTATTTATATATTGTCAAACTTACCATGTCGCCCAGCCCCTTCAGTGAACTTAGTTGCACCATTGAGTGTTTCGCCCATTTTAATTGGCTTCATACCCTCTTGAAACTCATTTGACATTGCATCTTCGAAAGATTTGTCCCACTGCTCATAGGCACTTTTACGATCGACCTGCATGCAAAGTTGAGGGAAAGTTGCTATCTGCTCAGCCAGTTCCTCTGCTGCTTCCCTCGACTTTCCGTGAGGTACGACTCTATTGGCAAGCCCCATGCTTTTAGCTTCAGTCGCATCTACAGGTCGTCCAGTTAGGATTAGATCCATCGCGTGACTCATTCCTATTAAACGAGGTAGTCGAACGGTTCCTCCATCAATTAACGGAACGCCGAAACGTCGGCAGAATACTCCCAATATAGCGGTCTCTTCCATTACCCGCATATCACACCAAATGGCTAGTTCTAACCCACCAGCAACAGCATGACCAGATATTGCAGCAATAACCGGCTTTTTAAGCGTCATTCTGCTTGGCCCCATAGGCCCATCCCCTGATGACTCTAATCTAAGAACGCGACGTTCGTCTTTACTTGAAACTGCCTTTAAATCTGCACCAGCACAAAAATCACTGCCCGCGCCACACAGCACTGCTACGGAGAAGTCATTATCAGCTTCAAACTCTCTAAATGCCTTTGCTAGTGCCTCAGAGGTTGCACGGTCAACGGCATTCTTAACTTCAGGGCGGCTAATTATTACCGTGAAAACCTTTCCTTTTTTTTCAATAACTACAGACATGACATTTCCTCAATACTGTTAGCAACAATATAGTACCAATATGGTATTAACGGTTATTGCTGAACACAAACGTAGCGTTAGGTAACAGCTTATTTTAAATACTAATCTTTTAACCAATCCCTTTAAAGCATAGATATGGCTGGTATTTGCAATGCGCAACCAGTAATGGTACTTTGGTTCCATGTGCTGATTTTTTGATCGGTAATAGGGGTTTGATCCGGCGTTTGAAAACTGGGTTACGCCTGTTAATTCTGCAATAAGAATAATAAAGGCAGACCTGATGTTCAAATATATTCTTACGATGTTACTTGCGTGTCACCTATTTGTGGTTAGCGGCTGTAAGGTTGCTGATGACACTGATTATGAATACCTAGACTCATGGGCTGTGCAAGCTATAACTCTGCAAAACAGAATCAGTCAGAATGTACCGTTACGCCTTGCAGAGTTCCCGGCAACTCATAATTCGTTTAACGCTCAGGCGTACTCTAATGGATTTAGTTATCTTGATCCGAACCATGTTCCAAGTATGTTGAATCAACTGCGTATGGGGAAACGTATGATCAATATGGATCTACATTGGGACATTCACTATAACGCAGCAACGCGATTAATTACTACCGATGTCGTGCTTTGTCATGACTCATCCGATTTTGGTTTCTGTAGCATGTGGGATAGGACTTTTGCAGAAGGCCTCATTGAAGTTCGTGGCTGGTTAGAAGAAAACGATGAAGTTATTATTTTAAAGTTGCAAGACGAGTTAGATGGTCACTATGAAGAAGCCTACAGCGCGATCAAAGCGGAAATTTCTGATTTGGTTTATACACCCTCGTCACCTTGTGATCCATTTAATCTAGAAGTATCAAAAGCAGAGATATTAGCACAAGGTAAAAAGATAATTATTACCGGTGCAAAATCCTCAACCTGCAATAATTCATGGGGTGAGTTTGTATATTTGGATGAAGGTATGTTTGCCAGTGTTAACCATGAAACTTTTGAGCCCTACCCTATTTGCAACAATTTAACAGACGCTATTCAACAGAAAATATACGGTGCAACCAATGATGGTACTCAGGTGGCACAGATCATTTTACAAAAGAATAAAATGACGATCGATCAAGTTTCAGCATTAGCACGATGTGGTGTCACGGCGATATCTTTTGAACCTCTTCAATGGTGGGATGAGCGGCATGTTGCGCAAATATGGAGCTGGGACGTGGATCGACCTCGCCGAGACGACACATCTAGAAATTGTGCAATCCAGAAGATTGACGGTAGGTTTGTTGACGAGACTTGCGATGTTGACATTGCATTTTCATGCCAGCACCCACAGAATCGTGATTGGAAAATAACACAACTCTCTGGACAATGGGCAAATGGATTCCTTGCCTGCGAAAATGAATTTGGACAAATGGGATATTTATTCTCGACACCTGTTAACGGTTATGAGAATGCCAGACTTAGTGATATCAAAGAAGAAATGGGCATTGCTTCTGTTTGGTTGAATTATTCAGATAATATCAACGAAGGCAGTTGGGAGCCTCTTTAAAATGAATCGCCGGGTATCCGAACCCAGCCCCGATTAAAAACCTAGGCGTTTTAATCGGGACGTAGTCTACTACCTTGATTAGCGCTCCTATTTCACCATAGCCAAGAAGTAGCTTGGGAATTCAAAATCAATATCAACGCCCGTTACACTGTTCCCTTTCGGTATCGTGATGACGTTTTTATTTTCATTGTGCCCTGGCATTACTTCCAAAGACGACAATATATTTAGAAACCATACGTTTATGGGTAATGAAGAATCTCTAACGTATTCAGTTAGAGATGGATGGTGTAAATTTAGAAATTTTTCGGCTTCTTCTCTAATGGTTTCTGACTTACATGGACTAACATCGATATTGACGGTATCAACATCAACCCCTTGTTCAATAAGGTATTGTACAACCATTAGTTTCTCGTTTCTAAAAGCGCAGCCGTAAGTTAATACGAATTCAAAAAGATCCTCTTTCACAAAACCATCATGCCAAATCCAATTGTTGTATTGACTTTTTTCGTACCATTTTTTGACGTCCGCTAAACTATCGAAACAACAGTTCATATATTGACCTCGGTGTGATTACATTACAATTGGGAGCCATCGTCCTTAATGGAATAAGATAATTGTATAGAATCCACATGGTAGCTACTGTCTACGAGTTCCGTTTAAAATGTGAATATTAACATGCTTAGAATGCCAATTTATCTATGTACTCGCTGACCTTAGAAAAAGTCATTTCTATCAAAACCTTAGGAATCCATTCTGTTTTTTTCGTAGATATACCCATATTGTAAAATGTCAGTGTAATATCTTATATGAACCAGCACGATAGTTATAAGGGGCCACAACAAAACAAGCTTCGGGAAATTCTTAACTGTGTTGCCTGGAATTAACGCGCAATCAAACCGCTCCTCTATTAAATCGACAACCTCTACAAATGCCGCCATGTCTAGAATTACCTGTTTCTCTCCACAGGACGTTGATACGACCACCACAGCCTATATTTTCGCCCTTTCTTACGAGGAAAAATTCTAAGCCTCACGCCTCTGCTATATGTTCACCCCCCCAACCATGATCAAGAAAAGAATCTGAAGGTTGCTTTACAGACGATGGACATCGGGTTTAGGGGCATTAAGCTGCGAAAGACAATACCAAATATTGTCATCTAACAAAGTGTTTACCTTTGGTTTTTTTTTGACAGAGTTAATGCCACACTATCCACTCATAATTTGGTAAAACTAATATGCCCCGTAACATATTAGAATTTCCGATGGTTTTTGAGGATGGTATATTCATTGGTGGTGCAGAGGACCTACAATGTCTTATCGACACCAATGCGCTGACAACGTTACTAAGTTAAGGAGTTGTTATGAGCTTTTACGATAATAATGTTCTTCCTCATGTTATTAACTTGGTTTGTGGCAGTACACCAATATTACGTCAACGCGAAAAGATTGTACCTCAAGCAGAAGGCCGGGTATTGGAAGTCGGCATGGGTTCTGGAATCAACATCCCCTACTACGACACCAATAAGGTTGAAAAAGTTTGGGGGCTTGAACCTTCAACTGGCATGCGTAAAAAGGCACAGAAACGCGTTGATGCTGCACCTTTTGATCTTGAATGGTTGGATCTACCAGGTGAAGAAATTCCATTAGATGATAACAGCGTTGATACTATTGTTCTCACCTACACGCTATGCACAATTCCAGATTGGAAAGCAGCCGTGGAGCAAATGAGGCGTGTACTGAGACCTGGTGGAAAACTGCTATTTAGCGAGCACGGAAAAGCTCCAGACGCAGCGATTCAGGTATGGCAAGACCGTGTTAATCCCATCTGGATGAAGCTAGCGGGTGGATGTCATCTAAACAGAGATATCCCCGTATTGTTACAAGAAGGCGGCTTTAAGATTAAGGACCTTGATACATTATATGTACCAAAGACACCAAAAATAGCCGCGTTTACATTTTGGGGCTATGCGCAATAATAAAATCGATAAAACAGCGCACTTTTTTTGGTAAGTAACGTCGATGCGGGTATATGGCAAACAATCCAAATTCCAGCGTTGTGTAACCTGGTAAAACCTCTTGAAGCAGGCCTTGTTTAAGCTCTTCTTCCACGATAAACCGAGGAATCATGCCGATACCTCCGCTAGCCATAGTAATTGCCTTCACTGCTCTTGGGCTATTAACGGCGACACGAGATGTAACTTCAATAGAATCCGTTTGCCCGTTAGGCGACACTATGGGCCACTGTTTACCTATGCGAAAATTGCTATCAATAATGCAGTGGTGATCACTCATCTGTTGTGCGTTTTGCGGCTCTCCAGTGTGTTTTAAGTACTCGGGGGAAGCACACAATATCAACGGTAGCGTCTTGATGTGTCTAGCCACTAAATTTGAGTCATCAACACCGCCGATTCGAATGACCACATCAATGCCCTCCTCCAGCATATCAATCATACGATCTGTTAGCTGAAGGTTGATGCTTAGGTCTGGGTAGGCTTCTAGAAAGCGGGGAATCAATGGTGACAACACCATTTCACCAAATGTCTGCGGCACACTAACGCGAAGCAATCCTTTGGGGTCGGACTGAACACCAGAGACGTTATCTACTAAAGCGTCGACTTCTTCAAGAAGAGGAACTACTTGCTCGTAATATCTCTGCCCTGCCTCAGTAAGCACAACGCGCCGCGTTGAACGGTTAAATAGACGAACCCCTAGGTTGTTCTCTACCTCGCCAACATATTTGCTGACCAACGCTTTTGAGATGCCTAGTCGATCACAAGCCGCGGTAAAGGAACCCGCTTCTACAACAGCAACAACAGTCTTCATCCCATCTAATGTATCCATATGAACAACATAGCACTATGACGACCACATTATCAACGCTACATTGACAATCATTCAATGTTAAGCCTGTTTATCAATGTGGCATTTTCCAAGATACTTGTTTCATCAACGGCGCAAACGCAAATAGCCATTGGTACTGATAAACGAGAAATCAACATGAACAAGATTGAAATATACACTCTCCCAGGATGCGGATATTGCTCTCACGCAAAACGCCTTCTGGTGAGTAAAGGCTTAACGTTTACAGAATACGATGTTTACGAACACCCGCAACACCTTAGTGATATGCGCAGGCGAACCCTTCGCCGAAGCTACCCGCAGGTATTCATAAACGGATGTTCAGTAGGTGGCTTTGAAGAACTATTAGAACTTGAGCAACACAATCAATTACCCAAATCACGTAGCAATATTAATTAACAACACACAGGAATAAATATTATGCCATCAATTACACTACACCGACACGCTCTATCTGGTCACTCACACAGAGTGGAAGTATTTTTATCCATTCTTGGACTAGATGCCAACATTGTTGATGTTGATCTAGCAAATGGAGCTCATAAAGAAGCTGTATTTTTGTCAAAAAATAGTTTTGGACAGGTTCCCGTGCTTGACGACGGAGATGTAACGCTTTCGGACTCAAATGCGATCTTGGTTTATTTGGCATCAAAATACGATAACAACAACACTTGGCTTCCTAGTGATATTGTAGATGTTGCCAATGTTCAAAGGTTCTTATCGGTTGCTGCAGGCAAAGTGGCATATGGGCCTGCGTTAGCACGACTCGTAAATGTTTTTGGTGCGGATCTGGATAAAACAACGGCAATTGCAACTGCCCAAGGAATACTGGCTGAGTTAGACCGTCACCTGGAAGGTCGAGATTGGCTAGTAACTAATAACCCAACCATCGCAGACGTTGCTAACTATGCATATATCGCACATGCACCAGAAGGTGACGTTTCACTTGAATCTTATCCAAATATTAAAGCATGGGTTTCGAGATTCGAAGGTCTTACAGGGTTTGTTCCTATGCAATCTAGCGCTGTAGGTTTGAGTGCATAAAACAAGCGCAGGTATCAGCCCCAATCACATGTATTTAACCTCAATGCCCTACATGTGATTGGGTAATATTTGAAAGGTGAAGGTGAGAGTAATGAAACGAGTTTTAATGTTATTGGCGAATGGCGTAGAGCCATTGGAGATGGCTGCGTTTACAGACGTTTTAGGGTGGGCTACTTTACTTGGAAACGAACCAATACAACTAATAGATACTGGCATGCGACCAAAAATCAAAACCACCTTTGGGTTGCAAATTGAACCGAATACGAACCTCGATGATGTCGATCTAGGTACGTTTGACGCATTAGCTATACCGGGTGGTTTTGAACCCTCGGGATTTTATAAAGACGCGCTAGATGAAAGATTTTTAGCAGTCATTCGGTATTTTGCAGAAAAGAATAAGATCATCGCAAGTGTTTGTGTCGCTTCTCTTGCTCTAGGCGCAGCAGGTATCCTTCAAAACAAGAAGGCAACGACCTACCACCAGATCGGAGGTAAACGAAAGCAGCAACTACTTGAAACGGGCGCTTCTTTTATAGACAAGCCAATCGTTGTCGATGGAAGCATTATTACGTCAACGGGGCCCGGAACCGCACTTGAAGTGGCCTTTGAATTACTTTGCCAACTTACGGATAAAGACAATGCGGGTAAGTTGCGATTGCACATGCGAATGCCAACGCCTAGCGCTGAATGGTATCAGGCACCTCAAGTGTCGTGAATTATTGTGTACTTGTAGGTCTAAGCTTCACGTCTGTGCCCCTCTTGACAAAGATGGATCATGTCGCTTATTTTACTGGCTTCCATTGGTTTTCCAAAAAGATAGCCTTGAGCAAAATCACAGTTAAAAGCTTTTAGCATGTTGTGTTGTTCTTCAGTTTCTACGCCTTCAGCAATAACTTTTAGACCTAATGCATGAGCCATGGCAATTGACGCTTTAACAAGGTTACCATCGGCTTCATCCTCCGATATATCATTGATAAAGCTGCGGTCGATTTTAACAATATTAAATGGATATTTTCTTAGATAACTTAAGGAGGAGTAACCTGTGCCAAAATCATCCATAGCAATGTTAATGCCATCGGAATCAAGTTTCATGAGTGCTTCTTCGATATGCTCGTATTCACTAATCAGTACTCCCTCTGTAATTTCAACTTCTAACAGCCTATTGGGAACGTTGTGTTGACGTAATACTCTGCATAAATTGTCCGGCAGGCTTTGATCTCTAAATTGTCTAGGTGAGATATTAATTGCAATCCGAAAATCCACACCACTTTTATGTAACCATATTGATGCTTGTTTTATTGCTTCGAACATAACAAAGTCACCAATATCGACGATAAAACTGGTATGTTCTGCAATGGGAATGAACTCTACCGGTGACACATCACCAAGCTTTTCGTCATGCCACCGTAACAAAGCTTCAGCACCAATTAAATCACCTGTCGATATGTTTATTTGAGGTTGATAAACCAAACTAAAATCACCACGGTCTAAAGCTCCCCTCATTCTTTCTTCGATGGCTAATTTTCGTGTTATTGTTTTGTTCATAGACGGTGTAAATAATGAAAATGTACTTCGTCCGAGATTCTTTGCATAGTACATCGCATTATCCGCGTTACGCAGTATCTCAGGGACGCTTGCACCATCGTCAGGAAAAACACAAATACCAATACTGCAAGTAACGAATATTTCTCGACTTTCAATAACAAATGATTTTTTCACTTCATTAAGAATGACTTTTACAACGGAACTGGTGTCTTCAACTCGACTTAATCCATTTAGAATAATAATAAATTCATCACCACCTAGGCGCCCTACTGTATCGATGTCTCTAACTGATTTTTTTAGTCTTTTTGCCACTTCAACTAAAAGATGATCCCCAAAGTCATGCCCAAGAGAATCGTTGATTTTTTTGAAATCATCTAGATCTATAAAAAACAATGCTCCTTTGGTTTGTAAGCGCTTAGATTCTTTTAAAGACTGGCTTAATCTATCCAAGGAAAGAAGACGGTTTGGTAACGCTGTTAGGGTATCGAAATGTGCCTGGTATTTGATTTGATCTTTTATAGCATATTGATTTCCAATGATTATTCTAATCGCACGTATTCCACGAACAGTGATGTAGACACCAATAAACAGCAACAAAGAAAGTAACACGTAAAAAGATGAGGTCTGTTTAAATCGTTTTTTGTTAAGATCCGTAATAACCCTAAATCTTTCACCAGAGTGAAGTCGTGTCAATTGCTTTAGCGTTATCAACAGTGAATGGATATCTTCGGAGGTTGCCTCTGCTGTTGAATTTCCCGAAATATATGCTTTAGCATTCATCTCAAAACTCAAGATTTGTTTGTTTAGCTTGTCTGCCAATATTGTGAATTGTCCATCATTAAAATCCCTTTCTAGCGCCAAACCTTTCCCAATCTCCCGTTCGGAAATATGTAATTCTACGGCATAGTTATAATCATGACCTTTCAACAAAGCCGTAGACTGCCCATGCTTGTTAATGAACGTGTTGGAAATATCAAAAATAATATGCCCTTCTACGCGTCGCAATCCCTCCATTGCAGATAGGTAGTGATAGTTTGTGGCAAGATGATAATCGTTAGCGATGATTCGAGACTCATCAAGACCTTTTTGACTCCATAGTGTGTATCCTATTGCAATAAAAATTAGCAAAGCATTCAAGGCTACCATCTCAAACACGTATCGATAGATGGCACGTATCCAGTATCTATCTGATTTATTCACTTACTCTGCGCCCCAACAAATCAAGCTCATTAGCCACTTGCTTTAATAGAACGAAGTCTAATTGCGACGCGGGTAGAAAACTGTCGGCAGCAATGCTATCTAAGATACGGTTATGCCCGGGGGTTTCTTTGGAAAGTGCTAGAAAAGCATTCCTTAACTTGATTTTTAAACCTTCATGCAGATCCCTTTGCACTGCCCAAACATAATCCGTGTAGGGAGGAGTTTCCCAAAGTATATCGACTTTGTTTGTGTCTAAACGCCCATCGGCAAGCATACTTTGCACGATCTGCGTGTTAGCGACACCAATATCAACCTTTCCTTCTTGCACCAGGTAAACAGTATTATCATGTGCTCCGGAATACGTTATTGACGAGAAAAATGTATCGGAAATAATGCCGTACTTATCCTCAAGAAAATGACGCGGCATTAGATGGCCTGAAGTAGACAATTCACTTCCAAAGGCAAGGGATTTACCCTGTAGTTCGTCCATTCCCTGATAACCGGCATGTTTCCTAACAACAAAAGAGCTTGTAAAACGTGTGTCTATATCCCTCATAACCAAAGCGTCTGCATACCCACTGCTTTCTGCACGCACAAATGTTAAGCCTCCAAAATAAACCAAATCTATTTCTTGATTGGCAAATTGTTGAGCTAATTCCTCGTAGTCTTTTGAAATAATAAACGTGGTACTTAAACCCGTATTATCAGCTAGGTAGTCCATTAATGGTTGGTAACGCTGCATCAAATTAACAGATGTTTCATCCGGAAGAACACCTACACGCAAGTCTTGAGGCAAAAAATCGCCTTTATCCCCAGAGATTGTAGGTATTGAAAGCGCTAGAATCGCCGACACTAAACTAATTAAGGACACCAAGACTATGATTTTCAAGATAAACCTACCTTCAAGACCAACTAATGCGAATTAAATATCAGTCAACTCTTGAAAGTATAGATAACTTTTCCTCTAGGGTTCTACAAATATCACAATCGATTCCCTACTCCAATACCCCATTAAAATACCGACACACTAGCTAATGCTGGTGCGCCTTTGGATGTAGTTATGGATTGCTGAAAAATATGTTTCCATTGCTTGGCTTCCTCAAGCTCATACGCCAATTCCAATAAAACTTTATCTGCACCATAGGTGGCTGAAAACTGCATCCCAATAGGTAGACCGTTATCACTTGTACCCATTGGCAATGAAATTGCGGGTTCACCAGTGATGTTTTGTAATGCTGTAAATGGAGCATAATTTCTAATTTGATTAATCAGTATGTCTCCCGGCATCGCTGGGTTTGTTAACGTTCCATTTTTGGGTGCAGCAGAACTTAGCGTTGGGCACAGGATCACGTCATAGTATTTAAACAATGATTCAGTGGTTTTAATTGCGTTACGTAAACGCATCAGTACGAGTGGGAATTTTAATATTCTTTTTGAGAATCTACGACTAAATGCGTATGTAAGCTTTTCTAACTTATTTTTGTCGAAATCTTGTTGAAAAACATGCTTTCCAAAACGATGGATAATAAAAAACAGAAACCCATAATAATCGAGAAAATCGTCCCCAATCTGATCTGAAAATGGGATAGATATATCTTCGATGCTGTGCCCAAGGCTCTCACATAAACTCGCAGTTTCATTTAGAACGTTAACTACATCGGGCTTAACCGTTACACCACCGAGTGCGTTTGTAAGCAAGCCGATACGCAAACGCTTTTTACCAGGATTCTCCACTGTACCCAATACGGGTAGGTTAGGGTTTCTAAAATGCTTTTCCGCCTCACCCATAAAAACGGCAGTATCTCTTACACTTCGAGTGAGTACACCTTCATGCACCACGTTTATGGGTAAGCTATCGGTGCCATCATGATTTACTAGTCGATTACGTGTAGGTTTTAACCCTACTAATCCACAACAAGCCGCGGGTATACGAATAGATCCACCACCATCATTTGCGTGTGCAATGGGTACAACACCTGCCGCAACCAATGCAGCAGATCCACCGGAAGAGCCACCGGTGGAATGATGGATATTCCACGGGTTGCAACTTGCACCTTGTGAAAAAGACTCAGTGGTTGGCGGTATACCAAACTCTGGCAATGCACTTTTCCCCAAGTTTATTAAGCCTGTAGACGCCATTTGATCAACAAACTCACTATTGATTGTTTTCGGTACCGGCCGCAATGCCCGAGTCCCGTTTAACGTCGGAACCCCTACGACATCGCTATTATCCTTGATGAAAGTTGGTACCCCTGCAAAAACACCGTCTCCCATTTTTTTCGCGTTGTTACGAGCCATTTGATAAGTATCGGTAACGATTGCATTTAATTTGGGGTTAACTTTAATGGCCCTAGCAATAGCAGCTTCGGTAACTTCTGCTGCGCTTACCTCACCATTGGCAATTCTTTGCGCCAATGCAACTGCATCGCAGTCACCCATGGCATCATCTAGCATGGCATTAACAATCAAATCGCTCATATTCTTCTCCAGTGTTTTTATTGTCTAATGGTCGCAGCTTTAAAATGTGAGTATTGCTCACCTTTTAAAAAGATTAACGCATCGTTAGATACTGTGTCTACCGAATAGCGACGCTTTAAGTGACCGCCCAGTCACTTACATAGCCAGATTAGTGTAGAGCTACTGATTAAATGTAAAGTTGATTGTTAAGTACGTACGTGCTAATTATAGAGAAAAGGCTTTTCGGATAATAATAATGATAAAACGTACCAGCCCCCTAACCTATACTATTTTGGCATTAGCTCTCACTGCTTGCGGTGGTGGCGGTTCCTCAAGTGATTCGAGCTCTGAATCGACTGCTTCAGAGCTAACCGCTCAAGACTCAGCTCAACCGACTGACGACAACACAACAGACACACAAACTGTTGATCAAGTCGTTGCAAGCGACCTAAGCTCCCTTCTTCAAAGTTGTGAGCAAGGAAATCGCGCTGTTGCGGAACAGATATCAAATCCTAATTTTGAGTTATCAGGTTCAAATGCCCTTGGAAGTGAAGGAGATTATTTACTGTCCAATGATAAAGCAGCATTTGTTATTACTGGTCCAGGGAGACAAAAAACATACTTTCATTACCACGGTATTCTTGTAGATGCAGCCCCTCTTGAAGATTGTGTACAAGCGGGAGATGAGAACTTCTATGAACTAGCCTTGATGGCTGGTCGTCTAAATTTTGCAAATCAATCCGGATCCACTATTCGGGCCTTTAGAGGCGACAGTATAGAAATCATCAATGACGGGCTGGACGGTGAAGCGGCTATCGTACGTGTACATGGCGCAGATGATATTTATTGGCTGCTTGAGTACGAATTAATTCAGCGAGCCTTTGATTCAGGTATTCCAAAAGGCGTCTCTGATCCATTTGGTTTAAATATTACCGTAGACTATATTTTGGAACCAGGCTCACCGACATTAAAAATCGTTTACCAATTAGAGAATCAGTTAAACCGATTTAATAGTATTAGTGCCGCGTTCTCCTTACTCTCGTCGGGTAACGGCCCGAGTATAAATTCTTTCTCCTCGTTTGACTTAAACGTAGAAGGTTTAGAACTTCAATACGGTATTCCTTGGATAACGGCATACTCAGAACAAAGCACCTATATTTATGGCGTTAATAGCAATCAGTTAGTTACCACACATATTCAAGGGGTTGATGCGACTATTGATGCGTCTCAACTGAGCAACACCTGGCTCGGACAATTACTTGCCCCTGCGGGTGATAGTAAAGACACGTTAACCCGTGAGTTTTTTGTGAGCGTAACACCTTCAGATGAAGTTGATGCCATTAACCAATACTTAGACTCAACACCAAAAACCGTTGATACGCTTCAGACCCCAGTATCAATACTGGTTGTAGACGCTGATACTGGTTTTCCAATTGAAGGCGCTATCATTAAGTTTCAAACCAAGACGCAAGCATTCTTAGAAGGTTGGCCTTGGAATACTTTTGCGACAACCTATACAGACTCACAGGGAATTTCAGAAAAAAGTGTACCGTTAATATCGTATTTAAATGAACAAGGTTACCGAGCGATTGCAACTGCACCAGGAAGAGAGGATTCACAACCAATAGAGATAGTTTCCTCCAAAGATAACCAATTGGTATTTGAAATGTCGGGTCAGGGTAATGTTGAATACAGCATTACCGACGACAGCGGTCGAGAAATTCCTAGCCAAATTTCTTTCTGGCAGGACGACAGCCTGATCCAGCGATTTTATGTGGCGTCAGGTTCCGGCACATTACGTATTCCTCCGGGAGAATATGACGTTGGTATTTCACGCGGGTTTGAATACTCCATTGTGGAAATGCCGATTACTATTGATTCAACAAATCCGGCACAACTATCCGTATCATTAACAAGAATGGTTGATACTGCAGGATACATGAGCTTTGACGCGCATGTGCACTCATCACCAAGCCCTGACAGCGAAGTGTCGCCAAGTGAACGCATTACTTCTGCAGCCGCTAACGGATTAGAAGTTGTTGTATCTACGGATCATGAGATCATCACAGATTTACAACCGGCTATAACAGCGACTAATTTAGACCCTTGGGTAGCCACTGTTATAGGGCAAGAAGTTACAGCGACTCTTCCTAATCACACCATTGCCTACCCAATTGTACAGGATACAACGGATCCACGTGGCGGCCCGATCCCTTGGTATGGTTTAGATATTGCGGAGATATTTGCCATAGAAAAAGCAAGAGGTGCACAGGTGCGAACAATAGCCCACCCTAGAGGCTCATACTTAAATCACATTGAGTGGGATCGTATTGCAGGTGAACCAGGGGTTGATAATCTTACTGACTTGGCGTTTGCCGAGGATGCACAATTATGGTCGTGGGATTTTGAAGCACTTGAGTATCAAAATGGCCCACAAAATGTATTTGAATCAGGCCTGTTAGAAGACTGGATGAGTTTCCTAAATCATGGGCATCGAATTACAGCGACAGGCGCTAGTGATGTACACGGGGCGGAACCACCAGGAATGCCTAGAACCTACTTTCGTTCTACAACGGATAACCCAGAAACCTTTGTTCAAGCAGATATGATTAGCGCGGTTCAGAATAACCAAGCGATTGTAAGTACAGGCGCATTCGCGACAGTTATTGCAAATGGTACCGCTCAAATTGGAGATATTCTCACGGATAGTGATGGCGTTGTATCGCTACAAGTTTCAGTGCAGGCGTTACCTGCAATTGACATAGACCATATTAAAATCTATATGAACTGTGATGTAGTTGTAACAGCGTTCGCTTCTAACCCCAGCGACAGTGCCATTAAATTAGATGAAACATTTCAGATAGCGGTTCCTACGAACAAGGATGCCCATATTGTTATGCTAGGTTTTGGAAAGAATGCGATGCCGAGAGAACTGCCACAATACAATCCTAATGGAGCCCCAAGGGTTACGACAAATCCGATATTTATTGATACCGATGGTAACGGGCTATTTGATGCTCCAGGCGGTAAACAATGTAATATCTAAGAGAGTGTCAAGAGCGTACATCGTTATTTCCAACGGCGGTGTACTCTCAGATGTTTAGAAAGGATACAGCGGCCAATTCCATTTATCATAAATTCGCTTAATTTCTCCCTCCGCCATTAGAATATCAAAACGCCTGTCAAACATATCCCTTAGATATTTACCCCTATCATTGTCACAAAAGACAATATAAAGTTTCAGCTGCTTTACCGTCTCAAGTTGAAATGTGTTTTTTAGGACATACGGTTTTTTAAGTTCTTCCTGTATATCCATCTGAGCATCAACAAAGAAATCCACTTTATCATCGGTCAGTAATTTTATTATTTCTTTGCGATCTCGATACTCGTGAACCTTAAAAGGTACGGTGATATAATCACTGAGTTGGTATCCTTTAATTGATGCAATATGTTTATTTTTTAGAGATGACTCGCCCCTCCATGTAATAGAGCCCTTTTTAAACAATGCGGCTACCACATCTGCGTCAAAGTGATTTTTTGCGTACAGGGCCCCTTTAATTTCTTCAGCGTATGCCCCGACCATTGCATCGACTTCCCCCGTTTTCATCAGTCCAATAGACCTAGAGTAAGTAGAGGTACCGATTTTAACTTTTACGCCTTCAGGCTCATATATTTTACGGATAAGATCCCAATACATGCCCTTGCCATCAGCTTCTGTCGCTCTTGGCCAAGCTTCAGCTTCTATGGCTATGGTGTGTGGTGTGTCTTCTGCGTGTAGCGCAGAGGACAGTACTATTAAGCACAGTAAAGGAAGTAGGTGTTTTAATGAATGGCACATTTCAAGCAGTTTCCTTGTGATCGAACCTTATAGTTATCAAAGTATAGTTAATCACTCAAAAACTGCGCACCTAACCAAGTTAGCAGGCTTTCTCTATTGCATCACTACTAATCCTGGCTCAAAAAGTGGTGTATTTAAGTTTTGATATGAATTTCCTTGTCATTGCGTGAGCATCACCTGGCCATCTGGCTGAAATATAGTTCCCATCAGATACCACCCATGATGGCTTATCATCTTTTTTTGTGTCCCTAAACAAGCCTGAAGCCTTTAAAAAATGGTGCGCCACGTTACTGGGGACATCTAGGAAATCAGACTCATCCTCTAACGCGCGTTTAACTTCGTTTTCTACGCTCCAGTAACCTACGGGTTCATCCCTTGTCTCCATGTAGGTTCGGTAGTAGTTAGGATCCCAGAATCGTGCGAAGTATTTTGTTAGATCCCAGGCGGACTTCTCTAGGCTCCACGTCAACGCAGTTGTCTTTTTTCCGAACAACACTGACCGATTGAGGGTTGGTGATTGTGACCGTGCTGCAAGCACTACGCCGTGGCAGATTGCAGCAATGGGCTTATGGTTTTCTTGCTCATCCAGTGTTTCAAAGAATTTAGCTACAAAGTTCTGTAATGTTTGATCTTCTAGATATTGTTTTATTCCGACAGCATGCCCGCCAGGTAAAGACATGCCAGCGAAGTCCGATACCTTTAGCTCGTCATAGCGTTTTGGGTTAAGGAAGTTATCATCACGTTCTAATTCCTGATATGCAATTCTAGATGACTTGTTACCTCGGAGAAACAAACCGACTACACGAAACTTCTTTAAACCCGGTATCCAGCCCCACGGATCAAGCCCCTCCCCCGTTATCATAACAGGATCACAATACCCCCTCTTCCCATCAACAGTAGCAAAAACAACATCAAAGCCTTCATCCTTGAGTATTTTCCAAGGGATGGACACCTCCGTTGGATCAAAGTCTCGAGTAGGTAATGGCATGATTATGGTCTTGTTCATATACATATCTCAAATGGATAACGGAGGCTATGTTTTAGCGTCAAATCAAATCTAACAACAATAGGGGATGCAGTTAACATGGTTCGTCTGAATAGTAGGGTATTTGGGGGCTTATTGTTGCATAAAGCACTAAACCGTCGGTATTATGTCAAATAATGACAGCGGGCATCCAGCGGAAGATGATCAATGAAAAAGGCGAATGACAAGCACGGCGTATTTCTCGAACGCTTTGAAAGTACATTATCAAAGTTAAATGAAGAAAAAGTAGAGACCAAGGAAATGATGTCTACTTTTTCTAGTTTGTTAACACAACATTTACCTAATGGAAGACAACCGACTAATAAGGAATTAAAGGGCGCAATAGAGCAACTTAAAGATGTGCATCGCATGGCTGCCCTTCTAATTATGTCAATCGTTCCTGGCAGCGTGATTACCCTGCCTGCAATATATGCTTTAGGTAAAAAGTTCGGCGTAGATATATTACCCAGTGCTTTTAGAAAGCGAGACTGAACGTATGTCTAAGCGGTTACCAGTTTTGGTTACCCAGTGAATCGATTGTTATCGTACCTTCGCCATTCGTAGCCTGTGCCCCTTGAGGAACAGATTGAATTAACACACAGGCTGTAATGACGTCGTAGGGAGCTGGCTCAGGACAGTCTCCGGCTGTTGTTAGAAAGTTGCCTTGTTCGGAGGGTAAGTCAAACTCTTTTATGAAGCCTAAGTCGGTTAAGTCATTTGTATAAGTGTAGTTTTCACTGTAATACCGCTCTTGAGCCTGAAGTATCGCCATTGCGTGAGCCTGCCCTTCCGCTCTGTCTTTAACTGTCCCTACTTGTTTGCTGTAGGAGCCAGTGGCAACAGCAGCGATTATTGCAATAATGGCAACAACAATCATTACCTCAATAAGTGTAAACCCTCGTGTAGTATTAGTCATTTTCTGCTCTCCAATATAGGGTTGAAATTGGGCTGACACCTTTAAGGAAGTCAAACGCCTCTGTACCAATAAGGGTTATTGCGGCAGTACCCGATCTAACCTCTTCTGGGTTGCTATTGTCTGAGCCTGGATTTGCAGCAAATATAATGGATGGAGAAGGCGGTAGCCCTCCATGAAGTAACGGTATTGATCTATCTTTGACCTCCTGAGTATCGTTATTTAAATTAAAGACGGCAGCACCGGTTAGCATATTTACAACCCATACCTTGCCTTGCCCAACATCAGGACCGCAAACAGAGGAGGTTGTGCCTGTCGGGCTAAATGTCGTAAAAATAAGGGCCCCTGCAAATGTTGTTGAATCTGAAAGCACTTTTTCTCCCCCACTATCAAGGTTGATGTACCAACCGTTTCCAGTGCGCAGTGCATCTAGAGCTGTTGTTTGTTGGGTAGCTGTACCGTCTTGTACCAAGTTATCCGTTGCGTTGTACAAATCAGCATATCGAAGAGGTAGTGAGCCAGCGTAGTCATAGCTACTAGGAGGGGTAAAGGGGTGTAAGTCCTTGATGACATAAAACCGGTCTGTTACATCCGTATTCAAAGGAGAGGCCCGATATCCAGATCCAATACCAATGGTAAGGAATGATGCTGCACCAGTAGGGTTGAAAAATACAACGTTAGGTTTATTGAAAAAGCGACGAGTTTCAGAATTTAAGGATGCATTTGAGCTGCCTAATTCAGCAATAATACCACCACTAACATAAAAATTTGCTCCAGATTGTGATGAGTGATTAAAGTCCATACGCCACATACGACCGTTGATATCGACAGCAAACAATACGTCGGCATACCCATCAGCATTTAGGTCTCCAATAGTAACGTCAGATGGGAAGCTATTTTTCATGGATGAAAGGTTGATCGTATGCCCAGAACCGTTTCCAGCAGACCATAATAAACTGCCAGTTTCAGCATCCACCATGTATATGGCACGGCCTATAACATCATCGATAGGAAGGTCTGTCTCATCTTGATTTGAATCATACCCGCCCGTAAAGAACAATACGTTTTTCACAGTACAGCCGCTACCTTTGCTGTCGCTACATCCCCACTTAACTTTTGCAAAGGTTGGTTTTGACCAGCTCTCGCCTAATTCTGTAAAGTTGCCTGTACCACCTTTTATTTGCCACATTAATTTTGGCGCGGAGCGATCGGTGACATCAAGGGCATAATAATCTTGTCCACCTCGACGCATACCAACGTATAGATAGATTCCTTCACCCGCTTCTAACGATCCTGAACTATCATAAATTACGCCATTGTTATTGACATCATTTGCCCAGGCGGTCAGAGGGCCATCTAAACCGTAAGGTTTACTATTCCCCGTCGCTTCACTGAAATATCGATCAACGTTAGGTAGGAGCTCTTGAGGGATAAACCCAAAGCGCTCTTTGCCTGTGCCTGTATCGATTGAATGTAAGACGCCCATATTATCGGCATAGTATAATTGAGTGTCGGGGTTGTCTGCTGTCCCGCCGTAAGCCACGGCAAGAGGTTGACTATGTAGTGGATCTGCTAAAAAGTTTCGTGCTGCAGAAGTTCCATTGCCATTTACATTGTTAACATCTTTTCCTAGTAACCAATCAATTAATGTCTCACGGTAAGCATCAGACTCAGATGTTATGTCGAGTACCGCTTTTGAAAGCAAACTATTGCTTTTCGCGATAGTGTTGGTTGATGACGTTAAACTTTCATTTGAGGCGGTAGTATTATTTATATAGGTATACAGTGTTCGAGAAGCTGTGAGTTGTTCGCCAACGCCTCCGTCTGTGACGCTTTTCCCATCAGCACCTGCTGACCATGCACTTTTGGCACTATCTGCGAAGAATCCTGTAGTACCATCTATGGCATCTTTTGGTGGGGAACTGCTGTCTAAGATTGTACCATCGCCACTTATGGTGTACTTCTTAACGTTCCCATCCCAACGGTCACCCTCTTGAGGCTTGAAAATGGCAAAGTAAACATCATTTAGATGTTGAAGAGAGTTAAAGGCATTAACCGATACAGCAGGAGCAGTAAACGTTGTATCTTGGGATAAAATGGATTGCACGATGTCACGAAGAGCCGTTTCCAATTCATCGGTATTATCCGCTTGAAAATACTTTCCTCCACCTGCTTCTGCGGTAGCCTTCATAAATGGGAAGTCGGCGGCAAACGCAACGGTATATATTGTGGCATTCTGATCACCTTCCAGTGGACTTAAATCTTGGTTGGCCATTGCGCCTGCAACTTCTTCGAGGCAGTTACCAGAGCAACTAGAAGATCCTAAGCCAATATAGGATTCCATAGCAGACTTATTATTTTCGTCACGAGTAGGCTCTCCATCCGTTAGAAGTACGACATTATTCTTTTGACAACTGCTGGTAATTGGACTTTTATACGGGTTTGAACCTGTTAATGCTGCGGCATCAGTTTTGCTACTGTCACCAAACTTTCTCGTGTCTCCTTTGAAATAACGCATAGATTCAAACAATATCTCTGACAATGGAGTCCAAGTACTTGGGGAAAGAGTATTTAATTTATTGATAAAATCTACACGTGTGGCAGAGACTTCTTCCACTGCTTGAAGTACATTACCACCCTCTTCGAAATTAAATGCCATAAGGCCAACGTTTACGCTGGATAAACTATTTACCAAGTTGTTAGTTGTTTCTTGAACAATTTCAAAGCGGGTTTTGAAGGTGCTTTGTCGATGATTTTGGTAGAAATTGATATAGTTTCCAGTATAAAAGATATACTCCTTTGCAATATCTGTGGATCCCCAATTAATGACGTTGTTTGAAGAGCTACTGTAGCCACTTGCGTTGTCAGCTGCATATACATCCACGGATATAGGATCTACCCCGTGTTTTCCGCTATCGCCTTTACACTCAATCATTTGGCTTTTTGATGAATAATCTATTTTCTTTACGCGTCTCCAGTTATTTTTGGAGGATCTATACCGGGCAAACTTATCTTGATACGTAAAAGTGCGAGTAAATGCGCTAAATAGCTCGTTACATTTTAGATAACTTGACGCAAGGCTTAGGGTGACTTTATCATCTTCATCCCAATTATTTGATGTTATTGCATCATCAAATCCATATGCTTTGCTCGCATTCCAGCTTCCACTATAGGTTACGTTTTTATCGTATGGGCTAGAAGAAACCGCTTGTGTAGCCCTCATGCTGCCAGAATTATCCAAAATAAAAAGGATATTGGGTAGACTGGTATTTGAATTATTATTGCTTATATAAATTTCAGTATCGTCCGCCAATACCGGAGATAGCGTCAATAATGTCGTTATTAATGAGGCAAGAAAAATTGGATATTTCGAGTTTAGTTGTGGCATTACAATGAACTCCTATTGGAAAAATATAACTTGTGTTGCTTCGAGAGTGCTGATGTTATAAATAATAACGCCAAATTTTCCGCTATTAAGGAAAGCATTTTCTGGAGAAATTGTTTCCTCTAGCTTCTTAAACTCTGTGCTTTCGACAACCGAAAAGGCTTTCCCTTCACATGTGTTACACAGTTTCCCCCATACTTTCGATGCGCCACCAGCTTGATTAGACTCAAGATAAATGAGAGCTTCCATACCTTTCGAATCAGATGGTTCAAATGCGTAAACAGAAGAACCTATAAGCAATAGAGATGTGATAAGTAAACGTATATATTTCATAATAAAAACCTGCATCTTCAAGTTATTTAACGTCAAATTATTTTGGGAGCGGGCGAATAAACCCGAGGGATTGAACCGATGATGCATTTACAGCGGTAACATCAGCGGTAACGTCCAGCACAAAATATCCCATTTCAACAGCTCCAATAGAATAACCCGCGACAGCCCCGTGCGAATTATCACCATCATGGGTTAGCGTTATTGTGTTGGAACCAACGGTATCCTCTAATCTAGAGTCTAATTGAATGGGTATATCAATTTGAATGCCAGCAATATGTGCGACTTCACCAGAAATATCTTCACGATCTGACCAAACCATATATTGATATTGCGCTTCTATTTCACTGCGAGCTTCTAAATAAGCCAGCTGTGTGAATTGAGTATTCGCTGCCATTTTTTCATCCAACATGGCGGTTTTCATTGTAGATGCAGCAAATAATGAGATTACTGTGAGAATAACGAGGCTAAATAGAAGTGCAGAGCCTTTTTGAGTTTTAATATTCATATGCATTTTCCACGTTAATATCCCAAACCTTGATTGATACTGTATAATTTTGCATTGCTTAAGAAAATAGTCGTGCTATAGAGTGTTCGGTTCTTTTTGTCATCGTAGGTAAAAGGTCTTGCGTCTAATACGCTATAAGATCGTGATTTCTTTGATAAGGATCCATCACCGCTCTCTGTAACAAGAACACCAATTTTTACAGCTATCACATTAGTCATTTTTTCCACTCTTTCTAACGAAACATACCGTGTATCTCCGTCGCTATTTACTTCACCATATAATACTTGAAAGCTTTCTACGCCCCCCACCATGGGTAAAGCATCACCTAACCATGTCCCATCAGAAACGTCATAACCACGACAAAATAACGAGGACAAATTGTCGTTGGTGGTATCGGGTGCAACCCAATAAACATTAGCTAACTTGTGGCCTTCACCTGCTTCAGTTATTGCTTCAGATATTGCCGCGTTGCCATTGCAATCGCTGTTTATGAACACGTCTATTTCTTTTAGAATCGCTATTTGGTCGCTAGCGGTCCCGCTTCCTTCTTTAGAGCACCAATCGTTCGAAGTCGCTGTGCAATCGGTGTTGGTTGTGCTATCTGCGTTATATATGAAAAAAGGATTAGATTTGTTACTCTGTGGGTTTGCGGAATATCCGGCCATTCTTATATCTTGAGTGAGAAAATGCATTGAGAATCGGCCTCCCTCCTCAGTGCTTCCTATGGCGTCAGTAATACTAAATGTTTGTTTATTTGAAATTAATGTTTGTATAGCTCCGCCAATAAGGATAAGGCCAAGGCTCATTGCAATCATTAATTCAAGGAGGGTGTAACCTTGAGTACTATTTGGTCGAATGGGGTTCATTTTATGGCCTCGCCGTAAATTCAAGCTTTTGTTCTCGTATACCTTTTCCCTTGCCGTTCCAGTTGGTTGTTACTATAAAATCTGAGTGGCGTGAGCATGCATCTGCATCAGCAGCATTCCCATCGATACACACTAAGGTGATAGATGAATCTCCCATGAAATCAACTGCATTTGTTTTTACCCTATCAGGGTTACGGTTTATGACCCTCTCGCTAAACGAGTAGCCACAGGCAACCTCCCATAGATCAAACGCCGCGAGCTCTGTGGCATTGCAATACGAACCGTTTTGTTTGGCACCAGAGTCGCTGGCCCAGTCGCTGCAGTATTTATTGGGGGCCGCTGCGCAACCTGTTCCAGCGATATAGTCCTCTCTGATAGCTGACTGAATTGGACTGACTTGGGCGGTAAGGCCATCTTTCATTACCGCAGCAGCCAAGTTTGTGCGTACGCGCTCTAGTAACTCCTGATCTAGCCAAACAGCTTTTCCCCGTTGCCCACTGTCTATACTTCCGCTGAGGGCTAGAGATTGCAAACTTGCTATTCCTAATAAGCCAACTGATAGAATCAGCGAAGTCACTAAGGTCTCTATTAAAGTGAAACCTTTGTTGGATTTTGAAAGTTTTGAATGAGATTTACGGAGCACAGTTTCCACTGGTCACCTCCTTAGTCGACGCTCTGCCAGTTCTAACAATGCTTATCGCGATACCCACTGAATCCGTATCGTGGTTGCATATGGTAAATTTGGCGATTGCTGCTGAAGTTGTTGCAGGGGGTTTAGGAAGCAACATGCCGTTTTTATCAAAGCTAATATACGTTGTGGTTGTGATATCACCGGTGATACGGATAGATGAGCTGGTTTCGACATCAGATCGGAGCTCCATATTGGTACAGGTATCTGAATATGCACTGTATCCTCGCTCATCTGTGATGTTACAATCTTCATCAAAGAGAGTATTGGTGTATATTTCCCAACCTTCCGCCCATGATTTTGATGAACCGTTGGTTTTTAATGTGACGGTTAACCTACGTTTAATTGCTTCACCTCGAGCATATCGGAGCGCCCCTAATAAGCGATTGGCCTCAGACGGCCTGGCGTTGTTCTCAACCATGGATTTCATCGCGGGTGCAGCAGCCGCAACTAAAATTCCTGCAATGCTCAGCGTTACCATTAGTTCTATTAGCGAAAAGCCTTTGTTGGACATCAAGAATACCTTATTAAAATGAGAGTCTGCTCTCCATGCGCAGGTTAAATAGTAGCCATAACGATCAAATAAAGTACACAATATGGATGGGCGGTAACAAATTCTGATGACTGGATGTCTTTTGAAACAATTAAAACAAGCTGTATACTTGGTTATAAATTAATCGAATATGCAGCTCTCAAATATCCTTCTTAAAGATCTAACCTGTACAACATTCGGGTTGGATGGCCGAGTGGTTTGATGACTACTCCATCAAAAAATAACCTTATCAACACACGCCCGCTTTCTCTATAAACCCTGACTTAACGTCGATACGATTTAGGCGCTTTTCCTGTCCAGCGCTTAAATGCGTGGATAAAGCTTGCCGACTCGCTATATCCTAGGCGACAGGTTATTTGCTCTATGGTCAAATTGGTTGTTTCCAAGAAAAAAACCGCCTTTCGACTTAGCTCTTCCGTAAGTAGGCCTTGAAAACTAAAGCCTTCTGCTTTTAATTTACGCCTTATCGTTCGTGATGTTGTATTCAGTTGTGAAGCGATATCATCCAAATTAGGGATTTTTCCTTCGCTATGTCGAATCAAGTGTTGGATTTTCTCGAAATAGCTTTCAGGCCCCATTGTTTCAATCTTTTGTGTTTCACATTGCTCTTCAAGTAATTGGTGGGTAAGCGGGTTAGCCTGAGGTAACGGCCGTACAAGATACCTTTCATCAAAAAGGATCTGGTTATGAGGCATAGAAAACTTCACTGGGCACTCATACAAAGCCTCATAACGATCTACGGTTGTAGGACATTCAAAATCAAAATGGATTGTTTTAAATTTTTGATCCGCCAATGACCGGGGGAACATATCCCGGGTTGAAATAACAATAAATGAAAAATCACGCTCTATGTAAAATGGCCTTATAGAACCAAGCTCAAAGCGGTCTTTGAATCGCAGTACCGCATTGCCGGTGGTTTTAAAGAATGAGATGTCAAAATGGGTATATGATAGTTGAATATATCGAAGAAAAAACTCTATGGCATCTTCCACTTTTTCACTGGATGCTGCTGCCAACCCTAACGCTCCGAATGCACTGATGCGATAGCACTGCCCAGAGTTAAATCCCAAATCTGGATCATCTATCTTCGCGAGCATAGCGCGAGAAAACTGAACATCTTGCAACCTTGATATCCTGGCTTTTGGGTCTTTTAGCATTTCTGGGTCAATTGCTGCGCTCTCTAAAATTGGCAACGGGTCAATTCCGTAACCCTCTATTAGCTTAACTAGCAGGGAAATGCCGATAATCGATTGCTGCTGCTTGATGGTGGCAATATCCAGAAGACTCATTAGTAAAATTTTGTCCTTAATTATCCGTTATTGACGAGATTAAGCCATAAAATCAGGGCGCTAGGTAATAGGCATAAACCATTCAAAACACCTCTCATCTATTAATATTAGCATCTTAGATGCGGGATTGTCCGAAATTATCAGTTAATGCGTCTTTTGTCTCATTACATCAACCACTTCTCCCCTCTACTATGTTCCTATCTATAATCTACAACACAAATTTGCTAATGAGGTGTCTATGAAACGTTGGAATGGCTGGGGTGACGAGAAAAACAATTTTGATTTTGAGCTAAGTGACTCATCACAGAAGTTTATGGAAGATAAATTAGGCAAATCAAAACCATTACCTGATGCAACTCTCGAAGAGGTGGTTGCTAAAGTCCCGGCATCACGCATACCAGAACATAATCTTATTAGCACCGACGCTGAAGAAAGGCTCCGCCACTCTCGTGGTCAGAGTATCCCTGATTGGCTAGCAATGCGTAGCGGAGACTTTGGTACATTTCCGGATGGCATTGCCTATCCAACAACAAGCAATGAAGTGAAAGACATTCTTCAGTTTGCGCAAAAACACGATATCGTTGTTATCCCTTACGGTGGCGGCACATCGGTTTGTGGCCATATCACACCAGAAAAAGGTGAACGTCCAGTATTAACCGTTTCTTTAGAGCGCATGAACACGTTGATGGCGCTAGATAAGAAAAGTCAAATCGCTACATTTGGTGCAGGAACTTTGGGCCCGGACGTTGAAGCACAGTTAGCAGTAGAAGGTTACACTCTTGGGCATTACCCTCAATCCTGGGAGCTTTCCACCATTGGCGGTTGGGTAGCAAGTCGCTCTAGCGGTCAGCAGTCATTGCGTTATGGCCGTATTGAAAAAATGTTTGCTGGTGGTTTAATAGAAACCCTTCAAGGAACCTTGGATATCCCGACCTTCCCTGCTTCATCCGCAGGTCCGGACATACGTGAAATGTTTATGGGTAGCGAAGGTAGAATGGGAATCATCACGGAGGTGAAAGTTCGCGTAACCCCTATCGCAGACCATGAAAGTTTTCATGTTGTATTTTTCCCCAGCTGGCAGGCTGGTATGGATGCCACACGAGAGATTATTCAAAGCGGTATGCAGCTTTCTATGATGCGCTTAAGTAATCCCACAGAAACCGAAACCCACCTTAAATTGGCGGGTTACGAGACGATGGTGAATTTGTTAGAAAAATATCTGAGCTTTAGAGGTACAAGCGAAGGTAAAACCATGTTCACATTCGGAACTACGGGCAGCAAAGGTCAATGCAAATCCGCATTAAAACTTACTCGTAGTATTGTCAGTAAACACTCAGGTATTTATACCGGACCAATGCTCGGAAAGCGCTGGGAGCACAGTCGGTTTCGTACACCTTATTTGCGCCACGGTTTGTGGGATGTCGGTGTAATCGTAGACACGATGGAAACCTGCCTTGATTGGTCAGCAGTCCCCGATGCAGTTAAAGGTATGGAAAAAGATATTGCAGATTCATTAGAGGATGAGAATGAAACGGTACATGTTTTTACCCATTTGTCACATTTCTATGGGCAAGGTTGCAGCGTTTATACCACATTCGTATTCCGTGCCGGGGCTGATTATCCTTCCACAATGAAGCGATGGAAGAAACTTAAAGCCGCCGGAGCTGAAGCGATTGTTCGCCAAGGCGGCACCATAAGCCACCAGCATGGCGTAGGAAAGGATCACGCCCCTTATCTACCGGCTGAAAAAGGTGAGCTAGGCATTAAGGCAATCAAGGGGCTATGTGATATGTTTGACCCCGATGGTCGAATGAACCCAGGAAAACTTGTTCCTTAATATACATTCAAAAAAGATCGTCTAATAAAGGTCAAACAAACTTCACAAAGTGAGCGCCGCAAAATCGCTATGAGTCAAAAAAAGCAATACATTCTAGCCATCGATAATGGCACTCAAAGCGTACGAGCACTCATTTTTGATCTAGACGGTCAGCTGATTGAAAAAAGTAAAATAGAGATCGAACCTTACTTTTCTGAAAACCCTGGTTGGGCTGAACAACATCCCGAATATTATTGGGAAATGCTTTGTAAGGCCTGCCAGGATTTATGGTCCAAAATTGACTTTCCGAAATCTAAGATAGCAGCCGTTGGTCTTACTACACAAAGAGCAACAATGATCAATGTAGACAAGAATGGAAAAGCTCTTCGCCCTGCCTTTGTCTGGTTAGATCAGCGCAATCAAGCCAAGCTTAATATGATGAGTCCTGGCTGGGAAATATTGTTGGCACTCGCTCGTGAACGACAAACGGTAAGATATTTTCGTTCTGAAGCTGAGGCCAATTGGATACAAAATCAACAACCGGAAATCTGGAAAAATACGCATAAATATCTGCTGCTTTCTGGGTTTCATACGTTTAAGTTAACAGGGAAGTTTGTTGATTCTACATCTAGCCAAGTTGGTTACCTCCCCTTTGACTTCAAACGCCATGAATGGTGTCGAAATTGGGATTGGAAATGGCAAGCACTACCTATACATCGAAATATGTTACCGAAACTCATCCCTTGTGGTGACGAGTTAGGCATTATTACTGAACAGGCAGCTGAAGAAACGGGAATCCCCGTAGGTTTACCACTAATATCTTGCGGTGCAGATAAAGCATGTGAGGTACTAGGTTCCGGATGTTTAGAGCCAACAATGGGCAGTTTAAGCTACGGTACAACAGCAACTTTCAATACCACTAACAAAAAATATGTAGAAGCACTTCGTCACATCCCACCCTACCCTGCTGCGATGCCTAAGACCTATAATACCGAAATGATCGTACAGCGTGGTTACTGGATGGTGAGCTGGTTTAAACGAGAGTTCGGTTATAGAGAGGAGCAATTAGCTGCAGAACGAGGTATCGCAACAGAAGTGTTATTTGATGATTTGTTGAAGCAGGTGCCGGCCGGCTCTATGGGGCTTATGCTGCAGCCCTACTGGACTCCAGGTATACGAACGCCGGGGCCTGAAGCAAAGGGGGCCATGATCGGCTTTGGTGATGTTCATACACGAGCTCATATATATCGAGCGATTATCGAAGGGCTTGCCTACGCACTACGTGAAGGGAAAGAACGCTCAGAAAAAGCCGCGGGTATTAAGATTACGAAATTAATGGTGTCGGGTGGTGGTTCACAAAGTGATGAGGCCATGCAAATCACCGCAGATATATTTGGTATGACTGCACAGAGGCCACACACTTTTGAAACATCTGGCTTGGGGGCTGCTATCAACGCAGCCGTCGGAGTGGGACTCTATCCGAATTATAAAACAGCAGTATCAAAGATGACTCATGAGGGTGATAGATTCACACCCATCAGGGAAAACAAACGTCTTTATAATAAGCTTTACCATGAAGTTTACCAAAACATGTATGACCAACTAAGTCCGCTATACAAATCCATTAGGAAAATCACAGGGTATCCGAAGTAAGAATGATTAGAAAGAGTCTATATGCTGGGTGTGTTACAATGCGATAACTCGGAGCACACCCCAACATCACCCTAGGTTTGTTAATGAAATTAGACGATATTATCAATAAGTCCTGTGTCATCGGATTAAGTTACTTCGATGGTGACGATCAATTATTAAAACAATCAATGCTTGCAGGTAACGTTACAGCAACCGATGAAGAAAATGGAATAACCGTCGCATTAATTACCAAAGATACAACGGATAGCCCTCCTGTCTTCATTCTGCCCGCATCTCTTGCGCCTTGGTTCAAGGCCCCTGAAGGCACTTATAGAGATGAGAATAGCAACGTTTTAATCGAAAACCCCGTCTACCTAGTTACCTGGGACATTCATCGTACGCAAGAGAACAAAGAGGAAGGTGATCATGAATGGTGGAACTGGGTACCACGTACCACACCTCCAACGGTTGGATAGCTAGAATTTGCTTCAACTAGCAAGGTAATAATACAAAAAAGCACACCAAGACATAGTTAACAATACCCAAGGTACTACAACAACCATTTTTAGCGCTGATTCTGGTTCCATCGCATCAACGGCTTCTTCTTGTGGTTTTGACTTCTTGCTTGCCTTATCAAGAGCACGTACCTTAGCTTTGTACTGCTTCTTATACTGATTAATTCCTTTTTGAATACCTTGAGAAATCAGTTTTGTTTGTTCTTTTGTCTGCCCAGGTTTTTGGATGCCTTTTGCTATTTGAAGCGCTTCTTCTTTCGTTTTTTCTGAGATTGCATCAGTCATCTGAGAATTTTTCTTTGGGTATTTAGCCATAACTCTAGGTTTCTTTAGTATGTTTCAGCGGTGTCAATTTAGGCCTGTGCATCGAGATTAATTCGGTGAAGATTACCTTATCGAGCATATAAATCATACGCAGAATGAAATTTGTTTTAAAAATAGGGTTCCGTCGCAATTTTCTACCCTGCGATGAGAACGCTCTGCTGGATGTGCGGGAACCAAAAAAAGCCCGAGTCATTTATGATTCGGGCTTTTTCTATTCAAATAAGGTCTGGATTAAAAGCGATATTCACCGCTATCAACTGCCTCAATGATCTTTTCAGTCACAGGGTCATAGGTTTTGTTCCCCGGCAGTGCTACATAGGCACCGTCATTGAGCCGGAAGGATTCCTTTTTAAGAAGCGTACGCTGATACTTAAAAGTGCCCGTGGCATCAACACTGGTAAGCATACGAACAAAAACAGGCAAGGCGTAGGATGGAAGTTCTCGTTTTAAATGGTCATAGAAATCCTGAGCATCAAATTCTTGTTTATCATCTTTCAATGAAATTGCTACCATCCCTGCACGACCGTTAGTATCTGGGATTTCCACACCATAGGCAATGGATTCTGCAATGGCAGGGTATTGATTCACAATCATCTCAACTTCAGTGGTTGATACATTCTCACCCTTCCATCGGTAGGTATCGCCTGTTCTGTCGACAAATTGCAAATGACGAAAACCAATATCTTTAACAATATCTCCAGTATTAAACCAGGCATCCCCTTCTTTAAAGACGTTGTTAAATACTTTGCCGTTGTTTTTACTTGCATCGGTGTAACCATCAAATGGTGTCACTTTTGTAATACGGCCTAGCAACAAACCCGGCTCACCGAGCTGCGTCTTAACAAGGTATCCATCACCATCTTTTACCGGTGTTTCAGATTCATTGTCGAATACGACGGTCGCATAAGACCCAATCGTCATGCCTATCGTTTTATCTTGGTTCAGCAAGTTATAACAAACAATATTTCCTTCGCTGGCACCGTAAAACTCTCTAACCTCATCAATGCCAAATCGATTTTTAAACTCATTCCATAGGTCTGGGCGTAATCCATTACCAGTAACCATTTTGACGTTGTGTTGGGTATCCATATTACTTGCTGGCTGATTGATTAAATATCGACACAACTCCCCAACATAACCAAAAGAGGTGGCTTCGTATTTTCGCACGTCATCCCAAAATGCAGAAGCACTAAATTTTCTACGCAGTGCAATTGAACCGCCATTGGCTAAGGCGGGTAACCAACAAAGGTACAACGCTGTTGCATGATAAAGAGGGAGGCATGAATACATGGTTTCATTACTTTCAATTCGACCCATCACCATACCAAGGCCCAAATAGATTCCCATTATTTTTTTGTGCTTCTGAATAGATGCTTTCGGTAACCCTGTGGTTCCGGATGTATAAACATATAAACAAGGTGAATCAGGCGTAATGTTTTTTGATTGCTCTGGATTTTCTGTAGAAAACCCAGACAGCTTTTCTGCTAAATTTTGATAAAGATCAGAATCACTTGCAACTGACTCGTGGCCAGATACAAGTTTTGAATTATTCCCCAACCAGTCGCATCCTTCGTCTGGCATGACTAAGCGATGCCTAATCGTCGATGCGTCACCTTTAACGGCATCATAAGCAGCGACAACTTCCTCTCCTGCAATAATAGCTTTTGCAGAAACTAGCGTTAGCGAGTGAGTTAAAATCTTACCTGTTTGAGAATTATTGATGAGCGCAGCGATTCCACCGGTTTTTATAATAGCCGCCATACAACAAAGATAATCAGGTCGATTTTCCATCAGTAAAGCAACCACATCACCAGGTTGTATACCAAGAGACATAAGGTAACGCGCGATTTGGTTTGCCCGCTGATTAAACTCTCGATAACTAACCTGCTCGTCGTTATATTTAATTAATATATTATCTGGGTAAAGATTCGCCGCATGCTCAACGGCATAGGCATAATTTAGGTGGGTTTTACTGCGGATTTTTGAGGCAAATCGAAGGCCGTTTTTAAGCCCCTTTATAGGGCGTAACAATTTTGGGGCTTGCTTACCAAGCGATTTGAAATCTATTATTGCTGAGGTGGCGTTACTAATAGATGAATTGCTATTACTTGAGGGCATCAATAATTCCTTAGATTGGATACGACTAGCCCTTCATTATAGCTTCCTTGCGACCGTATGCCGAAGTGGCATTCCTACATTATCGTCAACGAGTTCAAATCCATGCTCTTGAAACCATTTTTTGAGATCTCGTTTATGCCAAGCTTCAACAAAAGGCTCGTAAACAAATCGAGCCAAAAGCTTGAAATAAGGGCCTTTCCAGCCATATTTTCGGAATAATGAAATACTGCTTTCTGCCATTTGAACTGGCGAAGGCTCCGCAATAGAAACTAAACCGCCCGGTTTTAGTACGCGGTGAAACTCTTTAAGCGCTATAGATGCATGTTTCGGGGGGATTTCATGCAATAAAAAGCATATACCAATACCCCCAAACCTCTGATCGGGGAATGGGATTTTTTCAGCTGCACCCTGGACGAATTTAACATGTGCCACCTCGTCAGAAGCCTGCTTTAACAAATAGGGTGATGGATCTAGCCCCCACACATCCCCTATACCCCGCTCAATCATTGACTGTGCAACACGACCACCACCACAACCAACGTCAATAGCAGAATCAACCCCTTTTAGTGTTTCAGCAACCCTATCTCTGGCGCTCTTCATTGCACCCAGCATTATGGTGTCAAATGACCTAACATAACCCCGAGTTAAACTTCTCGAGTAGTACCCATTCGGAAGGTTATGAAACTCTTGTAGCATATATCTTGGAACAAGGTCTCTACCAGGCATATCCAATGGTATTTCAACGAGTTTTCGCGCCCCAAACACTTTTGACATTAAAAAGCGCAAATCTGGCAATGTATTAAGCTCAAGATCGTCAGGCCAGGTCGCAGGCAGGTCTATAGAAGCCCAATTGGGTGGTGTTGGGTCCGTTAACACCGGAGAGTCGGTAGACATAATCTTGATCTATTAGGTTATTCGATTTTTGTTAAGCGATAGTCGCTAGAGAGCCAAATTACTTGTATTCAACGCTAATTCGCAGCTTAATTTGAATGGTCAAATTGCAGCCTGCACTATATAGATACCGTCTGATTGCGTCAATCCGACATGTCAACTGTGCTTACTATACCGAGGCATCAGGACAAATATATCCTATAGTATTGTTACCACTCGAAAATCTACTTAAGAACTCACCAAAAACTTATCAGAACCAATACATCAACCTAATCAAACCTCAATTTAATGGGAATCAACAGTAACTGTGAAATTACGAGAAACCAATATTCAAAAGCTTTCTGGCGAAGATTACGATGTATTAATACTGGGAGGCGGGATCAATGGCGCTGTATCTGCGGCAGCGCTGGCAGCAAAGGGCGTTAAAGTAGCCCTAATTGATAAAGGGGATTTTGCGGGATTCACAAGCTCAAATTCGTCAAATCTAGCTTGGGGTGGCATTAAATACATGGAGAATCTAGAGTTTTTCTTAGTGAATAAACTCTGTAAAAGCCGTAACCATCTGATGAAACACTATCCATCGACAGTGCAAGAAATCCGTTTTTTTACCACGATACAAAAAGGGTTTCGAATGCCGGTATTTTTTGTTTTTCTAGGAACGGTGTTTTATTGGCTAATCGGACGCTTTTTTACACAGCCACCACGCTACCTCACTACAGGTAAAATCGGGAAGGAAGAAAGCGTCGTGAATACAACCAATGCTAAAGCCGGTTTTGAGTATTCCGATTGTTACCTATACGACAATGACGCACGTTTTGTGTTTAATTTTATTCGGACTAGTCTAAATTTTGGCTGTATTGCCGCAAATTATGTAGAGTCGACTGGCGCGAAACGAGAGGGAGATCACTGGCTGGTAGATGCTCGCGATACAATTACAGGTAAAGCAATAAAAATTCGTTCGAAAGCACTAATCAATGCCTGCGGTCCATACGTGGACGTTCACAACACATTGACCCAGCAAAATACCGTCCATCACCACGTATTTTCCAAAGGTATTCACCTTATTGTTGACCGCATTACCGATAGTAAACGTGTGCTTACCTTTTTTGCCAGCGATGGTCGGCTTTTTTTCGTGATCCCAATGGGCCCAAAAACCTGCATAGGCACCACAGATACACAGGTAGAAAACCCAGAGACATCCGTAACCGACGACGACAGACAGTTTGTGTTAGACAACGCAAATTCGTTGCTAAATTTAACAACCCCTCTAACGATAGACAGCATTATATCTGAACGTTGCGGTGTACGACCATTAGCAATTGAAGGGGTTGGTGGAAAAGCCGACTGGGTTAAGCTATCAAGGAAACATGCCATTGACGCAAATGGTGAGACAAAACACTTAAGCATCTTTGGCGGTAAACTAACAGACTGTCTTAACGTTGGTGATGAGGTTGTAGATAAACTTAAATCGATGGGTTTGCGTATTCCGTTTCCAGATCAAAAATGGTACGGGGAACCTCATGATGCGGTTAAAGACGAATACATGCATCAGGCAAAGCTAATGGCCTTAGATGGACTAACAGATCCATCTTCATCAGAGCCATTAACGCAGCGCCTATGGCGACGCTATGGTGCTAACGCTATGAGTCTTCTGGAAAACATAAGAAACGACCCAACAGATGCCACATTACTCATCGAAAATGCGGAGTACACGCGATGTGAGATAGAACAAGCCGCAAATCGTGAGATGATTACAAAGCTTGAGGATTTTTTGCGTAGGCGTTCGAAAATATCATTGGTGGTTCGTAGAGGTGAACTTAAGAACTCAAAAGGGCTAATGGAAGCCTGTCTTATTTTATTCGGAGAACAAGCTCAAGAAAAATACGATGAGTATTTTGCAGATAACCCTTAAGCGTCATGTGGTGGGTGTCGAAGTTTTGTAATAGTATTATGCACCCACCGTCAACTGCGTCGAGGTTAGTGAGCAACTTGCTCTAGCACCTCTTTAGGGTCACTTGTATTACTTAGCGCTTCCCGTATTTTGTTAAATGCATCCGCGGCTTTTTTAGAATGCGTACCGTAGGATGTTAGCTTCCCATGGTTCCAACCAGCAGCCCTTAATACCTCCGTTTTGTATTCAATACCCCTATTTCCATTACCACCCATTTCTATCAAGCTTTGCTCAATAATGGAATGTGGCGGTTTTTCCTTTGAAAATGTAAGAAAATCATTGGGGTCAACTTCTCTAATATTCATATAACAGTTCCAGACCTAAAAAATCGAGTGAACTTTTATTATAGCCAAGAAAACTAGAGACTATAGGAGCAATTAATCATATGCATTCAATTCCACTGCGTACGAGAGGAATAACCTAAGCGCTAACCTCCTTAGGGCCAATCGAACTAAGAATATCGCCGAATGATGCTTCTAACATGGATCTTTCGTCAGTATCCCAAGGGTGAAAATTAGGTTTTGTGTAAGCAATCACATAAGGGATTAATTGCCGTGCGATCCCATTCTTTCCCCATATAAGATTTAATGCCTTGATTCTATTGGGTAAATTCCACAAACCATCTTTCTTCAGTAAGTAGATATGACGTTCTGACACATGCTTCATAATATCAATCGAAGACACAGTCAGCCCTAACATTCTCAAGGAATACCCTCCTTTTGATTGCTGATAAAGGTCATAACACACGGCTTTGTGCTCAAGCTCCTCTAGTGCATGGTATAACAATAATTGCTGAAACGGTTTTGCTGCGCCTCTTAATAGGTCTGGACGGCGGTAAATAAAGAAATGAGCCATCGATGCAGTGAAATGCTCAGAAGCAGCTGTCATTGATAATCGGTATTCTGCTGGGATGTTTTTCCTTGCCCACAAACGCATATTTTTAAGTTCATCACTGAACGCCTCCATGTGGCCGTAACCCAGAGAGGTTAACGCATTTGTCCAGGACTCATGATGCTTGCCGTGGTATGCCTCTTGACGAATAAATGTATCTATATGCTGCTGAAGATCTAAAGGTAAATTGTTTTTTCCGATTTTTGTTTGAACATCCCGAGTAGAGTCTATAAAAAAGCGCTCTCCCTCGGGAAAGGTCGACTGCAACGCATTAAAAAAGTGAGTCGTTACTGGGTCATCGCTATGCCAGTATCGGTTTGTTTTCATTTCTTGTTGAAGGTCGAAATCGACCTCTCGAGCAGTAAGAGTAAGGTCTTTTGGCGTTTTATTCTTCTTAATGGAAAACATAGCACAGCCCCTTTTTATAACAAACGTTATTACGCATGACGTGTATACAAAGAGTCTAGCCGAGCTATACAGACATTTCCGCAGGAATCTGCGTCAAGATTGTGTGAGGGAACGACAAAAACAAACAGGTTAGCCTTTTTCACCAGAAACGTATGCAGCAGTTAGTGAATGCTGAGGGGATTCAAACAAAGGACGACATTGGCCAAATTCGATTAATTTCCCAACGCGCTCGGTCATCCAAAAGAAAGCCGCGTAATTAGCGATTCTTCGTGCCTGTGCTAGATTGTGAGTGACAATAATAATGGTGTACCTTCCTGCCAAACGTTGAATCATTTCTTCAACAATACCCGACGATATAGGATCCAAGGCACTACAGGGTTCGTCCATCAACAACACGGAAGGCTCCAATATTAACGCCCTAGCGATGCAAAGGCGCTGTTGCTGGCCCCCAGAAAGAGATAGTGCAGAACAATGCAGGCGATCTTTAACTTCATTCCACAATCCCACACTGTGTAATACATCAAATATTTTTGATTCAATTTCGGATTTGTTTCTAACGCCATGCTCTTTCAGTGGTAATTCTAAATTCTTTCTTATTGATAATGGGAAAGGGTTAGGCTTCTGGAAGATCATTCCTATTTTGGTTCTTAGTGTCCGAACATCAACTGATGTATCGAAGATATTTTCTCCTTCAAAAATAATATCTCCACTTACTTTTGCGCCGGGCACCATATCCGACAAACGATTTAATGCAGACAGAAAACTGGACTTCCCGCATCCAGACGGCCCAATAAGCGCAGTGATACAGCCTTTGTATACTTCTAGTGAGACGTTGGATAGCACCGTTTCTTGTTGGTAAGAAACGGCTAGATCACGAATGGAAAAATGAGATACCGCCTCACAACAAGGCTCGCCTTGTTCAATAGATCCAAGGGTATATGCATTACCTGTAACCAAACCCTTCGACATAGGCGATATCCTGCTATTTTATTGGATAAGTGGCTACTGGAGCCGGTTAATTTTCTTTTCAAGCCAAAATTCTGAAAGTGCATTGGCGGATAGATTGATAATAACAACCATAATAATTAGTACAAGAGCCGATCCATACGCCGCTTTATCACCACCAACCACATTCATCGATAAGTCGTAAATATGCACAGCTAAAGCTCTCCCCGAATCATTTAGGGATTCTGGCATCCTATCGACATATCCGCTGGTAAATATCAAGGCCGCCGTTTCTGCCGTGGCGCGCCCAATAGATAATAATAAACCCGCTGTTATTGCTGGAGACGCATAAGGCAACAGCACCTGCCATAGCAGAGTCGTTCGACTAACACCCAGCGCTGCCCCTGCCCTGCGCCAATCATTGGGAACCGCTGTTAATCCAGCCTCTGTTGTTCGAATCAATATTGGTAGCATCATACATGCAAGCGTTAATCCACCGGATAAAATCGAAAATCCAAGATCTAAAAAACCACAAAAAAACGCATAACCAAACAGCCCAAAGACGATTGACGGAACCCCTGCCAAAACATCCAGAATTAGCCTAGTGCTCTGCACTCTTTTGCTTGATTTTTTTGTGAATTCTGCAAGCCAAATTGCACTTCCCAAACCAAGAGGTATAACTATAACGAGGGCAGTACCCAGTATAAGTAATGTAGATACTATAATTGGATATATACCACCCTCACGTCCCGATCGAGCGGGTTCATCGGTTAAAAAAGACCAACTTAGCTTACCTACACCCTGTACAACCACTTCTGATATTAACCAACCAAAAGCTAGGAAAACAATGCCTGCCGTTAACCAAATAATAAAAGTAAAACATCGATCAATCATATCCATTCGTCTCCCCGCTAGAGAGGCGACTTGCGATCCATGCAACACAAAACACTAGTATCATCAGCAAAAGACCAGATGCAAATAATGCTGCTCGATGATTGTCAGTAGCATAAGCCATTTCAAGCGCAATGTTTGCAGTTAATACACGTACTGGATCAAATAGCCCCGTGGGTGTTTGAACCACATTACCAGCGACCATAAGTACTGCCATGGTCTCACCTACAGCTCTAACCAATGCTAGTAAGACCCCTCCGATAATACCTCTTAGCGCCGAGGGGATAAGCACTCCGATTATCATAGACTTTTTTGATAACGCTAACGCAGCGGAATTTTGCAACAAGTGAGAAGGTAAAGAAGATAACGCTGACCGACTGGTTAACGTTATTGTAGGCAGAATCATAAGAGCTAATACCAGCACAGCCGCTAATAAACTTGCCCCTGGAGGGTGTATATTATTTATCAATGGTACAAGCTTCGTTAAACCCCATAAACCAAATACAACTGAAGGAATTCCCGCAAGAAGAGTTACTACAGAAGAGAATGGCTTTCCAATAAATTTAGGTGCGTAATACTCGATAAAAATTGCACTACCCAACCCTAACGGAAGCGCGAGAATCAAAGCACCAAAACTAACCGCAAGGGTCGCCCATAACATAGGTAACAAGCCCAGTTTGTTTTCCAGGGGGTACCAGCCATCAGCGTTAAAAAATTGAGCCCATGAACCTCCCTGCAATACTGGCCAGGCTTCATTCGTCAAAAAAACAATAATTAATAATAAAAGAAGTGCGGCTACTCCCATTAACAATGAAAGCGCCATACCAAACCACCAGTCAATATCTTTTGTCTGGCTAACGGACTTGTTCATTTTAAGGGTACGGCCAAGCTCACAAAATATTGCTCTTCAATGAGATCATTAACTACCGTTGATTGAGCAAACAGTATAAATTTCTCAATCATACCGTGTGGCTTCTGCTTGGTAATAAAATTAAGCGGACGAGACAGTGGGAATCGCCGATGTTTAATCGTCTCAACCGTAGCGTCTACTCCCCCCATTGGTAATAGCTTTATGGGTGTTCCATAATCTGCTTCAAATTCAGCGGCCCCAACTGAAACATAACCAATCGCTCCAGGGTTTCCAGAAACTGTTTTAATGCCCTGTTGATTATCTCCAATAACAACGCTTGCTTTAATGTCGCTGTTTTTTAACGCCAAATGGTGAAGAAACAACTCCAACGTAGAGCGACCTTCTGCTTTATTTACAACCGTAATTCTAGTGTCACGACCACCTACCTGATTCCAATTTTTTATATTTCCCGTATAGATATTTCGTATTTGGTCATTAGAAAGGGTTTTAACAGGGTTGTCTTTATTAAGAATAATTGTAATACCATCGAGGGCAATGGTGTAAGAAAACAAGTCGGACTCGGATTGCTTTAGCGATCGTGAAGCCATGCCGATATCCGCTCGTCCGGCTCTTGCGTCTGCAACCCCGCGTGAGGATCCTCCGGTTTGAACATCAATTCTCACACCTGGGTGAGATTTTTCAAACCGTTTTGCCATTTCCAACGCTAATGGAGCAACTGTGCTGGAGCCCGTTAGTACCAATCTTGTATTTTCTTTGGCGTGTAGTGTCGTAGCGTGAAATGTCGTTGCGCCAGATAGCATTACCAAGAATGTCGCAACACCAACACTACCGCCAATAGCAGTAGTAACTTTCACGAACAGACTAAATAGCCTCATGGACCACCTTCCCGCTAGAACCTACAGGGTCAAAACTAGCCTGCATTCGACTCATTGCCGAATAAATATCCAACTCTTCATTTTGCTCAAGGTCACATACAAGCTCTTGGATTTTTTGTTTAAACACAGTAAAGCAAATGGAGAATGCTTCTCTCTTTTGTGCATCACTCCCCTCCACTGCGGCAGGATCTGGCAAACCCCAGTGTACTATTTTAGGCTGCCCTGGAAAAATAGGGCAGATCTCACTAGCAGCGTTCCCGCATACGGTTACAACAATATCGATATCAAATGCATCGGCTCCTGAAAACTCATCCCAACTTTTGCTTCGGGGTGTCGCATCAAATCCCAAATGTTGTATTTGTTCCAGAGCAAAAGGGTTCACTCTACCGGTAGGGTTGCTACCGGCGCTATGGGCTTCTAAGAATTGGTTACCCAGCGTGTCGAAAAGCGCTTCTGCCATAATGCTGCGGGCTGAATTCCCCGTGCATAAAACAAGAATTTTCTTTTTGCTCGTGGATTTATTTTGATCGTTTAGCAACATGGTGCCGCCGCCTCTTCCGCTTTACTGGCGTCAAAAGGCATTAATTTCCCACAACCTTCAAACAAACCATAATGCTGTGAAAAATCGCCAATAAATTCAAAATGCTTCTGGTAACGCGTTTCCTGTAACATTCTCCAGGTATTACCGCAAACCGGAAACACCTTTCCGACTTGTATATCATGATGTTTATCCAGAATAAAGCGGTGGGGATGTTCTGGTACTGTGCCTTTATAGATCACAGCCTGGCCATGGTCTTCACAATCCTGCTCAAGTTCTGCAATTTTAAATAGTCGATAAGTAGCAGAGAAAAAACGAATATTTCCCACTCGGTTTGCCAACACTGGATCTGTCACTTCTAAAGGGCGATCTTCAACCAGTCGGGGATCTGCAAATCCTTGCCGTCTAGCAAGTGTCACAAAATCATTCCAATACAAGGCCCCGCCCAAGCATTCACCGTACAGTACAGGATCATTCACAACAGCATCGGGCACCCGTCTATCTGAATAAACATCTGAAAAATAGAACTCTCCACCGGGCTTTAAGAGTCGCTGGACACTGGCAAGTACTGCATCCTTATCGGGTGACAAGTTGATAACACAATTCGACACGATGATGTCAAAATACCCGTCCGCTAAATCAAGCTCGTCTAGCTTTTCTATATACCCTTTTAAAAAAGTCACATTGTCAAAGCCAAAAATTTCTGCGTGGTGAGCATGGTGTTTTTCAGCTACTTCAAGTTGCTCGTCAGTCATGTCAACGCCAACAACCTCGCCTTTTTCCCCAACCAACTGAGCAAGTGCGTAGACATCTCGCCCAGAGCCACTCCCAAGATCAAGAATTCGACAACCTTCAAGTAATGATGGACACACTAAACCACAACCATAATACCGAGACAATACATCCGGGTGAATATTTGACAGTAACGGCTTTAGCCAATTGGGTACTTGGCTAATATCACAGCAGGCGGTTGTTTTTAGATCTTCTGTACTTTGGAGCTGCTTACCGTAATAGTCTTGTACAACATCATGCATAATCTATTTATCCAATAGTAACAGCTCAGTAGTATGCGAAAAGCAATGCACTAAACCGTTGTTAGTTCTTGTTTTTAAATAACTCGTTAGCGGATATTCTGGATTACACCCAATAAATATTTTTTCGGTGCAATCTACAGATGTACAGATCCTCTGCGTAGTTGTTTGTGTGGCTGTGTGTAAAATGGGCTGGTGATCACCCTCGCCTCCAACCATGAAACTTCTCTAGCCAAGCTAACACTTTTTCTGGTGCATGGGCCCGTTTCCACTCCCCTGCGGCATATTTGTTTGCCTCGGCCAATGTTGGATAGGTATGAATAGTTCCCAAAATTTTATTTAGTCCCATCCCATGTTTCATCGCAAATACGAACTCTGCTAACAAATCACCTGCGTGAGTTCCAACAATAGTGACCCCCAATATTTTATCTTTACCTGGCACGGTAAGTACTTTAACAAATCCATCGGTAGCACTATCTGCAATAGCTCTGTCAAGGTCATCTATTTCATAGCGGGTTAATTCATACTCTATACCTTTCTCTTTAGCTTCTTGTTCATTTAACCCAACGCGTGCAACTTCTGGGTCAATAAAGGTTGTCCAAGGGATAACGGAATAATCAACTTTAAATTTCTTGAAGTCACCAAACAGTGAATTGACAGCTGCATACCACGCTTGATGGGCTGCTGTATGGGTGAACTGAAAAGGACCCGCGACGTCTCCTGCAGCGTAGATATTCGGATATATTGTTTCTAAATAATCATTTGTCACCACGGTTCGTTCGGTCGACACACCGATATCTTCAAGGCCATACCCGGTCAATCTTGCTGTACGGCCTACTGCACAAATAAGAATATCAAAGGGCACTCGCTTTTCCTCACCGGCGTGCTCTACTACTATGTATTTGTCATCACCGTCCTTTTCACAACGAAGAGCTTTGTGTTCCGTAAGAACTTGTACGCCGCTTTTCTCTAATGCACTTTTTGCCAAATCAGAAACTTCCTGATCTTCCCGAATCATTATTCGGGGTAGCATTTCAATTTGTGCAACAGCTGAGCCTAATCGTGCGAAACTTTGTGCTAATTCACAACCTATGGGGCCACCGCCGAGCACAACCATTCGCTTAGGTGGTTCTTCATGTTTTGCCAACTCATCCCATAACGTATCACTAGTAAGATAACCCACATCATCAAGGCCAGGAATCGGAGGAACAAAAGGTTGGGCTCCTGCAGCGATAACAATAGAACGCGCAGTTAATCGCTGAGTAGTACCGTCATTTAAAGCAATTTCAACTGTCCAAGGATCAACCACTTTTGCATAACCCTGTAGTACTTCGACTCCAAGCCCAGTGTATCGTTCAACACTATCATGGGGCTCAACTGCCGCAATAATGTCATGAACACGAGCCATTACCTTTTTAAAGCTAAATGTTGGTGTTGTTGATTCCAAACCGTACTTTTCACCATCTCGCATTTGCTGAGCGACTTTGGCACTCTTGATTAATGCTTTACTTGGCACACACCCGTAGTTCAAGCAATCCCCACCCATTTTATGAGCTTCGATAAGTGTAACTTTGGCTTTCACTGCTGCCGCAATGTAAGAACTGACAAGTCCTGCTGCACCGCCTCCAATAACAATAAGGTTACGATCAAATGATTTGGGTTTATTCCACTTTGCGTATACTTTTTTCTTTTGGATTGAGGAAATGATTTTCTTCGCTATTAAAGGGAAAATCCCGAGTAACGCGAACGACGCGATTAAAGACGGGGAAAGAATTCCCGCCAAACTATCGATTTGTGCGAGTTGAGTACCCGCATTTACGTAAACAACCGTTCCTGCCAACATGCCTATCTGGCTAACAAAAAAGAATGTTAGGGTTTTAATTGGCGTCAAACCCATTAAAAGATTAATAAGAAAAAAGGGAAATACAGGTACTAGGCGCAAGGTAAATAAGTAAAAAGCCCCTTCCTTTTCAATTCCATCATTTAGTGCTTGCAGCCTATCACCAAACTTTGATTGAACACTTTCTTTCAATATGAATCGCGCTGCTAAAAAGGCGCATGTTGCTCCAATGGTTGAAGCAAAAGACACTATTATTGTGCCCCAAACCACACCAAAAAATGCACCTGCGGCAAGTGTCATTACCGCTGCTCCCGGCAACGACAATGCGGTAACAGCAATATAGATACCTAAAAAACCAAGACCCACCAACAAAGGTTGGGCATTCTTCCACTCGGCAATCTGATCTTGGCTAGATTTTATACTTTCCAGGGACAACAATTGATCAACATCAAACGCGAAAAATGCAACCAGCAACGCAGAAATGATGGCGATAATAATGATTTTCTTCATGAGTTTTCGATGATTCCTAATATGATTTCACGCTCTGTCGGTGAACAACCTACTTTTCTTACACTAATTTCAAGCATTTGATGATGCACGTTTTAAGCAGGTATTCCTAGCGTGAAGTTTTTAGCCCAGAACTGAGCTTTAATTCTAGTCTAAAAGAGAAAATCACGCCGCCGCAGGTACGTTAGTACACAAAGCACAAGCAACCCAGGTTCACGCTCATCTTACAATTGGCAGCACCCATTCCCCCTCAGCCACGCCCGAAACAATCTCAACCATAGCATCGGGAAAGGCCTTGCCTACCCTAACAAATCGACGTTCGACAACATCCTTATTCAACACCCAAACGATATCAAGCTGCCCAACCTTTGCAACCCTCTCGTCCGGCATCAGCAAAACATTGGCTTTACCAGCAGGAACTCGTAACTGGGCGTACATTCCAGGTAGCAAATTTTGTGAGTTTTGTAATCGGCTTTTAACGAGAAAACTACGTGATCCTGTACTACCTGCAGGAACTAGCTCTTCTATGTTTGACGCTAACGTTACCTCCAAGGCCGGTATGGTCACCTCTAACGACTGCGTATTATTTAGAGATAATGCTAACTGCTCTCGCACATAGGCTTCAACGCGTAGAGACAATGGGTTGTACAGTGACAGGAGCGGTATTCCTGGCTGGACCGTATCACCAGGTTCCGCAAAACGGTCAACAATACGGCCATTAATTGGCGCAATAACCTTAGCAAAACCAAGTGAAATATTGGCTTCTTCTAATGCCTGTTTCGTCCGAACTAAATCGGCAACAAGAGCATCTCGATTTGCTTGTGCTTTGTCTAGGTCAGCGTGAGCCAATAACCCTTTTCCAGCAAGGTCTTTTGCTCTTGCAAACGCTTTTTGGGCCTCAATCATTCGAGCGCTGGTTGATTGGATCGCTGCATCTGCCTGCAATACACGAGACCGTAGATCAGTTTGTTCAAGTTCTATCAATACTTGACCTTGCTTAACCATATCTCCGGCCCGGACATGAACCTTTTTAATTCTTGCCAATATCCTAGATGAAATTACTGTTGATTGCTTTGGCTCGACACTCGCCGGAACCGCCTCAAAAATGAGTTGCTCTCGTTTTTCGACCGCAACCACATCCTTCTCACCAGTATATTCGGAAGTAATATTACCAGGGGCCAATTTTTCATTAAAAGCGCCCGCCATCCAAGCAATCATCAACAACAAGCCAGTAATAGTAATAATTGGAACGACGATTTTCATCTGTGTTGTTTTCATACCATTAAACCTCGCTCTGCTTGCTGTCTTCAAAAACCATTAGATAAACGATAGGTACTACCAGCAACGTAAACAAAGTGGAAGTAATAATTCCAAATATAATGGCTAACGCAAGACCACTGAAGACTGGGTCAAGCGTAATAATCAAATTTCCTAACAGCGTCGTTCCTGCGGTTAACAAAATAGGTCTCATTCTAATCGCACCAGCCTGTATTAACGCCTCTTTAATCTCCAAGCCACGGTCGCGCGCTTGTGTAATAAACTCAACAAGGATTAATGAATTTCTAACAACTATCCCTGCTAACGCAATCATGCCAATCATCGCCGTTGCAGTAAACAATACCGGATCAGGGGCACCTACAATGTCTCGCTCACCAAATTGATTTAACATCCAGAACCCAGGCATGATTCCAATGATTGTTAACGGAATAGCGGACATAATGATCAGTGATAAGCTGGTCGAATTTGTTTGTACCTTTAATACAAAAAATATGCCCACAAGCGCGAACATAAACGCCAGCCCCATATCAATAAATACATCGACGGTGACTTTCCATTCGCCTTCACCTGTCCAAACAACATCAATGCCATCCTCTAGCAACCATTCATCCCCTCCGCCGGGGACCAAAAAGGTACGTGATCGCCAATCAGTTTTTGTATTACTTACCGCATTGGGGTTTGTGTCTGCACCGGCCCTGAGATCTGCATTTACGTCGGCGATGATTTCTGCAGGTGTTCTGCCTTCGAGTTCTGCCATAACATACACAACCGGACGAAGATCTTTGTGATGAATGGATGTATCCGCGGCAAGCGTAATAAACTCCCCCAGCTCACCCAAGGCAACAAGTGGCTGAGGCGCGGTACTTAATCCATTATTACTACTTTGCTGAACAATACCTGGCAGACCTTTAACGTGAAGGTGCTGTAGATCATTTAGCGTTGCTCTTTCTGAAAATGGCAAGCGCAATACCATCGGTAAAGGTTTAGCTTCTCGCTCTATCTGCATAAAACCAACTGGCAATCCTTGATTGGCCATCAGCAGTGTTTGAGTTATATCGCTTGTAGATATACCAGACAAGGCTGCTTTTTTCTTGTCTACTACAAAACGCATGCGTTGGTGCATATCTTCCACGGTAGTATCAACTTCGGTAACAAACGCCTCCCGCTGCAACCGACCTTTAACGTTTTGTGCTGCATTTTGAAGATCATGATAAGGCGTCAGGTCTGTCCCATACACCTCTGCAACCACTGTACTTAGTACAGGAGGTCCTGGTGGCACTTCAATTACTCTAATAGTAATACCGTTGGTATTTAGTGGCCTCAGAAGTTTACGCAATCGTAGAACAACAGCATGAGACTGATGCTCTCGCAATTCTTTATCAATTAACGTAACCCGCAATTCGGCTGTGTTTGGAGACACTCGCTGATAGTAACGCCTAACCAAGCCATTAAAATCTATAGGTGAAGGCACACCTACAAAGCTAGCAACCGCCTGTACTTCGTTTACACGCTGCGTAATCTGGGAGATCCTCTCACTTAATGCTGCGGTTTCTTCTAACGTTGCGGATTCAGGCATATCAATAAGAACCTGAATTTCATTCTTATTATCAAAGGGCAGGAGTTTTAAAGGGACTAGGCGGAGCATCGGCAGCATAGCTGCACCAATAAAGAGGGCCAATACACCCCACAATACTATTTTTGATTTTTTTCGATCATTTAGTAATGGTTTCAATAGTTTACGATATGCCTTTAACAGACCTGTATCGGAAGTAGACATATCATCACCAATAATAATATTGGCTGGTGTGTTTTCTGGGGTGCGTAAAATTTTGCTTGCCAACCAGGGCGTAACAACAAAAGCAATCACGGTACTTATGGCAACGCTGACGGGAACATTAAATGCTAGCGGAGCCATATAGGGACCCATCATGCCGCTAATAAATGCTAAAGGAATAAATGCAAGTACGATGGTAATCGTTGACATCAATAACGGTATTTTTATTTCAGAGATAGCCTCAACAATGCTGTCGTTTATAGACCCTGTTCGCTCTTTAAGAAACCGTTCGATATTATCAACCCCGGTAATAGGGTCATCAACGAGTAAACCCAACGATAATATCAACGCAAATAATGTTACTCGATTAATGGTATAACCAAACATCATGTCTAACGCTAATGTTATCCCGTAGCTAATGGGCACAGCAATCCCCACTACCAACGCAGGCCGCCACCCCAGAAACACAGCAATAAATATCACTACAGTGATAACAGCAAATGCCAAACTTGATGTTAGATTGTTTACTTTTTCGTTGGCAGTTTTTCCATAGTCCCTCAATACCTCTACACGAACGTCAGAAGGAAACACATTATTTTTAAGCTTTCCAATAGCTGCGTGCACATCTTCAGCAACTTTTACTGCATTGCTTCCCCTTTGTTTTGCAACACTGATAGCCACCATAGGGAAGTTCCCCTGATTCGCTATATAAGATGGATGTGAAGGTGAGAAATCTAACCAGCTATAACGGTCTGGTTCTGAAGGTCCATCAACTATTTTTGCGACATCTTGCAAAAATACCGGGTGGCCATCAACAACATTAATAACTGTTTGTTTTAGTTCAGCAACATCACGAATGAAGTCACCGCTTTCTAATAAAAAGGATGTATTATTTAAGGTCCAGTGTCCTGTGGATTGTAATACATTAGATACCTGTAACGCATTAATGATATCCGTTGTAGTGCTTTGTCGAGCAGCAAGATTTTCTGAAGAAGGGAGGATTCGAATGGCTCGTGGCCGACCACCAACAACATTAACTTCACTTGTATTGTCAATCGCCTGCAAATACGTTGACACCTCATCAGCAAGACGCCTTAATTCATAGTCACTGGTTTTATCGGGTCTATCACTCCATAGAGCAAGCATAACGATCGGAACATCGTCTACTTCAATAGGACTAACCATCCAATTTGAAATAATACCAGGCATTTTATCTTGGTTAGAATACAGTTTGTTATAGGTGTTTAGAATAGATTCTTCCCTGTCCTCACCTACAAAAAAGCGTAAGGTAACGGACGAACGCCCCGTAAGTGATGTTGAATACACATTTTCTACACCGGGAATTTGAGCGAGTAATTTTTCAAGGGGCGTAGTGACCTGACGTTCAACTTGCTTGGCCGAAAGGCCAGGAGCCTCGACAAGAATATCCACCATAGGTACGACTATCTGAGGTTCTTCTTCCCTAGCGGTAAAATTAAGTGCGATGGCTCCCAAAAACAACGATAGAATCAATATGAAAATTGGAATCCCACCGGACAAACTGTTGGCAACCAATTTATCCAACGAATTAGATGTATTCATAACAAATAGGCTCAGTGTTTTTTATTGGCATCACTGCGCGCAAAACATAGCGTATAAATGTTCTATTATCACCTTCACTCTAGGGTCTGCCAGCTGATAGAAAATCGTTTGAGATTCTCTTCGTGTACTAACAAACCCAGCATCTCTTAGTTTTGCCAAGTGCTGAGACAGCGCTGATTGAGATATTGGCACTAGCTCATTAAGTTCACCAACAGAGCGTTCACCCTCAATGAGCAAACACAACACCATTAAACGGTTACTATTGGCTAATTTCTTTAGGAATTGTTCTGCACTTTCTGCTTGAACGGCCATCTCGGCAGGGCTTATTTTCATAGTATCTCCATACAGCATTGATCCAGTCTAGATCTTTACATTAGAAAGTCAACAATTAGAAGATGGTAATTTAGGGCTGTCTAATATAGATTATTATAATCTTACAAAGAAACATTCTCATTTGGAGAACTGCTTATGAAAATCAATGACGCACCAAAATAACTTCCACCGGGCGTTATTTCATAAGAACTACCCAATTGGGGAACTTCAGTCTACCGGCGTTCATTGTTTACAGATGTACATACCTGGGTTAGGTACCATATTGGTTAGCAGCCAATACCAACGATGAACTGATTTATTCCTACTTTGTTGGCACCATTTTTCTTTTTGTGGGAGGTTTTTCCCAACTTTGGCCCGTAGTGAAAAACCCATGGATTCAGTATGCTATGATCGCCGCCCTCCAACATTTCCATATTAAGGATAGATAAAATGGATTTCTTCCAGAAAAAATTATCGGCAGCATGGTTGCAGAGTTCTTCACCAATAAAGACGTTGTTTGTGATATTTACTGTTACTTTACTTTCCGCCTGCAAGACCAGCAACTCCATTGATCCCATATTAGCAATAGGTGATGATGGTGCTACCCACCTCAAATGGAGCAGCCCCCACCAAGATGTTTCACATTTCAACATCTATTTCTCCACGCTAGAAGGAACCGCATCAGAAGGCCAAAAGATTGGGCCCATTCCTGAATCCGCTCAAAAGCGAAATGGCACATATACTCATGCAGACCGAGTAAACGGCACAACCTACTACTATGTTGTAACAGGTGTGAGTCTTGAAGGTAAAGAATCAGCTCCTAGCATTGAGGTTAGCGCTACACCAGTAGAAGCCCCAGAAGAAGCGATCAATGGAAGGTTTCTAGCGATGGGTCAAAATGACGAAGTTATTCATGATTATGGAACAGGTCTCGAGTGGCAACGGTGCAGTGTCGGACAGACTTGGAATCAAATGCAGCAAAATTGCGAAGGTGACCGAGCTACTTACGATTGGCAAACTGCGAACGACTTGACAGCGCCTGGGGGTTTCCGATTACCAACGTTGTATGAATTGCAAACGCTAATTTACTGTTCTTCTGCAGAGGTATATGGGATGGGCCGTCGTTCATGTGATGACAATTCTTCTCAACCAGCGATAGTAGAAAAAGCGTTTCCAAATTCAACACCTGATTCTACAACCGGGTGGACCAGGACAAGCACTATTGCTTTACTCCCCGGGCGATCCTATAGCGTGGGTTTTTATAGTGGTGTCTATGATCAAGTTGAGTTCCATATTACGCAGTCGGGAGTGCGTTTGGTTCGAGAAGCTCAATAAGAGTTTAGAATCTAGATACATATAATGGCGTCATTCAATCTAATCTGACCGGTATCGGTTTAAATGGATATTTGTCAGATTAGATTTGAGCTCAGTTCTTTTCCACCCCAACCGATTCACAATCAAGCCCCTACTAGAAGGCAAATCACCCTGGACGCCCCTCTTAGGGCTATAACAAATCATTTCACTCTGAAAAGTACCCCGCCGATCTCTATATCATTCCATTGGGCTTCACGAGCCTGGTATTCTTTCTTCTTCACCGCATCAATAACGACCTCGCTAAGATTTCGATCTACGAAAACCATATTTAGCGACCTACTTTTCCACTCCCCATTTTTCATATAAAACATCGTCAACTGATTCAAGTTATTACTTTCTTCAGCCAGAATGTATTCTGGCTTCGAATCACTATTGAGATCGACGGAAAATAGGTAATAATCAATATTATTACTGATTCGCCAAGGACTTTTTGACATTAAACCATAGATCGCATTGCCTAAACCTGAAGGAATTTCCAACCCCATAGTATTAATTGCCGATAGAAAAAGCTCTTCACTAGAACCGACCCCATCAAACTCGACCTTCGCATATAGAGCATTTATACGAACAACGATTTCCGGATGAGTTTTGGAAACATTTTCTTTCAGTTCTTTCAAAGCCAAATACCCAGGCTTAACCAAATTACGTCGAAAATACTGGTAGTCAAACTCTGACAAAGAGATCTTACCGCTATCAAGTCGAGACAACTGACTAGACACTGAAATCTTTCTAAAGTCCATTAGTGGAGAATTAACAATGAACATTAACACCAACACAAGCAAACCCATTCTGACATTTACCCAACTGAGTTGACGCAACCAGTGATCTTTCAACTTAACAATTCCCCACAGATAACCAAGGGAAAACAAAGCGAACAATGCCCAAAGTAAAAATGCCCAACAACGCGACAAGGACCAACCATATTGGTCAATTCGAAGAGACAATCCATAAGCACTAATCACACTATAGATCGGCAGTAAAGCAACGCCTAAATATATGAATCGGTGCAACGTGATCGGGTACGGATTCGATTCGGGATCGTCTTGGTAAACAGCATTAATAAAAAATAACATGATAGCCTGCATACACAATATGAGCATACTTCCACCAGACTCCCATAAGGGTGAAAGCCCGGCAAAAGGTAGTGTTACCAGGAATAGGATTGAAACAAAAACCAAAAACACCAAAAGAAATTTCATTAACGCCTGCTGTATACGCGTAATGGTATCGATCACATTCGATTGTTGTCTAAATATAATGACACCAAAACCGTTGGCCAAAGCTAATGTTGGATAGTAAAACCATGGCTCTGTAAATAAATCGTAAAAGAAATCAATATCAATCGCTTTAAAGAGACCAGCCCATAACATCAGCACACCCCAACAACATAGTGTGAACAGCAGTGATAATGCTAACGTCAAAAAGTTACGCCAGGATAGGCGGAATAGCATGCTATAACTTAGGGGGACTCCAGCCGCCAAGTGCTGGACGTACATTAGCCCTTTAAATGTTGCGACGAGCAACGTTAAAACAAATGCAACGAGAAGCCCAGAATAGTTCACGTGAGTAATTGGTAGAGCCTGACTTCCAATATAGTAACCGACGAAAAAAACGGCTACTGAAAAGCAGAGGGCCCACCTATACACTGTACGCTCAGAACCATCACTTAAACCTAACAGCAACATTATCGGAGTTACAGTAGCTATACTATAAAAAGAAAATAGCCATTGAGGGTTTTCATATGGCCAAAACTTGAATTCTATTGATTGGTGCAACAGCAACAGTGCTAGCCCTTGGGCTAAAGCAATCAATAGAAGGGTTTTTGACGGAAAGTTTTGATTGTTAAGGCTATTATTCTTCAATTGGCTTAACCTTCCTTTTTGTAATGCACGAAATAACGGCTAGATGCTTCTTAATATCTTTATCCGTTGCCAAAAACGCTACAGATAACCAGGAATGTTAATTGCACTTGTTTTGTCGACAATATTACCAACGTAAAGCAAACAAGGTACCTATCTACTCCCCACTCAATACGCCAACTTAATAGCTTCTGCTAATGCATTTCTAAGTAATTCTACCTCTTTTGCTTTTTCTTCTTCCGTGTCTAGCGCGTAATTCTCACGCCCTTCTAGCCCACCCACGACAGATTCGACAAGATCTTCTATATCATAACCTTGGTTGTATGTTTCAATTAGCACACCAACAAGTGCACGGGAAACCTGCTTATTACTCATACTCTTTCCTTTCGATAAATCAATAATTGAACACTAACTTCAACATGATCCCTTTCTAGTGGGTTTCTATTTAACTATATATAATTATTAACGCCAACCAAAGTCGCCGAAGCGTCTTCTTCTAACGTCTGCATAATGGTTTTTGTTAGGCAAATTATCGTTCATATTCGAAAGCAGCGTGGTCCGCAGAGCCCGGTACACCAAGGAAACGTCAATTCTAGCTCATTTATCATATTTACTGCCTAACGATTTATTGAGACACCTAATTTTTGAAAATGCTACCACCCCTAATGCACATATAAGGCTCACAAATAGGCCAGACCTGATAACGTAAATATTCAAGCAGAATTGCCTCAGCACGCTCGACATGGCAGCCAAAAATCGATAGCTTGCACGATGTTGTGAGGCTAAGATTAGATACCCTCGGCTAACCGATTATGCGTTGAACTCTGGACGAAGCAAACCTTCTTGTTTAAACCCTAGCTTGCTAAGTAATGCTTCTGACGCATCATTCCCCGGCACTGTATCTGCTTGAATTCTATGGATATGACCACAGGGCAATCGCCCTTCGAATACGGCTAAGACAGCCCATCGCGGATAAACCTATTCCGCCCCTGATCAAACTGGTCTTCACTACAGAATATAAATTCCAATGCGAGTTCCCAGCCAATTTCCGTAAACCTATCTATCTTGGCTAGCTCGTATTCATTCATGCCTATATTCATAGCTTCCACTGTGTGCTGGGCCTCATTCTCGCCAATCTTAACACTCAATGGATCGTAATTTAGTACTATCCGTTCCTGCAACTCGATTGGAGACAACTTACCGTCAATACATTTACGAATTATTACAACTAGTTGATCCCTGGTTATCTCTTTCATGCTCATTGTCGTTTAGCGTTTGCCTCAATTGAGGCGTGGTAGTTTCGCTAAAGCGAACATCGAACACCTCCTTTGCATAATCTTTAACTCGGTGGCCAAATTTAGTATGCCACTACAGTTGGCATTTTACGTAGCTATGAGGTAACTGGGCCAATACGGCGATACGATCGCTTGCCTTCAAATGGATTAGAATTGTTTTTAAGTGTTGGAAAGAAAGCAAGCCATATGATGAATCAAAGTATTTAGAAGCCTTGAAAGCCAAGGGCTGACCGCTATTAAATTATGCCGTAAATGGTTAGAAAATTGGCTTGCAGCCCACCTCAGGGCGTGTTCCTATAGCCTTTTACCTGTTCTAAAGGCACAGACCAATTCAATATTTTCTTTGTTGGGCTTTACAATGGAAACAATATCTCTAGTATCTGATTCTGATGTTACTTTATAATATGTGGTCCCACCAATAAAAAACGGAAATACATTGATATACCGTGCTCTATACACAATTGGTTTCTCTCTCCCCGAAATTTTCCCAAACTCAAACAATCCCTCGTTAGCTTTCTTCTCAATGTCACATTCCGATTCCGTGTCTCTACAATGCATCCACGATAGCGGGAATATATAGCTTGCTTCATTTTTCATTTTAGAACGGCGTGTAGAGCTAGGCGCCAAACCCAAAGGGAAAGCATAGAATGCCATATTAGTTTCATACGACGTGAATTTTTCCTTTAAATACAATGTTTCCGTAGAACCTGAATTATTACCATCAAAGTCATTCTTTCTCGATCTAACATATTTGCGCTCAATAATTGCGTTTGGATTTTCTTTAAAAACACCCTCGCTGGAAAATAAAGAACAAATTTTTATGTCATTTTCTATCTTTGACAATAATTCATGATCCGCATGAACGATATTTGAAAACATAAAAGCAAATATTGACATTACTACTTTGTTCACAAGCTG
>MAAC01019055.1_pt1 | contig 79924 bp, 69 predicted proteins | sample 1115981 | NCBI WGS metagenome assembly MAAC01 (sample SAMN04961126, study PRJNA320927) | seawater metagenome | isolation source: sample BD02T64 sea water enriched with oil for 64 days | place: USA:Gulf of Mexico | collected 2013-07-27
CAGATATTGATGGCAACAACCTCATTCACTTGACAGATAATGAAGCTGAAGAGCAGCATCCTGAAATTTCACCAGATGGTAAGCAAATCGTTTTTATGTCTAACAGAGATGGAAATCATCAAATTTATGTGATGAATATAGATGGTTCCAATCCAAAACGATTAACAAATAATGATTTTGATGATTGGTATCCATCCTGGTCCCCTGATGGTTCTCAACTAATTTTTTCATCACATAGGGATGGAGAAAAAGATATTTATATTATGAATATCGATGGTTCTTCAGTAAAAAAAATTATATCTAATGCCACAAGTCCCGCATGGTTAAAAATCCAACAAAGTGATAGCCAAGTTGAATTCCCAGTCTTAGAAGATCGCTATCTTGACCAAAAACTACCAGGGGTAATCCCTCAATTGTTTGCTCCTGGTATTGTTTCGACAAAAGAGTATCATGAAACTAGTGTTACCTTTTTACCAGATATGACGGAGCTCAGTTTCACGAGGTCTGGTGGAAAATATAAAAAACCTACCTTGTTTGTTATGCAAAACAAAAACGATGAAAAGAAATATAAGGAGCGATTCACGCCTCCTTTGTCGGAGATGAGAAGACATGAAGCTTTCAAAGACATTCCCATCACTGGTTTCACCGTCTCAGCCAAAGGAACTTATTATTTTTATTTTATAAATTTCGAAAAAGACGGCTATGGCTATATGAGTTATTCACGCCTTATAAACGGCAAATATGAAACCCCTATAAAGATGAGCAAAGCGATTAACACAGGAAAATATATTGCCCATCCCTTCATTGCTCCAGATGAATCCTATTTAATGTGGGATGCGGAGATGGAAGGTGAAGATACTCCTGATATCTATATTAGTTTTCGACAGAAAGATGGTTCATGGGGAACAGCAATTAACATGGGAGATACCATAAACACACCAGGCTATGAACAGCGCGCAAAGGTGACACCCGATGGAAAATATTTCTTTTTTTGGAAGGGAGATGTAAAACATCAAGAAGATGGAAGTAGGTATGTGATAGGAAACCCTTATTGGGTGGATATTCAGTTTATTGAGAATCTCAGACCCAAAGAATAATCCATATAGCAAGTGCATCAACGTAGATAAAAATAATACCTAAAGAAAGAAAACATGAAAACAACGAAATTATTAATATTGACATGTGTTTTATCACTTAACACAGTCTATGCTCAAGAAAATAGTGCAAACGATGATACACAAAAGGCATATGAAATGCCCAGAACTCAGGTCATCCAGATCAGTAATTCTGAAACAGATACACTAAATACACTTTACATAAAACTGCCGGAAGGATACGAAAAAAACACAGATTTAAAATACCCTGTTATCTATTTTACTCATCCGGTAGAGCATATCGAAATATTATCTGCAGTCTCTGAAATTCTGATAGAAGACGTTATTATAGCTGGGCTTACCTGGTCAAAAGGAATAAACTATGGGAATTTGGACAGTTATGTGAACTTTCTTCGTAACGATGTCTTTAAGATGGTAGAAAGCAACTACCGAGCTGATGCTGACAGACGTACCTATTTTGGATATTCTTCCGGTGCTTTAGTTGGTGCTTACATATTATCGAAACACCCCAATACCTTTAAAAATTTCATTCTTGGTAGTCCAGCTCTTGGAGTTGATCATGAAGTCATACGGAAAATTTATGAACTTGAGTCTACTACGGCTGAAGAGCGAAAAAAACTGAACGCAAATGTTTTTATTTCATATGGCATATTGGAGGGGAAAGGTATCCCTCATTTCGAAAAATTTATTACCATGCTTAAAAGCATAAACGATGAGAGTTTAACCTTACAACATCTTGTGGTTGAAGGTAACCATCAAACAGCAATGCCTATGACTACAGTACGGAGTATGTATTGGTTATCAGACTTGATAAAAGAATAGCGTATCAAAGCATAAACCGAATCTAAAACACTTATGCTTTATTTTGGTCATTTTTTATTAATAGAAATTTATTAAAACTTAAAATCAAATAAGAACTAGATTATGAAACAAATAAAAATTTTATCCATTTTAACTTTGCTATTTATCTTTACTGTTTCTTGCCAGAATAGTGAAAAACAGAGTGCAAAAGACAGTGATTCACCAATTATAGAAAGTCCTTATTTTGGACAAAAGCCACCAAGCTTAATACCTGAAATTTTTGCACCTGGTATTATTTCATTAAATGAAAGATATGAACATTCTGTTTCGTTTTCTCCAGATTTGGATGAAATATATTTTACGGCTAGTAAAAAAGACGGAGATGCAAGTGTCTATTACTCAAAACTCAAAGACAAAAAATGGACTAATCCTAAAAAAGCAAATTTTACAAAAGGCAATAAAAAGGAAGAAATGGAAGCATTTGTGAACCTTAGCGGTGACAAAATATATTTTACGGCTTATGACTCTATTTTTGGGGATGAGAAAATTTGGTACGTAGACCGCTTGGAGAATTCCTGGAGTGATGCAAAACAACTTGACTCACCGGTAAATGAAGATTGGGTTTTTTATTCGAATCAAGCCAAAAACGGAGATCTTTATTATTTCAATATTTCAAAGCGAAAAACATATTATGCACCCAATAAAAACGGTAAATTCCCCGAAGTACAAGAAGTTGGTATCGGAGGTGCTCACGCTTTTATTTCCCCAACTCAAGATTATATAGTGGTAAATGCTAGAAACACGGAAGATGATCAAAGACAAAGCGATATCTATGTCTATTTTAAGAAGAAAGACGGAACATGGTCAAAAGCAATTAACCTTGGAAAGGAAGTAAATTCTAATTTTCCTGAATCATGCCCGAGTATCACCCCGGATGGTAACTATTTATTTTTTGGTAGATATAACGAAGAAGGGGGAGAATCAAATGTTTATTGGGTGAGCACTGAAATTATCAGCAAGTTAAAAACGGCTTATTTTAAGAAGTAACAATGCACAAACACGTTGCCAAACATTTTAAAATTTAAAACAATGAAAAAAGCGTCTTTTATATTGATCCTTGTATTCGCACTATTTTTAAGTGCTTGCAATACTAAAAAACAGCATTCAAAAGACAGTGAATCGTCAGTTATAGAAAGCCCTTATCTTGGGCAAAAGCCACCGGGTTTAATACCCGAATTATTTGCTCCAGATATTATTCGAACAGAACATAGGGAAGCAGAAGCTGCTTTTACACCCGATTTAAAGGAGTTCTATTTCCGAAGAAGAGGGGGGAAATATAAAAATAATACCTTGGTGGTTATACAATACAAAAATGATCGTTGGACAGAATCAGAAGTCCCTCCTTATGCAGGAGAGCCTTTTGTTTCTCTTGATGGTAAGAAGTTATTTTTAGGAAATAAATATCGAGAACGAACTAGTTATGGTTGGTCTGAAGTTAAAGATCATAGTGACATTTTTAAAGATATCTATATCATGCGCATTACGGTTTCAGCAAAAGGAACTTACTATTTTGATGAAGCAACTGAAACTGGTCCTATTCGGTATTCACGATTAATAGACGGCAAACGTGAAAAACCGTTAACTGTGGATATTGACATGGGAGAATGGAATGCTCACCCCTTCATTGCTCCAGATGAATCCTATTTAATCTGGGATGACCAAAGAGTAAGCGGATATGGTGACGCTGATCTATATATAAGTTTTCGACAGGAGGATGGTTCATGGGGAGCTGCTATTAATTTAGGAGCTCAAATAAATACAGAATTCGCAGAAGCATATGGATCTGTATCACCCGATGGAAAGTATTTTTTCTTTCATAGAGGTTTTGGTGGTGACAGAGGAGATATTTTTTGGGTAGACGCTCAGGTTATTGAAACACTTAGACCTAAAGAATAATCTATAAAACTATTTGAGATAACTGACTATAAAAAAGCCTAAATTTTGATGATAGCCTCACCAATTTAAGATTCAAAAGCACCTATCTATTAAAAAAGATTATACGAGTAAACACTTTTTTTCCGAAACGACTATAGGAGAGAGGCAGAAAGTATGTGGAATGGATAAGGATGATAAAACCATCTTTATTATAAATTGTTTTGGAAAATAATAGGGATTTCATTCTTCATACCATTATTCTGAACAAACACCACTGCCTTAAGTTCTGTAACAATAGTATCGATTATTTTCACACGTGTTTCAAAATTATCGTTTCCTCTTGCTAAGCCAGTAAAAACTAAATCAGCATCTTTACTTTTATTTATTAATATTTCTAGTGGTTCCTCTTTATCTTTAGTAATGACATGGATGTTGGCATCTATTCGCGCTTCATTTATTGAATATTTAATATGTTTTTCCAAAGGTGTTTTTTCTTCTTCCGAATGAGTGATCGAAAATATATTGACCTCTGTCTTAGTCCATTTTCTATTCAATCTAATGAGATAGGAGAGGAGAAGCATTAAATCACCGTTCCTATCCTGTCCACGCCACCAAATATCAATTCGTTTTTTAGCTTTCTTGCTAAAGGGCTTTGGAATATAGCCCACAAGAATATTTTTTCCGGAAGTGGCAAGATCATTTATAATCTGCAATTCTTGAAGCTTGCCTTTGTGAGTTTGTGACCATCCAAATACTACCGTATTAGTTTTTATTCCAGCGATACCATGAGAAGCTGCAATTAGATTCATTCCCAATTTAAAATCACTAACTACATTTACTTCTGTGAGTGCTTGTAAACCTTCCAATTTTAAATCCTGTTGCATTTCGAAGACAATCTCATTACGCCTTGCCAATTCCTTTTTTTCACTTAGCTTAATTAACCTCGAAATAGTGAGCAAACCACTATTCTGGCCTAACATTTCTGTAAATTTAACCAAAGGTAAATGTTCTTTAATCTCATGAATAAATAGGATGATTATTGGACGCCAATTTCTAGGATGAATTTTTTTAGAACTTAAACGCAACAATGCATATCTACTTAAGTGCATCCAAATCCCTGTGGAGGCATCGCCCCATTGTTGCTCCAGTTTTTTGTTCATTAAATAAATGAAAATGACAATTTCTAATCCAAGTGCAAATGCAAAAGCAAGTGGGTTTATCAACCACATAACTATCATAGCAGCAAAAGCACCCAGCAAAGAAACATACCAAGGAACATAGATTTTTGGTCTATAGGAAGGTTCTTTTATAAGTTGTTCTACTGCAGCACTTATATTTACAGCCACATAAAGCGTAAGAAACAATACCGATACGTACTGTGCAATAGTATTCAATCCACCAAGAAATACCGCTGCAATAGCAATAATCCCACTAATCCAAGTAGCAATTGTTGGCTGACCTGACTTCGACAGCTTTGATAAAAATTTTGGCATGAGCCCATCCATGGAAAGTGCTTGAAGAATTCTTGGTCCACCTAATATACTACCAAATGCAGAGGATAATACAGCGCCCCAAACAGCAGGATACACAATCCATGGTCCAAAAATAGCAAGACGTGTCCAAATCGTAACACCTGCTTCAGGATCTGCCATTTGTTCTAAGGTTAAGGCACCAGTTATCGCCAAAAACAATGGAATAATTAGATAGACTACAGCTCCAGATACTACTGCACTTAGTGTGCCTTTTGGAATAGACTTCTGTGGGTTTTTTAAATCCCCACTTAAACCAATTCCAGCCGTAAATCCAGTTACAGCAGGGAAAAATACAGCAAACACATACCAAAATCCTTCAGGAGCAGTTTGATAAGTTGCTTCCGTTATGGGTGCATGTAAATCTTGAGTTAATACTCCAATAATAAGTGCTATGATCGAAATTCCTACAATGATCATTATTGGAATTTGAGATTTTAAAACCAGTTTTGCGCTTTTACCGGAAAGCGCAGTGACTAAAATTATAAAAGTAATTGTCAAGCCTCGCAATGCATAAACAGGTAATGCTGTATAACTTTCGGGCCACAATACCAAAATGGCCTCAGATAGACCATAGCAATAAAAGGTAACACTTAAAGTTCTACATAAATAAAGTGGTATCCCAATAGCACCACCAGGTTCCAAACCAAGACTACGAGAAATCATAAAGTATTCCCCACCAACTCCAACCTTGATATTGGTAGAAATGGCAGAAGCACTTAAACCAGTAACAAACGTAATGGAACTAGCCATTAATACAATAGCGATGGTATTTATAAGACCCGCATTTCCAACCACCCAACCAAACCTTAAATACATAATCAGGCCAAGTATGGTCAATATACTGGGTGTATATACTCCTAGAAAAGTACCAAATTTGTGTGGCCTTTTTTTTTTCATAGGTTGCGATTTCTCATTTATCTACTTGATTATCAAGATACAGTTAAAGATAATGCAAAATTTGTTGGAATTATAAAGATAATAATGAGTTATTCTATAATAGCAATCGAACGCTTGGTAAGGGCAACTATATATGTCTTATAATGTACTGTGTTATGTAACTTGAGCTTTGGTTAAAAGCAAAAGTTGTTATTACAGTTTCTTTAAAAAATTTATTCTAAAAAGTTTCTTCTGCAATTTTAATGGAACACTTTTTATGCGACGACGTAGGAGGGAAGATTAATGTGTGTGGAATGGAAATGTTTTTATACTTCTAAAACCATTACTTTTAAAATCTATTATCTATTATTGTGGTTTCAGTAATTTACCTACTCCTCGACATGTATCGCAAGTTCCAATCATTTGGTTACCAATATGTCTAAAACCATTTCCTTTACAAGGCGGACATTCTTGCCACTCAACCTGTTCTCCATGTAAAATGATATAAGTTACTCCATTACATACATTACAAGTATTATGTGGGCCATTATTAAAACTCTCTAAACCTCTTCCTCTACAATGTCTACAAGTATGCCTAAAGCCCATAATTATAATATTTTAATGAAAATTTCCTGACCCTCCAGATGAAAACCCTCCAAATCCACCAGAATTAAATCCTCCAGGACCTCCGCTGTTATAGGATGGGAATTGAATATTATGAAAATGATAATCACTTAAGGAATTTGATGCTACATAAATACCAGAACTAGATTTACTAACTTTAAACGACTCATTTCCAATTCTTATAAGAGATTCTGCCACAGCATCAGATAATGGATCGGATAATAGTTTAAGTCCCGAAACACTCAATTCATTACAATTATTTGTAGTTTCAACAACATTATGAAGTCCATGGGCTAACTCAAAATAAGACCAGATAGTAAAAGAATCACTCATGAATTTAGGGATTATACTTTTCTGTAGAATCGATAAAATTATTTTTGACACAAAATATTCCATTGGAAATCAATTATTCCATCTAATTTAATAAATTTTCCATTGATATATTGGCATTTGTACAATAATGTCCAACTTTATGTAACATTAACTTTGGAGAAAATGAAAGTTGTTACTATTGTTAATGGAACACTTTTTATGCGACGACGTAGGAGGGAAGCATAATGTGTGTGAAATGATATAAAAACTATATAATACTTACTTATAAAATTTGACAAATAATAAAACTAAAGCTTTTTCAATTTATCAATTACTTGTACCTTTTCAGAGATTTTAAAAAATAATATGGAATTAGCTTTCTTATCGTTTATCATTAGTTATGGAGCAGGTATTGCTACTGATCTTAATCCGATCATTTATAAGATTTTATTTAAAAAAGATGATGTTAATAGACAGATTAAAGAATGTTTTAATAAAACTCTAGAAAAATGGTGTCCTAATAAGGTTATAAGAGAAAAAGAAAAGCAAAGTTTGCTTAAAATGATACAAGGAAACAATAATCCTGAACACATTGTTAATGTTCTTAATTCTAATTCTGAACTTAAAAAGTTTTATACAATATTTGAAGAAGAACTCGCTAAACCAAAATATCAAACTGCTTTTAATTATTTAAAAAGTATTAGTGATAAAACCGAATTTAAAAATATAAAGTCTCAATTATCTGAAATAATTAGGATTCTCGAGGATTATCATTCAGAAATTGAACATATTGACAAGGTTGTTTTGGAAAAGGCTTTAAAAAGTCAAGTAGAAAGACAACTTACAAAACAAGTTAATTCAGGTAAATATATACCTGAGATTTTTATCGAAACATATAAAAATAGGGAATATTTAAGATATTTTTCACATCCAATTCTTTTTCAAAAAAAGATTTATGATTCTGTAAAAAGGGCTGATTATAGTTTGTTAAACAAAAAATTAGCAAAACAAAATGATTGTTTTGATATTGAGATAAGTAATTTAATTCCGTCTGTTAGGCTTGAAGAATACAAACAAATCCTAAATGATTGGACTTCTCACTTAGAAGGAAAATTAGATACTCTCAAAAATTTAAAAATTTCAAGTAATGATATATCTTCTTTTAAATCTAAAATAACATACCGCATAGAAGATATTTATTATATCAAATCTAAAATCTGTTTGATTACTGAAAATGCAGGACAAGGAAAAACAAATTTTTTATGTGATTATGCAAAACGATTTTTGCTTGGAAATAACATACCTACAATCTTTCTAACTGGAAATGAAGTGTTACCTAACAGCATTAGGGATTCTTTATTAAGTAAAATATTTCCTGATAGTCATAATCAAAATTTTAAACTCTTTTTGGATACGATTAAGGAGTTATGCTCTCAATTACAGAAACCATTGATCATAATTATAGATGGTATTAATGAGAATTCTGATACAAAAACATTTAGCACAAACCTTGAATCCTTTATATCTGATATGCAAGATTATGATTTCATCAAGATTATAATTTCTTGTAGGAAGGATTATTTCGAATATAATTTTAAGAATATTGAAATTTCATCATTTCAAGATGAAATAAGTTCTATTAGCAATCTTAGTTTAGGAAATGACGATGAATTAAAAGAAAAATTGTTTTATGGATATTTTCATCACTTCGAAATTAATTTTAAAGAAGTTTCTGGAAACGTTTACAATCAACTAATGTCTAATTTTTTATTATTTAGAATATTTTGTGAAACATACAAAGGGCAAGACATTGGTGTTGTAAAAAATATTTATAAATCTGAATTATTTAAAAATTACTACAATAATAAAGCTGAAGAAATAAATAAGAAACTAAGAGGGAATGATGAATTTAAGGTACAAGGTAATTTCGACATTCGTAATTTTATTAGAAATATTATTAAATTTATGGTGTCTAATAATCAATACTCCAATGTTCCTTTAGACAGTATCATTGAAGACGAAAAGAACAAATCCATATACATCAGATTTTTAGATGAAAATATTCTTATCAAAAGAGACCCAAAGTCTGATGAATCTGGAATATTTGGCTATACAGAAGTTGTCAACTTTACATTTGATGGATTTAGAGATTATTTAATATCAAGTTATTTAGTTGAAGAACTATATCCTATTTCTGAAGAACGATTTGACAGTTTCATTAAAAATAATATTAATTCACAATCTCAAATTTTAGAAGGCTGTGGAACGTTCCTATTCCATGCCCTTAGAAATGGTAATACCGAAGAATTAAAGAATCGAGTATATAATCAAGAATGGTTTAAAGGCATTTTTATAAAATCTATTTTTAATATTAAAGATGCGGATATTACAGATGGTGACTTAGAACGAATTAATAAGTATTTTATTGAAAGTGATGAGTATTCCTTTCAAATTGTTAATGGGCTTGTTAAACGATATGATATAAACACTTATCCAAGATTAAATATTAAATTTCTTTTTAAATTGATTAATTGTTTAGAAAAAGAAAAGTTTGATAGGAAGTTCCTTGATTTGTTTCAATTTAAATCTCGAAACTCTTTTGATAGGTTTTATGGGAAGATAGACTTGCAAAAAATAATAGACGAATTAAATAAAAAATTTGACAATGAATTATTTACCAATGATTCTAAATATCATTGTTTATTTAATCTACTCATTTATTTATTGCCACATAATCAAGCATATAGATTCTCATATTTATATGAAAGATATGCATATAAATATATAGATAAAGCAAGCTGTCAGTTAAGAGAAGTTACTGATAAAGAAGGTAATGAGTTAAAAAGTATAATAATAGATTTTTGTAAACAATATGAAATTCAGTTATGATTTTTATAAATCCATTTTAGTATTAAATGGAAAATTAACCAAAGACTCTTTTTTAAAAGAAGTTGGAGCATCAAAAGGTTATGCAAAAGAAATGTTTGAAAGAGTATATGATAGTATTCATTCAGAATTGATTGACCTTATAGAAGAGTATGAATTATATTATTCAAAGGAATATCCAAGTTTTGAACATTTTTTATTTAGAAAAATGAATATAAGCGAAAAAGACATCATTGAAATGATAAAATTTAAAAATGAAAAGAGTTATAGAAAAATATTCAGGTCAGATGATGGTTCTACAGGCGATTATGGAATAAGCACCTTTATATATTCTGAAGAAGTTAGAGATAGAATTATGAAAATAATAACATAATAATATGAAAGTTAGATATGATTTTGTAACAAATAGTTCATCTACATCATTTGTAATTATTACTGATGGAGAATTTAATTTAAAAGATTTTATAGATTCAGTTGGAATTAATAATGATTCCGATTTTTTAGATGTGTATGAGATGCTTTTTGATGCATTTAAAGATAATATGGAATCAGCTAGAGAATATTACAAAAGTAATTATTCAGAAAGTTATGATAGCTTTGAAGAATTCGTTGAAAAGAATTTATGGAAAAGTGGAAAAGAAGTATTACCAAAAATATTAGAGGCTGAAAAAAAAGGAAAAGAAGTTTATATAGGTCAATTAAGTAGTGATACAAATGAAATAGAATGCTTTTTCTGTACTGATGAGTTTATCATTGATAGCCCAAAAATTTATATTGATTATCAAGAAAATGGTTGGTAGAAAAAAAGATAATATTATAACAAAATACTACCCTGAGCAAAATTATAGGGTTATTTTCAATAAAAAAACTGGTTATTTTGTTAGAGCAGAGGAAAAGGGTTTTCCTGAACCATTATGGTCAAAAGGAGGTCCAGAACTATTGGACATCAGTATAACTAATTGGTGTGATAAAGGCTGTGTATTTTGCTATAGAAAATCAACTGTAGTAGGAAAACATATGCCTTTGGAAGATTATATTTTCTTAATTGAACAAGCCAAAGAATTAGATGTTTTTCAAGTAGCCTTAGGAGGTGGTAATCCAAATCAACATCCAAATTTTATTGAAATTTTGGAAGCCACGGTAAAAAATGGTATTGTACCTTGTTATACAACAAATGGAAGAGGTTTGAGTAATGAAATTTTGGATGCAACAAAGAAATATTGTGGTTCAGTTGCCATAAGTGCTTATGAGCCGTATTCAGAATTTAGAGGAAATATTGAAAAACTTTTAAAGTTTGGGATAAAAGCTAATGTACATTTTGTAATTGATGCATTATCAATTGATACAGCAATAGAATGGATGGAAAATCCACCAGAGATCTTAAATGGAATAAATTCTATTATATTTCTAAATTACAAACCAATTGGGAGAAAACCGAATCATGATTTACTTTTAAAGGATAAAAGTAAAATAGAAAAATTTTTCAAATTAGTGGATAATAATGAACACACCTTAAAAATAGGGTTTGATAGTTGTAGTATTTCAGGTGTCGCAAGGTATTTGAATGCAAATACTGCTTTTTACGAAGGATGTGATGCTGGTAGATTTTCTGCTTTTGTTGATGAAGATTTAAGAATGTTTCCTTGTTCATTTATGACTAATACTGATTGGTTTGGTAGTTTGAAAAATAAAACAATGAAGGAAATATGGCAGGATGGTGAATTCTTTCAAAAATATAGGAATCGTATTATTAATAATGGATGCAGTTCTTGTTCTTTACAATCTGTTTGTATGGGAGGTTGCCCGTTTATAGAAGAATTATCATTATGTGGTTGGAAAGATGAAAGATTAGCTAAAGAAAAGAATCCGAGTACTGTTAGTTAGAAAATCAAAATATGAAAAATATAATAAATGATGATTATCTTGGAATTATAAAGGCTGAGATGCTAGCTGAATGTTTAGAAACAATTGATAGAAAGTTTATAAAGGAAATTGTTTTGAGAGCTGGCGGTAAAGTTGATGATATTGATAATATTCTTAAACTTCCATCAGTTAAAGAAATTGATGAAGATTTGTTCTATGTTAAATTATAAAGTACTATAATTAACCTTTACTGTCTTTTTTTCGGCCTCATAAAATTTTGGCGAAAACAATAGGAGAAATGAGCGTCCATATTTTAGGGGTTTAGTAATACAGTTTCATAACAGTTCTATTTAACATAATAATTCAAAACAGACTTAATGAGTTCCAATGTTTCCTAAAATATAGTGAGTGAGCCGTTCATTGTTTCCAAAATTATATGCAGCCTTGAATTTTTGTTTCTTTTGTTTCAAGACAAAAGATAACGCATTAAAAAGAAAAGTTGAATTGAAAGAATAATCAAACAAGTGTATAGAAATTTTTAAGCTAGGATTTGAGCTAGGGAAAATTTTATACTCTTGTGGCAATCCACGAGAATCGCGTAAAATTTTTTATAACGTACATTTTATTGAATACGGGAATTTTAATCAGCGCAAAAAGGTTAGCTTTTATTTTGGCGTTGGCAAGCGGCTGCAAATTACTCGCGTTATTTATATTTAATAATATAGAGCTCGTGAATGCTTCGCATTTGTGTTATAAAACAATAAAGCGCTTGGTAGCGGCTATTTTACATAATGGCTAATTATAGTTACAATTTGCTAAACGGAATGTTTCTTAGAATGGCGTATTTAAAAAAAACTTGAGGATTGTACAGAATATTAAAATTAAACGAAATACTATTTGATAATATTAATTAGACAATATGTTTATTGACCCGTGGTGAATGCTTGTAATGGAGTTATTATGACTGTGGGATATTTGACATAATACTACATTATAGCTATCATTTTAATAATGGTGCTAAATACCATATAATCGCCAGCGCGCCAACTTTCTTGATTATAGCTTCATCCATTGGATAAACCAATAATACAAAATGTACTATAATTAATATTATGTCAAATAGAGTTTTTAGGGATTCTCCCCTTGCTACCAATAATTAGATTATTTTTGCAGCTATGCAAAAACCAAAAGTATCACAATTCGAGTTTGTAGCCTTAATGGCTTTTTTAATGTCTGTAGTTGCTTTGGCAATCGATGCATTACTTCCTGCTTTAGATATTATTGGTAATTCACTAAATACACAAGAAGCTGCAGATAATCAATTATTAATCACCATGATTTTTGTTGGTTTGGGTTTTGGTCCTTTATTGTTTGGTCCTATATCGGATAGTTTGGGTAGAAAACCTTTGGTCTTTGTTGGTTTTGGGATATTTATTATTGCCAGCTTTATCTGTGTATATGCAGAAAGTCTAGAGATTATGATTCTTGGTAGAATTCTGCAAGGTGTCGGTCTCTCTGCACCTAGAACTATTAGTATTGCTATTATAAGGGATATGTACAGTGGTGATTATATGGCAAAGATTATGTCTTTTGTGATTGTAATTTTCCTATTGGTTCCCATTATTGCTCCTGCATTGGGGAAATTTATACTAGATCATTATAATTGGAAAGCGATATTCTATATGCAAATTGGCTTTTGTTTATTAATCGCCTTCTGGTTTTGGAAACGCCAACCGGAAACTCTAACTGATGAAAATCGTATAAAATTTAATAGCAATCTTTTTACCGATGGTTTTATAGAATTGATTCGCTATAGGAAAACCATAGCATATACACTAATTTCAGGTTTTGTAACGGGTTCATTTATGGTGTATTTAAGTAGTTCCCAACAAGTATTCCAAGAACAATACGATTTAAAAGAAGCCTTTCCTTATATCTTTGCAGGTCTTGCTACTTCTAGTGGTGCAGCAATTTTACTCAATGGTTTTTTTGTGGTTAAATACGGGATGAAGAAGATTATTAATTTTGCTATTATCGGTTTTTTTGCAATCTCTCTGCTTTATATTCTTCTGTTTTGGAATAGTCCAAATCCAAATATTGAGGTGCTCTTAGTTTTCTTTATAATACAATTCTTTTTCTTGGGTTTTCTTTTCGGAAATCTACGAGCTATTGCTATGCAACCTGTGGGTCATATAGCTGGTATTGCAGCCGCGATTACAGGATTAATCTCTACCTTAATGGCTGTACCCATTAGTATCTTTATTGGAAGATATGTGGAAGACACAGCTTTACCTCTATTTATTGGGTTTTCGGTTTGCTCCTTGCTTTCGATATTCATCATTAGTGCTCTAAAATTAAAAGAGTCTAAAAATAAGAAGACCACACCTCTGTAAACAAAGATGTGGTCCCAAAAATTGGAGAATTAAATAACCTCAATTGCAATCATTTGAACTCGCAAAAGCAGGCTACAACCATTCTAAGAAATAATTCATCATTTCTTCTTTAAGTTCATTATGAAGTTTTACATAGGTTATCATATCATCACGTAAGGTACTTTGTTCGTTTTGTAACCTACCATCGATATTCTCATTATAATCTGCCAATTGGATATTCCTCATTTTCGCCTTACATCGATGCATTAATTTTGAAATCACATCTTTTTCGATCATGATTCTATTCTGATAATTTTCTAATGGGGTCAAAGCTTTCATTCCAAATTCCCTAGAAGCTATTTCTTCTAACTTTTCTTGAAATGTATCCATCTCATTAAAATGAAAACGCAACTCCCTTTTCCAAGTTTCTAAATTAAACTTTAAATCACTTAAATAAACTACTTTCGTCTGCATATGTGTTGATATTTATAGTTAGTAATTATTAATTTTCTTGATGTACTAGTCCTTTTTGAATATTAGAAGGCACGGGCTCAAAAGATGAGAAAACAGAACTAAAAGTTGCCCTTCCTTGAGTTAAGGAGCGCAAGTCTGTGGAGAATCCATAAAGCTCTGATAAAGGTGTGTTACATTTTAACACCTGATAATGATCATTACTTTCAAATCCTAAAATAATGGATCGTCTAGATTGTAAATCTGTCATTACATTCCCTACCATTTCTTCTGGCACTCTTACTTCTAATTCTTGTACCGGTTCTAATAATTTGGGCTTACTATTTAAAAATGCTTCTTTAAAGGCATGTGCTCCAGCAATTTTAAAGGAGATATCGTTAGAATCTACCGCATGCATTTTACCATCATAAACCATCACACGAATGTCTCTTACATACGATTTGGTTAATGGTCCATCTTCCATCACTTCTAATATTCCTTTCATAATCGCAGGGAGGTAACGTAAATCGATAACACCACCAACGATACAATTGTAAAACATTAATTTTCCACCCCATGGCAAACTCACCTCTTCTTTTCCTCTAATATTAAATCCTTCCGGCTCGTTCATTCCTTCATGCCAAGGTTCAATTTTCATATGTACCTGGGCAAATTGTCCAGATCCTCCAGATTGTTTTTTATGACGATAACTGGCCGATGTAGAACGTTGTATCGTTTCTCTGTATGCAATTTTAGGTTGATCGAATTTCGCCTCGATACCATAAACATTTTTTAAGGTCCAATTAATAGTAACCAAATGTAATTCTCCTTGGCAACCCAAAATTAATTGCCTTAGCTCTGTAGAATAATTTACTACTACCGTTGGATCCTGACTATGGATTTTTTTAAGTGCATCACTTAATTTTTCCTCCTCGTTTTTATCTATCGCAGAAACCGATTTTTTAATTCTTGGCGATGGATAAATTATTGGTTTTATAGTGATTGGCTTCCCTATAGTATGCAAAGTGTCGTTGGTTTCGGTAAACTTTAATTTTAAAGTTGCTCCAATATCCCCTACGGTTAATTTGGTAACGGGTTCTCTTTTATTTCCATCCATAATAAAAAGCTGATTTAATATCTCCACTTTATCATTTCTAGAGTTTTCTAATTTTTCGTTTAAATTTATTTCACCAGATTTCACTTTAAAAAAAGTAAGCTGTCCTAGATTGGGTTGGTATACCGTTTTAAATACAAATAAGGAAGTGGCTGCACTTGCCTTTGGTTCTATAGTATCCCCTTCTAGACTTTGTTCTGCTTTTAAATCTGCTGCAGCGGGTGCTACATTATCAATAAAGCCCATTAATCTACCAGTACCCATATCGTTTAATGCAGATACACAGAATACTGGAAATAGTTCGTGATTAAGCATCCCTGCCTTTATTCCTTGTCGCAATTCGTCTTCGTTTAAGGTTCCTTTATCAAAAAATAATTCTAATAACTCCTCATCGTTCTCTGCGGCTTTTTCCACCAACTCGTTATGCAGCATTTCTGCTAAATCTTTTTGGTCTTCAGGTATTTCTAATTTTTCTGGCTTCCCTCCTTCTTTGCCAAACTTATAGACCTTCATTTTTAATACATCCAAAATACATTGAGATCCATCTATTTTTAATGGATATTGTATTTGAACTGCATTATTACCTACCAATTCTCGGATGCTTTTTAGACAATCGTCAAAATTACAAGAAGGATGGTCTATTTGATTCACCACAAAAAGAGTAGGTTTTTGGAACTTATCGATATAATTCCAGATAATTTCTGTACCTACTTCTACTCCATGTTGTCCGTTAATTACATTTACAACACTATCTGCAACACGGATGGAGGAAATAATTTCGCCAACAAAATCATCTAGTCCAGGAGTATCTATAATATTTATCTTATAATTTCGCCACTCGGTATGGAGTGGCGTTGCGAAGACCGAAGTCTGTCTTTCTTTTTCTATTTCGTGGTGATCGGCTACTGTGTTTTTTTGTTCCAGCTTCAAATAGCATGGTCTCCGCCATAGTAGTTTTCCCACTATTATGAGCACCAACAAAGGCTACGTTTTTAATGTGCTTGTCATCGTATATTTTCATAATTATCAGATTTAATTAAAAGAATAAAGCTAAACAATCATCATATTAAAAAAAATGATAAATGTTAGTTTTCGTAATTAAATTAGATTTGAGGAGAGAATTCTTACGAAACCTTTTTTATTTCTATCTAAAAATAAGGAATTATTTTGTAAATCTATAATAACCTGTCTTTAAATATGCTCCTTCTGGAAAACTAATAGGATGATCTATATCGTGTTGGGTAGTTTTTAGAACCCCAAATGCTCTGGATTGCTTTTTTAATACTCGTTTATTGATTTCGAAAAAAGTTTCAGAAGAGATTCTAGAAGAACAGGAAGCTAATACTAACATTCCTCCTTTTGCAGTAAGTTGCTCCCCCAATTGAGCCAATTGTTGGTATTTCTTTTCTGCTTTTTCTATTTCCTTCTTACTTTTTGCAAAAGATGGAGGGTCGATAACCACTACATCAAAAGTTTTTTTATTGCTAATGAGTTGCTGTAATAATAAAAAGGCGTCTCCAGCAAGGGTAAGATGCTTTCCTTTAAAAGTATTTAGTTTCCCATTAGTAACAGCAATTTCTAATGCCTGCTTGCTAATGTCTACACTGGTAACTTCTTTGGCTCCATTAGCCAAAGCATGTACCGAAAATCCCCCTGCATAGGAAAATACGTCCAAGACCGTTTTTCCTTTAGAGAGCTCCCCTACTCGTTTTCTATTTTCTCTATGATCTAGAAAGTAACCAGTTTTATGTCCCTTAATTACATTGGCAGAAAATTGTACGCCATGCTCCACAAAGTAAACCACTTCATCTTTTAATTCACCATATAAAACTTGTCCTTCATAAAGTCCATAAGAATCCTTCTGTTGCTGTAAATTTCTACTTAATCGCAATACTATAGTCTCACAAGAGCTTACTTCTAATAAGTACTTTAATATAGGCTCCAAATAAGGATACCAAATGGCAGCGTATAATTTAACCACCAATACTTTATTATATACATCTGCAATAAAACTAGGAAATCCATCATTTTCGCCAAAGAGTAAACGATAACTATTGGTATTGGTTTCTAATAAAGGAATACGAATAGCATAAGCTCGATTTATTCTTTCTTTAAAAAAAGCTTCGTCTATAGAAATACCGCCTTCGCTATAAAGCATTTTAATACGAATAGGAGATTCTGGATCGTATAAGCCCACTCCTATCGCTTTATTTTTTGTATGACTAAAGATAATGGCGATATCGCCCGATTTTCCTTCCTTATTAATCTTTTCTATACTATCCTCAAAAATCCAGGGATGATTACTACGAAGACTTCGTTCACCGGTAGCGGTTAGTTTTACAGCTAATCTTTGGGGCTCTATGGATGGAAAATTAATAATATCTAATTCGGTTTTTAATGGAATTCAAAATTACAGAAAATTGTAAAGGATAGGCATCCAATTTTAATTAGATTTTCACAAGTTTTTTGATGGTGGACTCTTTAGTATTTGTATTTTTAATTTGTACAAAATAAATCCCATTTTTTAAATCACTAACATCTTCTTGGTGATTTGCTTTTGCTGAAGTATTCCTAATAAGTTTTCCGTTTATATCAAATATTAAAAGTTGATAGAAATCCTCTGGTAAATTCAAAGAAAATATTTTTGAAGTTGGGTTCGGGAAAAGTTTAATTTTTGCTAAATTACTTACATCTTCAATCCCTGTTATTAATGGGATTACAATCAACTCCCCATTTTCATCAAAGGGATCTGACCACTGTTCTGCAGTATAAACATTATCTCCAGTTAAAGTCTCTAAAAAAGCTATTAGCGCCTCTTTTTGTTGTTGGCTTAAATTGAGGTCATTTTCTGGACCAAACAAGCGAGAATCTAATTGTGGATTTTCATCTGTTGCAACCAAATCATTATAATGATTTACAACATCCATTAGGCTATTTAAACTACCATCGTGCATTATAGGGCCATTAAGAACCCCTTGAGGGTTAACTAAATCTCTTAATGTAGGAGCTTTTGTAACAAATAAATCTACTTCTTCTTCATCTCCAATCACTCCTATTATACCATTATTAAGAGTATTAGTTACAATGCTAATTTCTGAACCACTATGGCATCTAAAACAACCAGCTCCACCATTAGAAGGAGAATTGAAAAATAATGATTTTCCAAAATTCTCTTGGTTAGTAAAATTTGGAAAACTACTATAATTACTAGAAACCTGTCCTCTTCCAATATCGAATTTTGAATCGAAAGATGTTATACTTTTAACAAATTGTGTTAATGTTTTTTGTATTCTATACTCTGTAATTTCAGAATCGCCAAAGGCAAAATCAAATAGTAAAGGGTAGTATTCTAATTCATTTAATCTTTCTATTAAATCGTCAAAATTTGGATCTCCATTTTCTCCACTAAAGCCCATTTCAATATGATCTTTAATTGGCATCGTTGCTTGAACTTCAAAAGTAATTGCTCTTTCGTTCCAAAAAGCCCGCGATTCATGGGTGAATTTTGTATTAATTAAGCGCATAGAATGTCGCCCAGTAGTTCCGTTAACACCTAAGCTTGCACGTTCTGTATCTCCAAATGCAAATTCTTGGAGGTGGCAACTTGCACATGAAATGATTGAATTACTAGATAAGTTTTTATCATAAAAAAGAACTCTCCCTAAGATTGCTCCAGAATTGGTGATTTCATTACCAGTAGTTGTATTGTCCTTATTTATATACGATGGAACTTCTAGATTTTCATAATCAAACAAGTCATTTAAATCTATAATACCACTAGGAGAAATTATAAAACTGGATAGTATTAAAACAAGAAAAAAATATTTTAGTTTCATTTAGCCTTTTTGCTAATATAATTATAATATTAATTTCAATAAGCAATACTATTATTCTTTAACTAATAGTTTAACAAAACTAATAAAGCACTTTTAAATTTTTTCTTCGGAAGGTATTGTGCTTCTAAATTCGCTGCAAATGGAATTGGCGTATTCATACTAGCAACACGTTTTACAGGTGCGTCAAGATCTTCGAAACATTCTTCCATAATCATTGCTGAAAGATCTGAAGCAATTCCTCCAAACATAGAATCTTCCTGAAGAATAATTACTTTTCCTGTCTTTTTTACAGAAGCATATATGGCTTCGGTATCCAAAGGAGATAAAGTTCGTAAATCGATAAGGTCTGCTGAAATATGGGTAGCCTCTTCTAAAGTTTCTAAAGCCCAATGTACTCCAGCTCCATACGTTATTATTGTAACGTCATTCCCTTCTCGCAATAGTGATGCTTTCCCTAGTGGCAAGGTAAAATAATCTGTTGGCACATCTTGTCTAACACTTCTGTATAATGCTTTGTGTTCAAAAAATAACACAGGATTAGGATCTTCAATTGCAGTTGCCAATAATCCTTTGGCATCGTAAGGAAAAGCAGGATAAACCACTTTTAATCCAGGAGTATGAGTAAACCAAGCTTCGTTGGTCTGACTGTGAAAAGGCCCTGCTCCCACTCCAGCACCGCAAGGCATTCTAATTACTACATCTGCTTTTTGATTCCATCTGTAATTAGATTTTGCTAATAAGTTGATAATAGGATTAAAACCTGAAGTTACAAAGTCTGAAAACTGCATCTCCATCATGGTTTTATATCCGTTTATAGAAAGCCCCATAGCAGCCGAAACTATTGCCGACTCACATATAGGAGTATTACGCACTCTATCTTTTCCAAATTCTTTTAGAAAACCATCAGTAATTTTAAAAACTCCGCCATAATCTGCAATATCTTGCCCCATTAAAATCAAGTTGTCATGGCGTTGCATGCATTGTTTCAAACCTATTGAAATCGCATCGACCAAACGAATGTTCTCTTCTTTTTTATTTGGAGTAATTTCTTGATATACAAATGGTTGATACAAATCATTTAACTCTTCACTTTCAGAAGATTCAATAACAGGTTCTGCAAAAGCTAGTTCTAATCCGTCGTGAATTTCTTTTATAATTTCCTTCTTAAAAAGGACTTCTTGTTCTTCACTTAATATTTTTTCATTTCTTAAAAATGCAGTATAATTTTCTAAAGGATCTTTTAATGCCCATTCTTCCATCAATTCTTTTGGTACATATTTAGTACCACTAGCCTCTTCATGCCCACGCATTCTAAAAGTCAAAAACTCCAACATCACTGGACGTGGGTTTTTCCGAACATCTTCTGCTATAGCATTTACCTTGGTATATACTTCTAAGATATTGTTCCCATCAATGATATGAGATTCCATACCGTAGCCTTTTGCTCTATCGGATAAAAACTCACAATTAAATTGCTCCTTAGATGGTGTAGAAAGTCCATAGCCATTATTTTCAACACAAAATAATACTGGTAATTGCCAAACAGATGCTACATTAAGCGCCTCATGAATATCTCCTTCACTTGTTCCGCCATCTCCAGTAAACACTGCACAAACCTTATTGTTTTTCTTTAATCTATCTCCAAGTGCAATTCCATCAGCAAGTCCAAATTGTGGCCCTAGGTGAGAAATCATTCCTATTATATTAAATTCTTGGGTTCCAAAATGAAAACTTCTATCCCTTCCTTTTGTAAATCCGTTGGCTTTACCTTGCCATTGCGAAAACAAACGATCTAAAGGTATGTCTCTACCTGTAAACACGCCTAAATTTCGATGCATTGGTAAAATATACTCCTCTTGGTCTAAGGCTGCGGTAACTCCCACCGATATTGCTTCCTGGCCAATACCACTAAACCATTTAGATATTTTTCCCTGCCGAAGCAATATCAACATTTTCTCCTCTATCAATCGAGGTTTAAGCATTGACTTATAAAGTTTTATAAGGGTTTCCTTATCAAACTCTTTTGGCTTATAATCAAATTGTATATTAGTTACTGTATTGGAATTCATATCTTGTATTATGGTTTCAAAAGTAGAAAAAACCAACGTTTTAAACCATTTCTTTTTACTATTTAATTTACACAAAAAATGTTATAATATTTTACTTGAAAACTTGGTAATGGCTAGTTTCCTTATCAAATTTGGTATATTTGCATTATTAAAATTTTACTTATGATTAATATACCTAGTGTTGATTTAGCCGATTTTCTTTCGGATGATCCACAACGTAAACAAAAATTTGTCCAAGAAATAGGATTAGCCTATTCTGAAATTGGTTTTGCATCTGTAAAAAATCATTTTTTGAGTGACGCCCTAATGGATAATCTTTATAAAGAAGTTAAAGGTTTCTTTGCACTTCCAGAAGCCGTTAAAGAAGGATATGAAATAGAAGGATTGGCAGGGCAACGAGGTTATATATCCTTTGGTAAAGAACATGCGAAAGGCAAAAAAGAGGGGGATTTAAAAGAGTTTTGGCATTTTGGACAAGAGCCAAGTGCAGATGCAAATTTAATAGAAGAATATCCAGAAAATGTAATCGTAAACGAGCTATCTGGTTTTAATACAACTGGGATGGAAGCATATCGGTTATTAGAAAAAACTGGAAAATATATACTTCAAGCATTATCCTTATATATAGGTTTAGACGAAAATTATTTTGATCACTGGATTGCTAATGGGAATAGCATTTTGCGGCCCATCCATTACCCTCCTATTCTAGACGAACCAAAAGGGGCAGTTAGAGCTGGAGCGCATGGCGATATTAATTTAATCACATTACTTATGGGTGCTTCTGCAGGAGGATTACAAGTATTGCGTAATGATGGAGAATGGATTGAAGCAAAACCCGAAGAAGGAGATTTAGTAGTAAATGTTGGAGATATGCTAGAAAGACATACCAATTATAAACTGCGTTCTACGATTCATAGAGTTGTAAATCCACCAAAAGAAGAATGGGGAACTCCTCGTTTTTCCATTCCATTTTTTATGCATCCAAGGAGCGATATGAAATTAAATTGCTTGGAAAAATGTATCGATGCAGACCATCCAAAGGTTGCAACAACGATTGGCAGAAATTGGTTTAAAAAAATAATATGGATTTACAAGATCAGCTTAAAAATTTATTTCCAGAACACACCCCTTCCGAAGAAATCAAAAAGATAGAAGATTCTACTTTATGGCTACAAGACGATCCTATGATCTGCAAATATGAAAAACGCAAAGGAAAACCTATTACTATTATTGAGGGGTACACTGGTGCAGATTCAGACTTTAAACAACTTGCAAAAGAAATAAAGAAACTTTTAAGTGTTGGGGGAAGTTTTAAAAATGAACAGATAATTATTCAAGGAGATTATAGAGATAAAATTATGGTCTTTTTAAAAGACAAAGGTTTTAAGGTAAAACGTGTAGGTGGTTAAAAAGTAATAAAGAGTTAAAACAAGGGCAATTTCAATTTGAATATAATTTTTTAAGCCCTCAAATATTAAATTATATTAAATGCCAATTAAAGAATCAGAACTAATATTAAATCCAGATGGAAGTGTTTATCATTTGAATTTAAAACCAGAACATATTGCTAATACTATCTTGTTTGTAGGAGATCAGAACCGTGTTGAAAAAATTACACAGTATTTTGATACTATTGAATTCTCGACACAAAAGAGAGAATTTAAAACCCAAACAGGAACCTATAAAGGAAAACGAATTTCGGTAATATCTACTGGTATTGGACCCGATAATATAGATATTGTAATTAATGAATTGGATGCTCTTGTTAATATAGATTTAGAAACAAGAACACCTAAAGAAAAACTGACAAGTTTAGAGATAATAAGAGTTGGAACTTCTGGTTCTCTTCAGAATGATATTCCTGTAGATTCCTTTGTATTAAGCACTCATGGTTTGGATTTAAACGGAATGTTGCATTTTTATCAAATAGATAAAATTACAAATCCTTCTTTAGAAAACGAATTTATTGAATTTACCAATTGGAATTCTCAAAAAGCTAGACCACTTATAATTGAAAACGACAAAGGTCTTGAAGAAAAAATGGAAAGTGAACATACCTATAAAGGTATCACTGCTACTGCTGGTGGCTTTTATGGACCACAAGGAAGGGTTTTAAGACTTCCTATAGAAGATCCCAAATTAAACCAGAAGATTGATTCCTTTTCTAGTAATGGCCATCGTATTTCTAATTTAGAGATGGAAACCTCTGCAATCTATGGCTTATCAAAATTATTAGGACATCGAGCACTTTCCTTAAACGCTATTATCGCGAATAGAGCTAATGGAACTTTTAGTAAAGATCCAAGTTCTATAGTTGATCAACTAATAAAATATACTCTCGAAAAACTAGTAGAATGAAAAATTTCACGATTGGTGGAGTTCCAGAACATTTTAATCTGCCTTGGTATTTTACACTTCGGGATAAAAAATATACCAAAGAAGGAATAAATCTACGGTGGAAAGATTTTTATGGAGGGACCGGTGAAATGTGTGCTGCGCTTCGGAATAAAGAAATAGATATGGCGGTGATTCTTACTGAAGGAATTATACGAGATATTATTAAAGGGAACGAATGTAAAATTGTTCAGGTATATATTCAGTCCCCATTAATCTGGGGAATTCATGTGGCTTCCAATTCTAATTATCATTTAGTTGAAGATTTAAAAGGCAGTTCTGCAGCCATAAGTAGATTTGGGAGTGGTTCTCATTTAATGACTTATGTTCATGCTGAGCAAAAATCTTGGAATTTAGAAACCGATTTAAAATTTGATGTAATTAAAGATTTAAAAGGTGCTTTAGAAAATCTTCCAAAGGGAAAAGGCGATTATTTTATGTGGGAAAAATTTACAACCAAACCTTTTGTAGATGATAATACTTTAAGATTGTTAGGGGAATGCCCTACTCCTTGGCCTTGCTTTGTTATTGCAGTAAGAAATGATATTCTTGAAAATGAAGAAGAAAGCATAAAAACTATTCTAAAAATAATAAATGAAACTTCTATAGCTTTTAAAGAAACACCCTTATTGGACACTCTAATTTCTGAACGATACGATCAAAAATTAGAAGATGTAAAGCAATGGCTTGAATTGACAGAGTGGTCTCAAGATCAAGTTTCAGAAATGAAAATAGATGAGATCCAGAAAGCTTTATTAAAATTAAAATTAATTCCTAATACAATTCCTTCAGAAAATATAGTACACAGATTGTATTAAAATTAAAGTGTCTATAAATAAAAAGCAGCTTAATTTAATATTAAACTGCTTTTTATAATTCTTGAATGAAATTATATTAATAAACAATTACTTTTTTAGTGGAAGTCCCTTTGTCATTTACCACCTTTACAAAGTAAATTCCTTTGGCTGCATAAGATATATCTACTTGATGGCTTTTCTTTATATCTCTATTGTTGATTTCTGTAATTAATTCTCCATTAATATTATAGATAAATATCTTACTATTCAATTCATAGTATGTGTCTACAATAAATCTTCCCGTGGAAGGGTTTGGAAAAACAGTAAAATCAAATTTATTCTCTCGAAAAGGATTATCAAAATCATTAAAACTCAAAATAATATCATTATCAAGAAGTGGTTCGTCACCAAAAGAAACCAAATGGCTTGCCACAATAAGGTGTGGATTAAAGCCTTCATTACAATTACTACAAGTAGTGCCAGTAATACAATCAGGGTTATTTGGATGACAATAATCTATATAATCGGTATCGAAGATGTAATTTAATTCCATTGGAGTAGCGGTATTAACAGTTCCTAAATCATAATCGAACCATTGTGCAATAGACCCTGGACACCAACCTGCTCTATCATAATACCAAGTTCCATTTTGTGGATTACATCCGTCTGGATTAGGGTCACAAATCACCCAATTATCTTGTACGAATGTAGATTCTCCATCTACCCAAACATTATGAATATCATGATGAAATTCTGCTGCATTTCCTGTATTAGTACTCCCCCAACCATGTCCAGTAGAAACCAATTTAATTTTTGCAGCTTCTACATTATCTGCATAATCAATTTCATAATTTTCACAAGGCTGTAAATCAGCTAAATCTCCAAAAGCATATGTATTGGACCAAAGATTGGAAACCGTGCTATAATTATAAGTAGGTTGCCCAGCATTGTAATCTAGAACTAAGCTGTATAAAAACCCATTGCCTCCTGTACCTAAGGTAAACCTAAAATTTACAGTCCCTTGCAATAAAGACATAAAATCTGTTAAATCTACTTCATGATCACAGGCTACACCATAAGGAGTAATATACCTAATAATTTCATGCCACTTTCCATCATGCCCTTGTACTTCAATATGAGAAACTCTATCCCAGGGATCACAGCCTCCAGTAGGGCATGCAATAATTAGAGTAGCATTAATACTATCATAAGCCCCCATATAGCTAGGTAAAGTAGCTTCAACCTCAGCAGAAAATACGTTACTGTACACCCAAACATCGGTTGCAGCATCTACAAGAATATCTTGTGCTGTATCTACTATTGTGATAGCATAATTATCTATATTTTCATTTCCATAATTATTAGTACCTGTTACTTCTATATCTTTTACACCATAGGAATTTGGAGTCCACCAGCCGGTATAAAAACCGTTTTCATAATCGGTTAGCACAACAGTTTCGTTTGCAATTTTCACTTCGACTGACTCTATTGAAAAAACATCTGGAAATTCAATCGAAGCCTTAGCAGAAACAAGAATTGGTCCTAATTCTGGAACAAAAACATCTCCAGGTACAGGATTTGTTAATGTAATTTGTGGTAAAACATCTGCTGGATCCAATACTTGAAAAGAAGAAAAAACATCTTCTGCTGGATTATAAGTACCATTCCCGTCTTGGCTTGCTTTAATTATTACTTCTCCTAATACCCCGTCTAAGGTTACAGTATTTCCAGAAACAGAAGCTGGTCCTGAAACAACTGTATAATCAACCTCTAAGCCTGAACTTGTATATGCTTCCAGATCAAAAGGGTCGTCAAAAATTACTTTGTTAGATATAATTGGAAAATTAATGACTTGAAAATCGGGATCTAACACTCCTCCAAAATTTGAAGTAGTACCTTCTAAAGCAAAACTATGTAATAAAGCATCCGTTTCTTGTCCTCCTGCTTCAGAAAATAGATGTGTAATAAAGGTATTATCATCTTCTGGAATACCTTGGTTAAATTTATAATAGGCTACCAAACCAGATTCATCTCCAATTAATTCATCGTTCATAATATTTTGAATCTCTCCTTGGCTAAGTGCTACACCCCAAAGTGAAACTTCATCAATTCTTCCTTTAAATATAAAGTTATAGCCAGGTGCTATACTTTTTCCAATTCCAAAGGGTTTAGTGGTTCCTGTAAAAGTCCCAGAAGCACTTGCGGTTCCTATGCTATTTCCATCGATAAATAACTCGATACTACTACCATTATAAACCCAAGTAACATATTGCCAAGTTTCTGCCTGTATAGATCCTGCTGGTGCAACAACTTGATATAAATTTCCACCTATAATGAGTCGACATTCTATTACCCCATCACTTAATTGAATTAAATACATAGAATCTCCTTCTCCTTCTCCTCTAAAACCAATCATTCCAGCGCCGTAGATTAACTGGTCTGTATAAAACCAACCAGACATGGTGATTTCTGTAGTGCCATCTAAAAGGGCTACTCCGTTTTCTATTTCAACATAATCATCAATTCCATCGAAATGTAAATATTGGTTGGATTGTGAAAAGCCGTAAAAATTAATCGCAATTAAAAATAGCAAAGAATAAAGTTTTTTCATGAGTTTGTATCTTAAAATTATTGATTCCTAAAAATATACAATTTATTTATATCCTGAAAATCAAATGTTATTTAGATAAAAAATTAATTAGCACGCAACCTTTTTATTTATTTAACATCATGTAAATGTTAATAAAGAATTATGATCACATTTTTAATCATTCTGGGGACCTTATTAGTTACCAACTTCCTGATACTTCAATTTAGCTGTAACGATCCAGAAACCCACATACCAGAAGACGAATAAAACGAATTCGTTTTAATTAATTACCATTGAATGGGATCTTTTCCTAATTCATTCAAATATTTATTTACTTCACTAAAACATTTGTTACCAAACCAATACCCTCTATTTGCGCTTAATGGTGATGGATGCCCTGTAGTTAAAACCAAATGTTTATCCGTATTAATTCTAGCTCCTTTTTTCTTGGCGAATCCTCCCCATAATAAAAACACAAGCCCTTCTTTTTCTTCAGATAGTTTAGAAATTACAGCATCTGTAAATTGCTCCCACCCTTTTTTTTGATGGCTTCCTGCTTGATGCGCTCTTACACTTAAGGTAGCATTTAACAAAAGTATTCCTTGGTCTGCCCAACGTTCTAAATTTCCACTTTGAGGATAAGGGATTAACAAATCGGATTCGATTTCTTTAAAAATATTAATTAATGAAGGTGGATGTTTTATAGTATCCTTTACTGAAAAACACAAGCCATTTGCCTGCCCTTCTCCGTGATACGGATCCTGACCAATAATAACTATTTTCACCTCTTGAAAAGGAGTATGATTAAATGCTGAAAAAATTAAATCCCCAGGCGGATAACAAGTATGATCGGCATATTCTTGCTTTACAAATTGGCTAAGATTCGTAAAATAAGGTTTATCGAATTCTTCTTGTAATTGTTCCTTCCAACTTGAGTCAATATTTACAGTCATAATTAGTACTTTTGAACAAAATTAATAATAAAAGAAAAGTTTAAGCAATGCTAACCTCTATTAATTTAATTAAAAAATAAATTTTCAAATTTGACTTCAGCCAAGAAAAAAATTATATTTCCGACTCCTCAAACTATATTATTAATTATTGCTGGTTTAGTAGCCATTCTAACTTGGATGATTCCTGCGGGGCAATACGACAGGCTATCGTATGATAAAGTAGAAAACACTTTTGAAAGAACTCATTTAAAAGAAAAGGTAACACTAGAAGCAACTCAAAAAACACTAGACGATTTACAGGTAAAAATACCCTTAGAGAAATTTACAAGTGGGGATATTTGGAAACCAATTAGCATACCAAACACATACCAAAAGCTAGAGCCCAGACCACAAGGAATCAAAGAATACATACAATCTCCACTAAAAGGAATTACTGAGGTTTCTGATATTATATTATTAATATTAATCATTGGAGGGCTCATAGGAATTGTTAATGCCACAGGAGCTTTTGAAGCTGGAATTTCCTGGTTAGGAAAGGTCCTTGAAGGAAAAGAGTTTATCTTAATAATTTTGGTTACTTCCTTAATTGCTCTTGGAGGAACTACTTTTGGATTGGCTGAAGAAACCATTGCTTTTTACCCAATTCTAATACCCGTTTTTTTGGCTGCCCGATACGATGCCATTGTAGCCTTAGCATCTATTTACATAGGCTCTTCTATGGGAACTATGGCCTCTACAGTAAACCCTTTTAGCACTATAATAGCTTCAGATGCTGCAGGTATTACTTGGACCGCAGGACTTAATGGAAGATTTATAATGTTGGCTTTAGGGTTAATAATCTGTATTATTTATATTATTCGATATGCACAACGTATAAAAAAAGATCCTACAAAATCAATTATTTATAGTCAAAAGCAAGAAATTGAAAATAGGTTTGGTAATTTATCCAACAATAGCTCGGTACAATTAACCGCAAGATTAAGAATGATACTATTGGTTTTTGTTCTGTGTTTTGTAGTTATGATTTACGGAGTTTCAAAATTGGATTGGTGGTTTTTAGAAATGACATCCGTATTCTTTGTAGGTGCTATATTAATTGGTTTTCTTTCAAGAATTAAAGAACGAGTGTTTGTAGATACTTTTATAAAAGGAGCAACCGAATTATTAGGAGTTGCTTTTATAATTGGAATTGCAAGAGGTGTTACGGTACTAATGGAAGATGGCCTTATTAGCGATACCCTACTCTATTATTCAAGTAGTTTAACAGATGGTATGAATAAAGGTCTGTTTATAAATACCATGTTATATATTTATGGTGGCTTGTCCTTTTTTATTCCTTCCTCTTCTGGAATGGCAGTTTTAACCATGCCCATAATGTCACCTTTAGGGGATGGGGTTGGTATAGGAAGAGAGTTTATCGTAAATGCTTATCAATATGGAATGGGCTTATTTGCTTTTCTAAATCCTACGGGTTTAATATTAGCATCTCTAGCTATTGTAAATGTGGGTTATGATAAATGGTTAAAGTTTGTCACACCATTAATTGTTATTCTTTTATTATTAACGATGACGGTACTTACAATTTCAGTTTATATATAGTTCAATAAAAATTTGAAGGAGAATGATTAACATCCCCAAGAAAACATTAGAAAGTTTAGAGTTTCCGTTGGTATTACAACAGGTTTCCTCCTTTTGTATTACTGAATTAGGTAAAGAAAAAACACTTGCTATACTTCCTTTTTCTGATGTAGAAAGGATCCCATCCGAATTAAATAGAGTAAAAGAATTTACTGCTTCATTTAATAGTGATAGTCCAATACCAAATCACGGATTTGAATCCATTAGCAGAGAACTTCATTTATTAACTATAGAAAACAGTACTTTGGAAGTTACTGGTTTTAGGAAAATACTTTCTGTAACCAATTCTACTCAGGTTCTTTTAAAATTTTTTAAAAAATATGAAGAGTTTTACATCTATCTAAATTCTTTTTCTGAACAAACTAACTATACGAACCATATTTCAGAAGAAATAATTAAAAAAATAAATAAATATGGTGAAGTAAAAGACAATGCTTCAGATAATTTAGCTGCCATACGAAGTAGACTTAAAATAGTAAAAGTAAAAATTAACTCTTCTTTTTCAAAAGCACTTACACATTATGCTCAGCAAGATTATTTAGATGATATAAGAGAGACTATCGTAGATAACCGCAGAGTTCTTGCAGTAAAAGCCATGTATCGTAAAAAAATAAGAGGTACTGTTTTGGGTAATTCAAAAACAGGAAGCTTGGTATATATGGAGCCTCAAGAAACCTTAGAATATGCTAATGAATTAAGCAATCTTATTTATGAGGAACTTGAAGAAATAAAAAGGATTTTAAAAGAACTTACCGAATTTATTAGGCCCTACAAAGTCTTACTAGAATCCTACCAAGATTATTTAACAACTATTGATGTCTTGCATGCGAAAGCACGATATGCAATTCAAATTAGCGGGGTGCTACCCTTATTAACCAATAAGAAGAGGTTGCATTTAAAAAAGGCCTATCATCCTTTACTTCTAGTAGCTAATAATGCTAGAAAGGAAATAACTTTTCCGCAAACTATAGAATTACATCCAGAAAATAGAATCATTGTAATTTCTGGTCCTAATGCTGGAGGGAAAAGTATTACTCTTAAAACAGTTGGTTTACTACAGGTTTTATTGCAATCGGGGATGTTAGTTCCAGTTGATTCGTCTAGTGAATTTTGCTTTTTTAATAGAGTCCTTACCGATATTGGTGACAACCAGTCTATAGAAAATCAGTTGAGTACTTATAGCTATCGATTAAAAAAAATGAATCAGTTTTTAAAGAAATGTAAGTCGGATACTTTATTTCTTATCGATGAATTTGGTACCGGAAGTGATCCTGAATTAGGTGGAGCATTGGCAGAAACCTTTCTGGAGGTTTTCTATGAACGAGAATCCTTTGGTGTGATTACTACGCATTATACCAATTTAAAATTACTAGCTAGCGAATTGCCTCATGCGACCAATGCTAATATGCAATTTAACACCCATACTTTAGAACCGATGTATCAATTACTTTTAGGAGAAGCTGGAAGTTCATTTACTTTTGAAGTCGCCCAAAAAAACGGAATTCCTTATAGTTTAATCAATAAGGCCAAAAAGAAAATAGAGAGTGGTAAGGTTCGATTTGACAAGAGTATTGCCAATCTTCAGAAAGAACGTTTTCAGCTTCGTAAAACTTCAGAATTGCTTAAAACAGAAGAACAAAAAGCAAAAAAGAATAGCAAGCAATTGGAAGAAACAAATGTTAAGATTCAAGATAAACTCGAAAGTTACCAAGAGATGTTTGATTCTAATCAACGGTTAATAAGCTTGGGCAAAAAAATTGACTCTTTAGCAAATCATTACAACAATAATAAGAAAAAGAAAGCCCTACTAGACGAGCTCTTTAAGATGGTTTTAGTAGAAAATAGCAAAATTAAGAAAGTTACGCCTGCTGTAAAAAAGAAAGAAAAAGTAAAAACCCAAAAAGTAAAACAAGAAGTAGAAGCAAAAGTTAACGTTATTAGAAAGCGGAAAAAAAAGGAAAAAGAAGAAGCCAAAAAAGCACCACCTCTTCAACCTAAAGTAACTTTAAAAATTGGGGATCGAGTACGTATGATAGATGGAATTGCTATAGGAACAATAGACAAGATTGAAAAAAAGAAAGCAATAGTAAATTATGGTACATTTACTACTAATGTAAATATGATAGAATTGGAGAAAGTATAATAATTTAAAGTGTTGAAGTTAAATTTAATTAAATGCCCTTCGATACGTCCCTATGAAAAATCGGGACACTCAGGATACTTAATAATAACAATTAAAGGATGCTGAGAGATGTAAGGTACGAACATCATATCGAAGCACTGGATTAAAAAAAAAAATGAAAAAAAATCATAAGATCATTTTATTTGATGGAGTTTGTAACCTATGTAATACCTCTGTCAATTTTGTAATTCGAAAAGATAAAAATGACCTCTTTCGGTTTGCTGCCCTACAAAGTGATATAGGAAAAGAATACATTACCAAATTCAATATTAATTCCACTGAAACAGATTCTATTATTTTAATTGACCAGGAAAAAGCTTATATAAAATCTACAGCTGCTTTATATATTTCCAGGTCTTTATCAGGGGCTTACCCCCTGCTCTTTAGTTTTATAATTGTTCCAAAATTTATCCGTAATTGGGTTTATGATTTTGTAGCTAGAAATCGATATAAATGGTATGGAAAAAGAGAAGTCTGCATGATTCCAACACCAGAATTAAGAGCGAAATTTTTATAGCCCAATAATTCTAAAATTATCAAAGCCAGCTGTATCATCATCTCCGTTTTGATCTATTCCAACCGTTAATCTAACATTTGTAGTGGTATCCGGAACATTTAATACAATAGTTCCACTTTCACTATAATCACTATTTCCTTCTATAAATAGGACAGAACCCTGACCAACATTGTCTAAAAAGAGTTCGTAAAAAACATCATCCCCATTATCAAATTCATAAATATCATAGTCAAATGTTACTTGTACATTTGTATAAGCAGAAACATCTACATTGTTAAAAGTAATTTCATGGATAAAATTTCCACCTCCATTTGTATTGTCCAAATCCCTACAGCCCAAAAAATCACCTGAAAAACCAGTGATGTTTGGTAATGTATTAACGATATCCCAAATATCATTGCCTACATTATAAATAGTTGGATCTACAGTATAACTCCAGGTTTGATTAAAATCAAAATCCTGAGTAGCTATATCAACGATAGCCGGTGTGATTATACAATAAATATCTTCCCAAGTAGAACCATTCCATATTTGAAAGCAAAAATTACTATTTAAAGCATCGCTTAAAAAAATAAGCAATCCAATATCACTTATTCCTGGCTGTATGGCATTTCTTTCACTTAAAGATTTAATTATTGGAGGTTTTAATCCTCCAAAATTAACGCCATCACTTGAGCTATTGACATCCAAAACGGACGCTGGGCTAGGGTTGGTAGTGTTTATTCCTACTTGGGGATACACAAAATATTGTAGCAAAAATAATACACAAAAAAGAGTATTTCTTTTCATAAGTAATTATTTATTGCAAAATTATATGGAGAGTAATTGGGAGGTTGCTAAAAGACTTAGCTTATACAAGTAACAACTTTATCATAAGTGTGTTCTGAAATTTCGATGTTATGCTTTATAAATTGGATGACAGGTAATATTGAAAAATATTTTTTTCAAGCTTAAAAAGATTTGTTATTTTTATTTAAAATAAAATTTTATAAAATATGAATAAATTACAAGTAGACTCAGAAAACGTACAAGAAGGAATAGAAAGCGTTCAAGAAGGAGTAGAAGGTTTACAAGATGACGCACAAGTATGGATAGACAAACTAATTGAATTTGGTTCAGATTATGGATTAAAACTTCTAGGTGCTATTGCAATATGGGTTATTGGTTCATGGGTAATAAAGAGAATAAAAAAATTGCTTGATGCAGCAATGGATAAAGTAGAGTATGATGAAAGCCTAGAGAAATTTATAACAAGTCTTGCTATTATTTCTCTTAAAATATTATTAGTTGTAATTATATTGGGGAATCTAGGAGTAGAAACAACTTCATTCGCTGCTCTTTTAGCTGCTGGTGGTTTAGCAGTAGGACTTTCTTTACAGGGATCTTTATCCAATTTTGCAGGAGGAATTTTAATATTGATTTTAAAACCTTATAAAACTGGTGATTTTATCGAAGCTCAGGGGGAATCAGGAGTAGTTAAAGAGATTCAAATTTTTAACACCAAAATTAATACCTTGGATAATAAAGAAGTAATCATCCCAAATGGAGCTTTATCTAATGGAAACATTACTAATTATTCCTCCGAAAAATTTCGAAGAGTTGATCTAGTGATAGGGGTTAGTTACAACTCAGATATCAAACAGACCAAGGACTTATTATTTAATATTTTAAAAGAAAATGACAGGGTAGTTGATGAACCCGCTCCTATGATAGTATTAGGAGAATTAGCAGATAGCTCTGTTAATTTTTATGTAAGACCTTGGGTACATAGTCCTGATTATTGGGATGTTTATTTTGAAATTATGGAAGCCTGCAAGCTTGAATTAGATAAAGCAGGTATCGAAATTCCTTTTCCACAAATGGATATTCATAAAAAAAGTTAACACAATTTTTGAATTAAAAACAAAGCCGTTAATATTTATTAGCGGCTTTTTCTTTTAATGCTTTTTAATGTTTTGTTTCTTTGCATATTATTTAAAAACAAATATTATGGAAAATATCGATGTGCAAAAATGGATGGACATATTAAAAGATTTTACTTTAGAATATGGACTAAAAGTTCTAGGAGCTATTGCTTTATGGATTATTGGTTCATGGGTAATTAAAAAAATTAAAAAATTACTTGTCAAAGCCATGGATAAAGTGGAATATGATGAGAGTTTAGAAAAGTTCATTTCTAGTATAATAGTAGGCTTATTAAAAGTTTTATTGATTGTTGTTATTCTAGGGAACTTAGGAGTTGAAACCACTTCTTTTGCGGCATTATTAGCTGCTGGTGGTTTGGCTGTTGGTCTTTCACTGCAAGGTTCTTTATCTAATTTTGCTGGAGGAGTTTTAATTTTAATATTTAAGCCATTTAAAACTGGGGATTATATTGAAGCACAAGGAGAGGCAGGAACGGTAAAGGAAATAGAAATATTTACCACAAAACTAAATACTCCAGATAATAAAGAAATTATTATACCTAATGGAATTTTGTCGAATGGGAATATTACCAACTATTCCACAGAAAAGTACCGAAGAGTTGACCTTGTGATGGGAGTTAGTTATGATGCAGACATCAAACAAACCAAAGAGGTTTTAATGAAAATTTTAACAGACAATAACAAAACCCTTAAAGATCCAGCACCTGTAGTGAATGTAAGAGAATTGGCAGATAGTTCTGTTAACTTTAATGTAAGGCCTTGGGTGTTAAGTGAAAATTATTGGGATGTATATTTTGAATTGACAGAAACCTGTAAAATTGAATTGGATAAAGCAGGGATTGAAATTCCTTATCCACAAATGGATATCCATAAAAAGAGTTAACTATAAAATTTAATTCAAATAAAAACCCGAAAACTGTTATTAAAAGTTTTCGGGTTTTTCATTATAGAGAATATGATATTTATTTTACTTCATCATAATTGTCATCCCAATCTTTAACATGAGGCTCTCCTAATTTTCCAACAGATTTAGCAACCATCATAGAAACAGTTGCATCTCCAGTTACATTAACTACCGTCCTACACATATCTAATGGTCTATCTACTGCAAAAATTAGCGCTAAGCCAATGGGCAATAATTCTGGGGGAAGTCCAACAGACTCTAATACAATTACCAACATTACCATTCCTGCTCCAGGTACTGCAGCACTACCTATTGATGCTAATAATGCCGTTAATACAATGGTTAGCTGATCTGCAAAAGTTAAATCTAATCCTAATGCTTGAAATATAAAAACAGCTGCAACTGCTTGATACAAACTTGTTCCATCCATATTTATAGTTGCTCCTACGGGTAATACAAAACTCGAAACTTCTTTATCTACTCCTATATGTTCTTCCACACGTTCCATGGTAACAGGTAAGGTTGCAGCACTAGAACTGGTTGAAAAAGCCAGTAATTGTGCTGGACTAATTTGCTTTAAAAACCAAAAAGGATTCTTTTTAGTGATAGTTCCTACTAAAATGGAATAGAATACAATCATCAACAACAATCCTAGAACAACAACACCTGCATATTGTAATAATGCGTATAATATATCTGGATCATCAGAAGATACAACTACACTAGCTAATAGTGCAAAAACTGCATAAGGTGCAGATAACATGATAAGGTCTACCATTTTTAAAACAATATCATTTAAAGAATCAAAAATGTCTTTCATGGGTTTTGCTCGCTTCTCTCCTATTAGCAACATAGATATTCCTAAAAAGATGGCAAAGAAAATAACCTGCAACATTAATCCATTATTACTCAATGCTTTAAATGCATTATCTGGAACCATATCTTCTAAAAATTGTAATGGTCCGCTTGCCACTTGCTTTGTAGCTTCAGCTATTTTTCCTTTTACACTACTATTTTCGGAATAAGTGGTTGTTAGTTTTGTAATGGTTTCTTCTGAAACTCCATTTCCAGGCTGAATGACATTTACTAAAAAAAGTCCGATTGAAATCGCAATAACGGTTGTCATTATATAAATAATAATCGTTCGAATACCAATATTTTTAAACTTCGATATGTCTTTTAAATCAGATATTCCTTTTATTAAAGATGCCAATATCAACGGAATAGCAATTAACTTTAATAAGTTTACAAAGATGGTCCCTAAGGGTTTTATCCAATCTGCCACAAATCCTTTTCCTCCATCAACTTGCAACATAATAAAGCCGAAAAGGATACCAAGAATCATTCCTATTAAAATCTTCCAGTGTAATGCTAGTTTTTTCATATTCTTTGCCCGAAAAGTCGAGTACTTTTAAAAATTAAAAAAAATCATTCTTATTCAGAAAGAAAATAAATATTTTCTTTTGGTATTTATATAAATCCAACTAAGTTTAAAGTTTGGTCGTTTTATTTAATAAGACAAAATCTGCTAAAACCAATGCTGCCATAGCTTCCACTATAGGAACCGCTCTTGGTACCACACAAGGATCATGTCTTCCTTTCCCTTGCATTTCCACTATATTTCCTTGATTGTCTAAAGCCTTTTGTTTTTGTATTAATGTGGCAACTGGTTTAAAAGCAACTCGAAAGTAAATATCCATACCATTACTAATCCCACCTTGAATACCTCCCGATAAATTGGTTTGGGTAGTACCGTCTTCATTAAAAAGATCGTTATGTTCACTTCCCTTCATTTTAGTAGCACAAAATCCTGCACCATATTCAAATCCTTTTACAGCATTAATAGATAGCATTGCTTTTCCTAATTGTGCATGAAGCTTATCAAATACAGGCTCTCCTAATCCTATTGGCACATTTTGTAACACACACATCACGGTTCCACCTATGGTATCCCCAGCTTTTTTAATTTCCTCTATTTTGGAAATCATTTTTTCTGCAACATCCTCATCTGGGCAACGAACCATATTGGATTCTATCTTATCAAAATCTAAATCCTGATAAGGTTTATCAATAAAAATATCTCCTACTGAAGACACAAAAGCATCGATTTTTATGTCTTTTACAAATTGCTTTGCAATGGCTCCAGCCGCTACTCTACAAGCTGTTTCTCTAGCAGAAGTTCTTCCTCCTCCTCTATAATCCCGATGTCCATATTTTTTATCATAAGTAAAATCGGCATGGGAAGGTCGGTAAACATCTTTTATATGAGAATAGTCTTTAGATTTTTGATTGGTGTTTTCGATAATAAAACCAATAGGTACACCTGTGGTCTTTCCTTCAAAAATCCCCGATAGAAATCGTACCTCATCTTCTTCTTTACGCTGGGTAGTGATTTTTGATTGTCCAGGTTTCCTCCTACTCATATCGGCATTGATCGCAGCAAAATCTATTTCTAATCCTGCAGGGCAGCCATCAATTATACCGCCAATAGCTTCTCCATGAGATTCGCCAAAAGTGGTTAGTTTAAATAAATTTCCGAAAGAATTTCCAGCCATAGTTTGCTTTTCAACAAATGTAAATTTTAAAATCACAATAACCAAAAGAGCGAGTTGAATGTTTGTTTAGAATCGTTTATTCGGATTATTGTTAATGCGTTGAAGTGTTTATTTGTTTAATCGTTATTCAAAATTCCTAAATCATCAATCTCCAATCATCAATCTCCAATCATCAATCATCAATCCCAAATCGTTAATCCTTTAGCGCTTGTCTTAAAATACTTACGGGGTGTTGCGCTATACGTTCTGTACCATCTTTTATTTGATGCCTACAACTGGTGCCATTGGCAGCTATAAGAACCTCATCTAATGCTTTTCTAACTGCAGGAAATAAAGTTAACTCCCCTATTTCCATGCTTAACTCGTATTTATCTTTTTCAAATCCAAAACTACCCGCCATCCCACAACATCCTGATGGTATGATTGTAGGTTTGTAATTGATTGGTAGATTTAAAATATCGAAGGTTACTTTCTGATTGCTCAATGCCTTTTGATAGCAGTGTGTATGGATCTTTATGGGTTTTGATGCAGAAGTGAATTGTGAAGCTTTGATATTCCCTAATTCAATTTCGGAAGCTAAAAATTCTTCTATTAGAAAACTATGTTTCGCTATTTTTTTTGCGGTATCTATATCGTTTGCCAATCGTAAATATTCATCTCTGAATCCCAAAATTGCGGAAGGTTCTATTCCCACTAAAGGGCTGCTTTCTGAAACCAAATCTTTTAAATATTCAATATTAGTATTAGTAGCATGTTTAGCTTCTTTAAGAAATCCTTTAGAAAGCAAAGCTCGTGCACTATCCAAATGATCGATGATGGTTACTTTATATCCTAATTTTGTGAGTAGTATATAACTGTCTTCAGCGATGTTAGCGTCTAGATAATTACTGAATTCATCTACAAACAGAAGTACTTCTTTTAATGCTGTATTGCATTGATATACTGCGCTATGTGTTAAGTCACTAAAAGTATTAATTGACATTAATGGCAAGCTCCTATTTGGTGCAATTCCACTAATTTTTTTTAGGATAGATGATGATAATGGATAACTAATTAAGGCATTAAATAACATAGAGAATTTTGACGCCATTTTATAATTCCTAGTACTATTCCCGAAAAGTTTATCCGCAAAACTAGGAGTATGGCTTTTATGGTATTGGAATAAGAATTCAGCTTTTGCAGTGGCGATGTCTACATTACTTGGACATTCGGTTGCACAGGCTTTACAACTAAGGCAAAGGCTAAAAGCTTCTTTTAGTTCTTTTGAATCAAAGTTGTTTAAGGCTTGATTATTGGTCAATACTTCTCTTAAAACATTGGCTCTACCCCGTGTAGTATGCTTTTCATCTTTAGTAGCTTGATAACTAGGACACATAGTTCCACTTGCATTCTCTGTTTTACGACAGTCTCCACTACCGTTACACTTTTCGGCCAAACGGAGAATCCCTTCAGAATCCCTAAAATCCATTAAAGTACTTATATGTGGTTCTTCTCTGTTGGGGGTATATCGCAAATTTTCATCCATGGGATAAGCATCGATAATCTTTCCAGGGTTAAAGATATTGTTGGGGTCAAAAGCTTGTTTAATTCGCTTCAGTAGCGCATAATTGGTATCTCCGATTAACAGAGGTAAAAACTCCCCTCGAACGATACCATCTCCATGTTCCCCAGAAAAAGAACCTTTATATTTTTTTACGAGCTTGGCTACTTCTGTAGTAATTTCCCTGAAAAATTGAACTCCTTCAGATTCCTTAAGATTAAGTATGGGGCGTAAATGCAACTCCCCTGCTCCTGCATGAGCATAGTACACTGCTTGTTGGTTGTAACGTTCCATCAATTGGGTGAACTCTTCGATATAAGCTGGCAGATCTGATAGTGTTACGGCAGTATCCTCAATACAAGCAACCGCTTTTTTATCGCCTACCATATTCCCTAATAAACCCAGCCCTGCCTTACGAAGTTCCAAAGCTTTGTGAATGTCTTCTCCCATTAACACTGGATGGGCATCACTTAAACCAGAATTGGTTAACGATTGCAATAAGGCTTCAGTTTGTCTTTGTAAATCTTCCTGACTTTCAGATTTTAATTCTAGTAGTAACAATGCTTTTGGGTTTCCTTCTATAAAAAAACGATAGGCATTGTACTTTTTATTTTGTTTGGTACAATCCAAAATAAAATCATCCATCATTTCGCAGGTATGCAGGGGATGTTTCATCACCACGGGCACATCGTTCAAACAATTGGATAAATTTTTATAATGCGCTACAATCATTGCAGCATGTGGTGGTGGGAGCTCATCAAGCTGTAGTGTTATTTCAGTAGTAAAAGCTAATGTTCCTTCACTTCCACAGAGTAATACAGCGAGGTTGATGGATGTTTCTGAATCGTTGAATACTTCGGTATCTAATAAAATATCTACGGCATAACCTGTATTTCGCCTATGAATATCCCGTTTGGGAAACTGATTCCAGATTTCTTGCTGTGCTTCAGTTGAAATTAATTCTGAATAAATAGTGTTATAAATACTCCCTTCAAGGGTATTTCCTTTTGTTTTCTGAAGAAATTCTTCCCTAGTGAGTTTATTAAAAATAACTTCCTCACCATTAGATAGCAAGCACTTTAATTCTAAAACCTTATCTCTGGTCACTCCGTATTGTATGGAGGTGGTACCACTGGAGTTATTCCCGACCATCCCTCCTATCATACATCGGTTTGAAGTTGACGTGTTAGGGCCAAAGAATAGACCAAAGGGTTCTAAATATTGGTTGAGTTCATCTCTAATAACACCTGGCTGAACGGTAACCGTTTTATTTTCTTGATCAACCTTAATAATCTTTGTAAAGTGCTTAGATACATCGACTACAATCCCCTCACCTACACATTGTCCTGCTAAAGAAGTTCCAGCTGTTCGGGGAATTAAGGAAGTTTGCTGTTGCTGCGCAAACTGTATAAGTTGTTGAATGTCTGTATTGTTTTTAGGAAAAGCAACAGCCAAAGGGAGTTTTCGATACACCGAAGCATCTGTAGCATAGAGTGCTTTATGCAAGGTGTCGTCATGGATTTCGCCTTGAAAATGTTTTTTAAAGTTAGCTAAAGATGGTTTCATACTGGTTTTGTAAAAGTAGGAGTTTTTGCCCTTCGATACAATTTTTAAAACATTCCAATATTGTTTTATTTTTTTATAAATTAGTACCTATATATTATCTCCCTAGATTTTAAAATACCTTTCTTATTAATATAATAAACTTATGAAAAGAAAAACACCCATTGAACTAAGCAGGGAAGAATTTCGGAAAATTGGATATCAATTAATTGATGATATTTCAGATTTTATTTCCACTATTGATGAAAGGCCCGTTACTCCAAATGAAAGTCCAACACTATTACAAAACATTTTAGGAAACTCTTCCTTACCTGAAAAGGGCATGCCTGCCGAAGAATTAATTTCAAAAACGACAAATTTATTATTTAACCATTCCCTACTCAATGGGCATCCTAAGTTTTTTGGATACATCACATCTTCTGCTGCTCCATTAGGAGCATTTGCAGATTTGCTAGCAGCTACGGTTAATCCCAATGTTGGTGCACATATATTAAGCCCTATAGCTACCGAGATTGAAAAACAAACCATACAATGGTTAGCAGAATTTATCGGGGTTTCTCCAGATTGCGGTGGAATATTAGTCAGTGGTGGAAATATGGCAAACTTTACTGCATTTTTAGCAGCAAGAACAGCGAAAGCACCAAAGAGTATCAAAGAAGATGGGATTTCAAATACTTCTGAAAAACTAACGATTTATTGTTCTAAAACTACACATACTTGGGTTGAAAAGGCAGCCATATTATTTGGTTTGGGTTCAAAAGCAATTCGTTGGATTCCCACGGATACCTCCAATAAAATGGATAATATTATACTTGAAGAAACTATTAAGAAAGATCTTGAAAATGGCTGTAAACCCATTATGGTCATCGGTACCGCTGGAGATGTAAGTACGGGTGTGGTGGATGATCTTAAAGAAATATCCGCGATTTGTAAAACTTATGAATTATGGTTTCATATTGATGGTGCTTATGGAGTCCCTGCAGCTGTTATTCCAAAACTTAAAGAGATGTTTGAAGGTATTAAAGAGGCAGATTCTATTGCACTCGACCCTCATAAATGGTTGTATAATCCGTTAGAGGTAGGTTGTACCTTAGTGAAAAATCCTCAACACTTATTAGATACCTTTAGTTCTCACCCAGAATATTATAATTTTACAACTAATGACGAAGATATTGCACAAAATTATTATGAATATGGACTTCAAAATTCTCGTGGGTTTAGAGCTTTAAAAGTTTGGTTAACCTTGCAACAACTTGGAAGAAGTGGATATAAGAAAATGATTCAAGAGGATATTGATTTGTCAGAATTGTTGTTTGAACTAGCCGATAAACATTCCGAATTAGAAGCGGTGTCGCAAAATCTAAGTATTACTACTTTTAGGTATGTTCCTTTAGGTTATGAAAATAAAAGTGATGACCAACAGCATTATCTAAATAAATTAAATGAAGAAATAGTAAATGAATTACAGGCTGGAGGAGAAGTATTTTTATCGAATGCTATTGTTCATGAAAAATACTGTTTACGAACTTGCATTGTGAATTTTAGAACTTCAACACAAGACATCCATGAAGTTGTGGACATCATTGTAAACGTGGGAAGAAAAGTACATTTAAAATTAAACCAAACCAAAATCTAATTAATTTAATTGAAGTGATTTAACAATCAAATACAAAAACAATGAATGAAGAATCAAAAATTATTAGGACTTGGAAAGGTTGGACAACATTAGAAAATGCCCCTATCTACGAAAACCTACTTATTAATGAGGTATTTCCTGAAGTAAAAAGGAAAGGTGTCAAGGGTTTAGAAAAAGTTAGTATCTCAACTCAAAGCAATAAAGAAGAAGTGGAATTTTTACTTATTCTTCAGTTCGAATCTTTGGATGCGGTAAAGACATTTGCTGGGGATTCTTATCAAAGAGCTTATATCCCTGAAAATGCAAAACAGGTTTTGTTACGATACGATAAAACTGCAGAACACTATGAATTCAGGAAAGAATTAATATTATAACCTTAACCCTCTGTAATGTTATTAATAAATTATATTTCAATATATAATAATATCTTTAGTTACAATAAGTACTTTCCAAAAAGAAGTTTTATAAAGTAGACAAATCAGAGGGTTACGGAATAATTAAGTTAATTTTAATAATGAAGAGAATAGTTTTGAGGGAGATTCAGAGCAAACAGATGATATTACAGCTTTAGCAATTAAGAGATTTTAATGTAGAGTTGAAATTTAAAGATATACTAGATCAGGGTGGATTGGTTTATACGGTAACCTCATTACCTGCCTATATAAATGCTTTCTTTTGTACATTACCAGAAGGAATAGTAAAAGTTAAAATTTCAGATTAAGAGCAAATTAAAAATTAACTCCATATTGTTATTCTGTTATAGTTTTTAATTCCAAGTATATTTTATTTTATGTAACCCACCTTCAAATATTATCGTCTTAGGTTTATTAATATAAATCGAAAGAAATAATGAAAACTACATCAAACTTAAAAAATCTAATAATAGTAATTACTATAACCTTATTTCTATTTCAATCCAAAACACTCGCTCAGAATTTTGAATCGAAGGTTGATAGTTTGCTAGATACTAAATACATACCTTCAGATCCTGGAGGGGTTTTCTTGATTGCAAAAGATGGAAAAGCCATTTATAAAAAAGCTTTTGGAATGGCTAATATGGAATTAGAAGCGCCTTTAAAAACAGAGCATGTTTTTGAAATAGGATCTATGACCAAGCAATTTACTGCGGTTTCTATACTAATGTTATTAGAACAAGGCAAATTAGACTTGAATGATGAAATCACAAAATACATACCCGATTATCCAACTCAGGGAGAAACCATTACCATTCATCATTTGTTAAACCATACTTCTGGGATTAAAAGCTATACCAGTGTTAAGGGCTTAATGGGTATAGCAAAAACAGATCTAACACCAATCGAACTCATTGATTTCTTTAAAAACGAACCCAAGGATTTTTCACCTGGGGAAAAATTTAAATACAATAATTCTGGCTATATTATTTTGGGATATATCATCGAGTCCGTATCCGAAATGAGTTATGGGGATTTTGTGGAAGAAAATATATTTAAAAAATTAAATATGAGTTCTTCTTATTATGCCAGTCATAGAAAAGTTTTTAAAAATAGAGTTTCAGGATATCACAACCGAGATGGATTTACTAATGCCATGCATATAAGCTATACCCTACCCTATGCAGCTGGTTCTTTATTATCTAATGTTGACGATATGTTGCTATGGCAAAATGCATTAAGAGATAATACATTAGTAAATAAAGCCATTTTAGACAAGGCATTTACTAATCATGCCCTAGACAATAATGAATTTACGAATTATGGTTATGGTTGGCATATTAAAGAGTTGAATAACTCTAAAAGTCAAGAACATGGTGGGAGTATTTTTGGATTTAAATCTATGGGGGTATATCTTCCAGAACATGATGTATATGTGATTGGTTTAAATAATTGTGATTGTAATTCGCCTACAAAAATAACTAGGGAAATTGCAGGCTTATATCTTGATGAATTGAATGAATAAATGAAAAGTTTATGATTTTATTGAGAAATAAATTCTACTATATTATATAGTTTAGTGGCAAATCGTAAACTTTATGAAGCTTTTTCAACTAAAACGCCTTTTCACCTTTATATTATTTACGGGTCTAATACTCTTTTCTTGTACTAAACCCGAACCAAAATGGGAAATATTAACTATGGGTTTTAGTGAAAATTTCCATGATATTTTGCCTATCGATAAAAACAATATCATCGCCTATAGTTATGGCACTGGCTTAATTGTAAAATCTGAAGACCTAGGACTTACCTGGAAAGAAGTATTTAAAACCGATTCTATTTACTTTGAACAAGTAGCGTTTCCAACCCCTAAAGTTGGGTTTATCTGTGGCAATACCAATAGGATTCTTAAAACAAATGACGGCGGAAATACTTGGGCAGAAATTTTAATAGATTCCATTCCAGATACAGCTCCTGTGTATGGAATGAAATTTTTAAATAAGGAAGTTGGTTTTATATCTGTAATTAATAGAGTTCAAGGGGTTTTTGAAACGGAAATATATCAAACTAAAAATTCTGGCATTTCATGGAAGAAGATTAATACCCTCTCAGAAATGATTTTAAATTTAGAATATGTCGATAACGAATTATGGGCTTCAGGAAATAACGTAGTTTTAAAAAATATTGACAAAAAAAATTGGCAAACTGTTTATAAAGACACCACCAAACAAGTGGGACAAATAAGAGATTTTATACATAAAGGGGAGCAGCTAATTATGTCGAGTTTTAATGGATTTATAATACGCAAAAATGGAAGTACTTTTTCTAAAGAAAAAATCACCCCAAATAGGTTGAGAAGTATTGTTCGTGTAAATGATCATAAATTAATTGTTGCTGGAGATAATGATAAAGAAGAGGGGAATATATTTGAATCGAATGATAATGGAATATCTTGGAATTTGATTGATGAAAAATTTAATGATATTCATAGGTTAAAAGTGGCAAACGGTATTGTCTGGGGAATAGGCAAAAAGGATGAAATAATTAAATTTCACTAAGGTAATTATAGTCACTAATTATATTTTAATTTAAAATAAATGATCCTAAAATTAGTAGAAACCAAAGAAGAACTTTCGCAAATATTAGAACTTCAACATAAAAACCATTTCGAAAATGTTACAATAGAAAACCAACAAATAAAAGGGTTTGTAACGGTTAGGCATAGTTTAGATTTATTGATCCAAATGAATCAAAAAGCACAGCAAGTAATCGCTGTAGAAAACGGAAAAGTTATAGGTTATGCATTAGTAATGCTTAAAGAGTTTAAGGAGCTGATACCGGTATTAATACCTATGTTTAATTCTTTTGAGCATATAATTTATAAAAAAAAGAAATTAAGTGAATATCCCTTTTATGTCATGGGGCAGGTGTGTGTTAAAGAGTCCTATAGAGGAAAGGGGCTATTTAAAGAATTATATGCAAAGCATAAAGAAAGTTATGCTCCAGCCTTTGAATTATGTATCACCGAAGTATCCACAAGTAATTTTCCTTCTATGAAAGCACATCAAAAAGTGGGGTTTACTATTGTTTACACCTATAAAGATGCTGCTGAGGTATGGAATGTTTTAGTTTGGGATTGGAATTAATTGATTATTTTTTATTAATCTGATTAAAAATATTATACCATTTTTATTATTTTTAAATTTACATCTTATACCAAGACCTAATCACTAACTGTATAAGCAAAGTATAAGAATGAACACCAAACCCCTATTAGAATATATTGCTAAACACATCACTTTAACCAAAGAAGAAGAGGCTTTTTTTGTTTCTAAACTAAGACATAGAAAATATTTAAAGGGACAATATGTATTGCAGCAGGGCGATGTATGCGAAAAAAGTAGTTTTCTAGTCTCTGGTTGTACCAAAACTTTTTATGTGGATGATAAAGGGCAAGAACATATAGTTTTATTTGCTATTGAAGATTGGTGGGTATCGGATATAGGAAGTTTTATTTCACAAACTCCAGCAGATTATAACATACAATGTATAGAGAATACAGAATTTATTCAATTTTCTTATCAAGATCAAGAAGACTTAATAGAAAAAATTCCAAAATTAGATCGCTTGTTTCGGAAAATGTTAGAAAAAGCTTTGATCTCTTCCCAAAAAAGAATCGTAAGAGGGTTTAGCCTTAGCGCTAAAGAGCAATACCTATATTTTAAAGAGTATTACCCTACTATCGAGCAGCGAGTTCCTCAATATATGATTGCCTCTTATCTAGGAATTACTAAAGAATTTTTAAGTAAAATTAAAAGTCAGCTTCTTCTTGAATCATAAATATTAATATAGATTAACATTATTTTATAATCTACCTTATTTTATTATTGATAAATGCTGCTGATATTTGCATCAGAATAATGAACACAATAAAAATTTATTAATAATAAAATAACAATATGAAAAACAATTTAAAAAATTTAGCAATTATCGCAATCGTTGCCTTGGTAACATTTTCTTTTACTGGAATAAATGAAATTATAAAAGAGGTAAAAGTAGAAAGCAGTAAAGTGAACTGGAAAGCATATAAGGTTACAGGTTCTCATGAAGGAACTATAGAATTAAAATCTGGGTTTCTTACTTTTAACGAAGAAACTTTAACAGGTGGAGAATTTGTTATAGATATGACTTCTATTGTATGTACGGATATGGAAGGAGAATACAAGGGGAAATTAGAAGGACATTTAAAGTCTGACGATTTCTTTGGTGTTGAAAGTAACCCTACTTCTACTTTAGTGATTAAGAAAGTAAAATCTACTGGTAAAAACTCCTATAAAGTAACAGGAGACCTTACCATTAAAGGAAAAACAAATCCGATAACTTTCGATTTTTCTGTATATGGAAAAAAAGCAAGTGCTTCTTTAAAAATTGATAGAGCACAATACGATATAAAATATGGATCTACTAGCTTCTTTGATGACTTAAAGGATAAAGCTATTTATGATGAATTTGATTTAAATGTGGAATTAGATTTTTAAAAAGAAGGCTATATTTATAAAAAATAAAATTAGTGTAAAAGCGCAAGTCAAATGACTTGCGCTTTTTTAGTATCTTTCGTTCCTTAAATTAAAATAATGATACGTAAGCATACCCCGGAAGATTTAGACACTATTATGAATATTTGGATGCAATCTTCTACCCTAGCCCACCCTTTTTTAGATGCATCTTTTGTGGAGATGGTAAACAACGCGATGCGTACTATGTATATTCCCGGTTCAGAAACTTGGGTTTATGAAGAAGACAATATTATCGTTGGTTTTATCAGTATGATTGGAAATGAAATTGGAGGATTATTTGTTTTGCCAAACCACCATTCCAAAGGAATAGGATCACAATTAGTGAACTTTATAAAAGGATTCCATGAAGAATTGGAGGTAGAAGTTTTTGAAAAGAATGTAATAGGAAGAGCTTTTTACGACAAATATGGTTTCCAACTAATCCATAAATATATGCATGAACCAAGTAATAATGAAGTGATGCGTTTAATTTTTAAATATCAATGAAAAAGAGGTGTATTTACCAACTTCTGAGCTGACCAATAAATTACCACCATGTTTCTTTAAAATGTTCTTAGAAAGGCTTAAACCTATTCCCGATCCATTCTTTTTTGTAGTATAAAAAGGAATAAATACTTGGCTCATAATCTTTTCTTCAATTCCCATTCCGTTATCGGTAAGTTGGATCACTTTTTTATCATTTACCAACTTATAATTTAAAGTAATTAATGGCACTTCCCTACCCTGCAATGCGTGTATGCTATTGTTGATTAGATTGATGAGTACTTGTTCTATTAATTTTGGGTCTATCTCAATTGCAGCATTGGTAGGAATTGGCAAAATATTTAATTCAACATTTGCTTTTTCCAAAGCAGGTTTCATCAGCAACTCTATATTCATTAAAAACTGCTTTACAATGACTTTTTGCTTCTTAGGAATTGGAACATTAGAAATCGTTCTATAATCTTTTACAAATTCAAGGAGTCCTTCAGATCGTTTTTTAATAATAGAAGCAGCCATGTTGATATCTTGAATATCTTCATTGTCCAATTGGTCATTAGTAACCAATTCCCCTTTTTCATCTTCGGTTAGTGCTTTCATAGTAGAAGCCAAAGAACTTACTGGAGTAAATGAATTCAGCATTTCATGAGCTAGAATCCGAATTACATTATGCCAGGCTTCTATTTCTTTTTGTTCAATTTCGGAACGTATATCCTGAAAGGTAATGATTAAATAAGGGATGTTTAGTAATTGTATTTCAATAACTTCTAGAGACAGTTGTTTTCTCTCAGACTCATCTCCAAAATCGACTAGGGTCTTCCCTCCTTCAGCAATTGTTTTAATTTCATCTACAAGCCAAGGAGTATTATTTGCCAAACGATGCCAATATTTATGCTGAGGTTGCTGAAGAATCTCACAGGCAGCCTTATTCAAAAACAAGATTTCTTCACTTGAAGTGGTGTCGAATAAATCCTTCTTATTTATAGAAATGATTCCTAAATTAACATGCTCTAAAATGTACTGAAAGTATTTAAACTGTGCCTCCTTTTCAATCTTATTGCGTTTAAATATTTTGATAATCAGGTTAAAGTCATCGTATACTTTTACAAAAGAATCTCCTTTATTGCTTGGTGAAAAATAAACAGAATAATCTTCATTCTTTAAGGCCTCCAAGAATTTAACCAAGGAATAGTTGGTATTGTTAACATAGCGAATTAAAAATACAACCAGAAGTATGATAATTAATCCTATCCCAGCAGTACTAAACCAAATTTCTTTTAACAGAAAGTGAGAGAATAATACACAAAACATTAGAATAGTAAATATTCGAAGGGTAACTTGTATGGTAAATCGTTTTATCAAAATAAAAAAATATTATAAATTAAATTTCAGCACGAGTTAAACCTAATTCTTTAGCGGCCTTCGAAATATTACCCTCATATTTATCAAGGGCTTTTTGCACCAATAGCTTTTCAATTTCCTGAAGGTTTAAATTATCGTATTCGTTGGTAGATATATTAGATTCCACAGCCTGAGTAGACAAATTAAAATCTGAAGGTTTAATCTCATGATCCTCAGACATTATCACCCCCCGTTCTATGGTATGCTGAATCTCTCGCACATTACCTGGCCATTTATGTGATTGAAGGATTGCTAAAGCGTCTTCATTAATTTTTAAATGCGATTTGTGATACTTTTCTCTAAAGGTATGTAAATAGAGTTCTATAAAATCGTGGATGTCTTCAGGTCTTTTTCGTAAAGGCGGAATGGTTATTTCTACGGTATTGATTCGGAACATCAAATCTTGTCTAAATTTTCCTTCAGCAACCCATTGGTTTAGTGGTGCATTGGTAGCAAATAAAAGTCTGGCATTAAAAGGGCGTTCTATTCCTTCTCCAAGTCGTGAGACCTTTCTATCTTGAAGCACCGTTAGTAATTTAGATTGTAAATTATAAGGAAGGTTTCCTATTTCATCTAGAAAGAGGGTGCCGTTCTCCGCCATTTCAAAGCGACCAGGTTTATCTTCAGAAGCATCGGTAAAAGATCCTTTTTTATGGCCAAAAAGTTCAGATTCGAAAAGGTTTTCAGAAAGAGATCCTAAATCTACATGAATAAAAGGCCCATTAGAAAATGTGGAACGTTTGTGTATCTCTCTTGCCAAATGCTGTTTACCTGTACCATTTTCCCCTAAGATAAGGATACTGGCATCGGTTGCACTCACCTTTTTTATAGTATTCATCACTTCCTGCATAGCAGAAGATCTTCCAATAACAGGTCCAAACTTTTGATCGTTATTTTTTTGTAAAACCTCATTGGTATGTTCTAATATGGCAATCTTTTTATTCGAATTGCTTAATACAAGGGCAGCATTTATAGTTGCTAAAAACTTTTCATTGGACCAAGGTTTTAAAATAAAGTCGAAAGCTCCCATTTTAATGGCATTAACAGCCAACTCTACTTCCCCATAGGCAGTCATTAAAATGATTACCATTTGTGGGTTGATACTTAGAATATGTTTTAACCAATAGATCCCTTCTTTTCCATCATTAAACCCAATTCTATAATTCATATCTAAAACGATAACATCTATATCTTCTTTAGAAATGATTTGATTGATCTCTTTTGGGTTATTGCGAGTAATTACTTTTTCAAACTGCTTTTTCAATAATAATTTTGCAGATAGTAAAACATCTTCGTCGTCATCGATAATAAGTATAGTTGCATTGGTCTTTTGCATTATTTATAAAGGATAAGATTTTTCACGAAAGTACAAAATGTTCGATAACGAACGGTAAAATGTTCGAAAATGAACACTTTTAAAATCATGCCAAAAACTTAACACATTGCCTTACAGCTTTTTAAAGTAATTTGGTTTTTTGGCACAAGCATTGAAAAGCATTAATCAGAAATCAATTAATAAATAAAATATAGAAATTATGAGAACTTTAAACAACAATCAATTATCAGGAACTACAAGAAGCACTAAAAGTTTTGTTTGGAATAGCAAAAGAAGCTTTAGATAAGATTCCATTTAAAAATTAATCAATCAAAAAACGAGCATCATGACAACATCTATTTTAAATACTCAAATTGAAAAAAGAAATTTAGGTTTCTTATTAAATATAGAAATCAGTAAAAGATCACGTTGGTCAAAATTAAACATTCGTCAATCAAATTATTAAAATCAATCAAAATGATATCAATTATAATCGCAATCGCAAATTTTATTCTACAAACAGTTTTACCTTTTTTGTTTTAAGTAGCGAAGAAAATACATTAATAAGAATTTAAATTATCACCATGAAACAACTGGGAATGGATAAAAGAATAGAAAAAAAGAAATGGAACCGAACTAAGACCATGTACCTATCGGGTATCATCGTATTTATTATACTTGCTTTTTTTGGTTTTAAAACTATGAATAGAAAAATCTATAAAGTAGATGAATCTAGAATAACCGTAAAGAAAGTAACTGCAGGTGATTTTCAAGATGTAATCCTTATCGATGGAGATGTAGAGCCTATAAATTTGGTATTAGTAAACACTTTAGAAGGAGGAATCGTTGAAGAAATCTTTATAGAAGATGGAATTTTTGTAGAAAAAGGGACACCAATATTACTTCTTAGTAATCCGGCGGTAACCCTGAATTATATGAACCAAGAAACTGCAATTATTGAACAAATAAACAACCTGAGAAGCTTAAAGCTTTCTTTAGAAAAAGACCAAAGAGATTTAAATGAATCCTTGATCGATAGTGAAAATAGTTTGGCAGATGAAGAACGTTCTTATAAGGTAGATTCAGTATTGTATACAAAGGATGTTATTGCAAGGAATGACTATGTAGATAGACAAGAATCTTATAAGTACTTAAAAAACAAGCGTGATTTTATGGAAAATAACGTGAATAAAAGTGCCAAGGATAATAGAATTCAAATTCAACAAATCAACACTTCTATTTCATTAATGCACCGAAACTTAGAGTTCATTCACGAAAATATTGAAAAGATGTTGGTACGTGCTCCTGTTTCAGGGATGTTATCTTCTTTCGATCCTGTGATTGGAGAATCTTATATTCAAAATCAAACCGTAGCAAAAATTGATGTTCAGTCTGGTTTTAAAATAAAAGGACAGGTAGACGAATATTATTTAAGTATGGTAAAACCAGGACAACTGGCACGTTTTTCTTTCGATGGAAATCTAATCGATTTAAAAGTAAAAAAAGTACTTCCTGAGGTAGTCAACAGACGTTTTGAAATAGAGCTAGTATTTGTAGAAGACGCACCAGAATCGGTTACTATTGGGCAATCTCTACAAGTTAGATTGGAGCTATCTAAAGCACAAAAATCCTTATTGATTCCTAGAGGAAGTTATTTTCAATCTTCAGGGGGACAATTTGTTTATGTGCTCGATGGAAATAAGGAAGCTCACAAACGTTTTATAAAATTAGGAAGTCAAAACCCAAGTTATTATCAAGTATTAGAAGGATTAAGTGAAGGTGAAGAATTGATCACCTCCTCTTATGATGAATATAAAAATTACGAATCAATCAAAATAAATTAATATAAAAATCGAAATCATGATCAAATTAAGTAAATTATCAAAGGTGTACAGAACGGACGAAATAGAATCGACCGCGTTAAATGAAGTTTCATTTGAAATTAATGAGGGAGAATTTGTTTCTATAATGGGACCTTCAGGTTGTGGAAAATCTACCTTACTAAATATTTTAGGTATGTTGGATAAACCAGAAAGTGGATCTTATCAATTCTTGGAAAATGAAGTTGCACAATTAAAGGAAAAAGAACGTTCTGATGTACGTAAAAAGAATATTGGTTTCATATTCCAAAACTTTAATTTGATAGATGAATTAACCGTATTTGAAAATATTGAATTGCCATTGCTATACAATAAAGTAAGTTCTTCAGAACGCAAGAAAAGAGTGAACGAGCTGATTGAAAAAATAGGAATCTCTCATAGAGCTTCTCATTATCCTCAGCAGCTTTCTGGAGGTCAGCAACAACGTGTTGCCGTAGCTCGTGCCTTAATCACAAAACCACCATTAATTTTAGCAGATGAGCCTACAGGTAATCTAGATAGCTCTCATGGTAATGAGGTTATGGAGTTGATGTGTGAATTGAATGAAGCAGGTACGACCATCATTATGGTAACTCACTCTGCACACGATGCAAGTTATTCTAATAGAATTATCAATTTATTAGATGGACAAATTGTATCTGAAAAGAAAAGTAAATTGGTACAGGCTGCCATATAATCCTAAAAACTAGAAAAAATGTTTAAGAATTATTTAAAAGTAGCATATTTTAGGATTGGCATTAGGCTTAACGGTAACCATTCTCGTTTTTATGTTTATTAAAGATGAAACCAGTTACGAAAAACATTGGAGTGGTTACGAACGTGTATATAGAACCGGAATAAAAGCGGATATGATGGGGCAAAAAATGGATGCTCCTGTATCTCCAAGTCCTATGGCAAATGCATTTAGAACTGAATTTACCGATGTTGAAACTGCCACCAGAATTAATACGGTAAACCAAGAGATCATGGTACGACATGAACAGACCAAAGTATATATTCAAAAAGGAGTATATGCAGACAGTACCTTTTTTAAGGTATTTAATTATGAGTTTGTCCATGGGGATCCAAATACGGCATTAATAGAAGATAATGCCATCGTATTAACCGAAGAAACCGCGCGTAAATTGTTTGGAGATAAAAATGCCTTGGGAGAACTGGTTAATTATGACAATAGACAAGACTATGTTGTTAAGGGGATTGTAAAAGAACCTAAGGGACATGCGCATTTTCATTTTGATATGTTTATGTCTCAAAATGGAATTCGAAATGTATGGATGTCAAATAACTTCCACACCTATGTGAAACTAAAAGAAGGGGCAGATTTTATAGCTTTTGAAACGGAGATGAGGCGTAATTTTATGAAGAAAATCGAACCCGATGTAGAACGGTTTTTAAAAATTACCGTAGAGGAATTTCTGAAACAAGGGAACGCCTTCGAATACCAATTGCAACCGTTAAAAGATATCCATTTGCATTCTCAAAAAGATTGGGAAATAGAACAAAACGGAAACATTATATATATCTATGTATTTATAGGAATTGCCATATTGGTGATCTTAATTGCGGGAATCAATTTTATGAATTTATCTACTGCAAGAGCGGGTAAAAGAGCTAAAGAAGTTGGGGTTCGTAAAGTTACTGGTGCCTCCAGAAAAATGTTGATAGTTCAGTTTTTGACCGAATCGGTGATCCAGAGTTTTATCGCATTGTTCTTAGCGTTTATTCTAGTAGAATTGTTTTTACCTGGATTTAATAATATTATGGAAACCAATCTGGATCTATTTAATGATCATATAGGGCAAACGGTATTATTTTCTTTAGCAGTTACCTTATTCTATGGATTGTTTGCTGGGAGTTATCCAGCGTTCTTCCTATCGGCTTTTCAACCCATTGCCGTTTTAAAAGGAGATCTTACCAAAACTAAAGGAGGTGCATTATTAAGAAAGTCTTTGGTAGTAATACAATTTACAGCTTCCACTATATTGATTATTGGGATGATTATCATTTTTCAACAAATCTCATTCTTACAAAATAAAGACATAGGTTTTAAGGGAGATCAGGTAATAGTTGCTCCCCTTCAAACGGATGCTTTTGTAGAGAAAAAAACTCTAATGTATTAAGTATTACTAGAGCTTCTTATTATCCGGGAGACACACCAAATCAAAACATGTTCAATTTAGAAGGAAGTGAAGAGCAAATGCCATTATGGAATATGGAAGTGGATTATGGTTTCTTTAATACCTTAGGAGTTGAAATGGTAGAAGGAAGAAAGTTTGACAGAGAAAAAGAATCCGACTCTATCCCCTATTTTATTCTAAATGAAACCGCAGTAAAGAATTTAAATATTGAAAATGCTGTAGGTAGACGTTTGGGACGATTTACAAATCAAAACGGAGACAAGGAATATGGAAATATTATCGGTATAGTAAAAGATTTTCATATAGAAGGATTTAACCAGCCCATTCGACCTATGGTATTAACCGTAAGTGATAATTTATGGTTTGCGTCTTTTAAAATTGCTGCCAACGATATGAATGCCACTATAGATTATATAGAAACCGAATGGAATAAATTGGAGCCTTCGCATCCGTTTCGATATACGTATTTAGATCAGAAATTTGGAGCATTATTACGCCAACAAGAAAATTTTGGAACCATGTTTCTATTCCTAACTATTCTTGCGATCATTATATCTGCGATGGGACTTTACGGTTTGGCGAGTTATACTGCCGAACAAAGAACCAAAGAAATTGGGATTCGAAAAGTATTGGGAGCATCGGTTTCACAGATAATGAATATGCTTACTAAAGATTTTATCAAGTTGGTATTAATTGCAAATATTTTCGCTTGGCCTATCACCTATTTATTAGCTAAAAATTGGTTAACCAATTTTTCCTATCAAATAGATATGCCCATTATGCCCTTTATTTTTGCAACGATATTAGCATTAATAATTGCATTAATCACGGTGAGTTCTCAAGCCTATTTGGCTGCGAATTCAGATCCCGTAGATGCATTAAAATATGAATAATTGAAAAAGAAAAAGTTAATGATGAAAAAGCTCTTGAGAAATCAGGGGCTTTTTTTGTTAACCACTGTTTATTCGTTATGTCGTTGAATTGTTTAATCACTTAATCATTAATAATTAATCTCCAATCATATTCCGCCTTTTGTCATTGCGAGCTTAGCGAAGCAATCTCATCGTTAAAAGCAATCACAATAAAGAATCCTTTTCATTACTCACTCCTAATTACTTATTAAAAATTATCCTCCCGTTGATAACCCTGTTAATAACAAGAATTCCCCATACCCTAATCATCATTCACTAATTAGTAAATTAGTATCAACTAACAACCAAATTAAAATTGACTCCCCTCTTTTTTAAAACGATAAAAAACAATTAAAACAGACACTATCACAAATTATTGGTGGATAAACGCCAATAAAGCTGATGATATAACAAGTTGGCGTTAATTTAAAAATGAAGAACTTCACAATATATCTTTTGGTAATTTTTACACTTTTGAGCTGTAAACAAAACGAAGTTGACGCAATCGAAATTGGAGATACACTCTATACAAATCAATCTCTTGAACATAATAAAAAGCTGACTGAATTAATCACTCAAGCGCTGAATAAAGATTCAAACGCACTTTCGGAATTGACCGAATTTTGGTGTGGTGGTGGAGCTGGTTGTTATGATTTGGGTTTCGTAACAACTCAATTAGTTTATCGAATTGGAGAAAATGAATTTATAAAAATGGCGGATAAATTGACTGTAAAGCAAAAAAGCTCATTAAGAGGTTTATTATCAGTCGGATTTGAATATGGAAATTATACTGACAAAAATATTGTTACGGAATTTCCAAAACTGAATAAATTATTAACGGAATAAAAAAAACTAACGCCAACAACGCCTATAATTCATTGCGGTTGAATTTCCTATCGGAAATCCAAGCCTTTTTATTAAATTCGTTACTTAACGGAAAAACCCAAGCTTTACCAATATCATTGGCGGTAATTAACTAATATTTTTAATATTCAAAAAAATAAATGAGAAACTATTTAAATATCAAAATGCTAATTCTGGTAATAGGAGTTGTTTTAAGTTATTCATGTGATAGGTCTCCATCAATTGAATGGGAGAAGGAGATTAGTTGGGCAGTACTTGAGGATGCTTCTGATATTAAACAAACAAATGATGATGGATATATTATACTAGGAACAAGTAATGGTTCTAAACCTACTTTAATGAAAATTAATTCAACTGGAAATACCCAATGGGTTAAAATATTTCACGATTATATTGATAAATCACCTAAAGCAATTCAGCAAACAAATGATGGGGGTTATATTGTAGTTGGGTATCATAACTATGGCTTAAACCAAAATTTCTGGGTATCGAAACTTGATAAAACAGGGGATGTTGTTTGGTCAAAAGAATATGATGATGGAGCAAATAGAGAAGAAGTTATTGTTATTGAATGCATGGAAGACGGTAGTTATATCATAGCTGGTGAAAGAATAAATTATATAGATAATAATTTTTCTAGTGATTATTGGATTGCTAAAATAGATAATCAAGGCGAATTATCTTGGTCTAAGGTATTAGGTGGCTCTCGTATTGACGCTCCCATGATGATGAATAAAACAAAAAACGGAAATCTTATTATAGAAGGTAAAACGTACAGTGAAGATGGTGATGTACCAGGTGAAATGCTAGAAAAACAAATAGAAACATATGATATATGGAGTGTTGAGATAAACGATAATGGCGAAGTAATTAATTCACAACGAAAAGAATCTTATTATTTTCAAGAAAAAAATATCACACTAACCGATGATAGGACATATTTATTAGCAGGTGAAAAGTGGATTGGCGATACTGATGGAAGTGTTAATCTTTTATTAGAAAAGCGTGACATAAACTTGAATCTTATTTGGTCAAAGATTATAGGTGGGCCAGATAAAGACGAATCTCTTGCTATTCAACAAACAAGTGACGGAGGATACATTGTTTTAGCTACGGTATTCGATGATGATAAAAGTGAGATTAAAACTTGGCTTCTAAAACTAGGCTCTGAATAACAATCAAAAAACTACCGCCAAAAAAGTAATGATCAATATAACAAATGAATTTTTATTAATTCTTAAAATTACTTCTATAAGTTACCTAATAAATAAGTCTTGATTTTACAATAGCACAAGCTCAGAAATCCAAGCCTTTTTATTAAATTCGTTGCTTAACGGAAATAGTAATTGAAACCGTTGTGCTTCATTATCTAAAACTCGAATTAAATAATTGTCCTACCTTTCGAGAAACATCTAACCAATGATAAAATTCTTTAGAAAAATACGTTACGACCTTATGGAAAAAAACAAAACAGGTAAGTATTTGAAGTATGCCGTAGGAGAAATCGTTCTTGTAGTTATAGGAATTTTAATTGCTTTGCAGATTAATAATTGGAATGAAAATAGAAAGGCAAAGGTTTTAGAGAAAAGTATTTTGATAGAATTAAAAAAATCAATGTATTCTGACATCGAGAACCAGATTAGTCCAAACATTGCTCAATTAACACTTGACCTGAGAAACATTAAAGTCATTGAAAAACTTTTAAATAATGAAATAAGCTATAATGATAGTATTGATGAAAAATTTAGTTCATTAATGTTTAGCAAATCCTTTAAGTGGGAAATAACTGCCTACAAAATATTGGAAAACCAAGGAATAAATATCATTCGTAATCCAAAACTAAAAGAATCAATATTAAAAAACTATAATACACGTTATCCTGAAGTCAAGGATTTTTTAGAAAATTTCAGCAATAATTTGAACCTTTTCTTTAGACCTATAATGAGGTCTAATTTTGCTTTTGAATATTCAGACAGCTTAAATACAAAATATATCCCATTGAATATAACTGATTTAAAATCTAATCAAGAGTTTAAAAACGCTGTTAATACTGCTTTTCTTAATTTTAGTTATAATCTTAAAGCCCACAAAGAACTTGAAAAAGAGATTATAAAGACTATTAGCTTAATAGACTTAGTGCTAAAAAGTTTTAATGACTAATTTACTCATAGAAAAAAAATCAAAGAGCTATGATTATGGTTTGTAAAGAAATGATGTTAATCTTAATAAAATAACCTTAATCCTCTCTTTTGTTCCTTTTTGTTATATAATAAATATAAGAGATTGTAAACTTAAGCCGCATATAATTACTTCGCTTTTAGCTACCTTATTGACTTTGCGGCTCCTAATTTGCAGGGTATGGTAAAAACTATCTTAATCGACTTCGTTTCCAACTACTTATAAATTCAATACTTTTTATTAACTTAGTTGCGTTAGTGGAAAATTCCATAGCCTTCTTATTGAAAGACAGCAATTTACTTATGACGATTTGTTACAATAAATTGTCGATTATTTAAAACAGAAGTTAAGGATTGATTAACTTTAAACGGATTTATGACAGTACTGCTACATGAAATAGAATGGAGTGAACCAACATTATCTGTGGTCCATGATGCTAAATGGGAGGCAGAAGTTAAAGCCGATATTGGAATGGTTCCTGATATACACACTCGTACTTCTAGGAGTCCATGGCTTCGAAAAACAATTCTGAAATGGCCCCGTTATGAAGCACAAGAATTTCCAAGGAGATTGGCTGATATAAGTGGCCTAGTTGCCGCTCAGGAAAATGCTTGTAGGTATTGCTATGGGGTTGCAAGATCGTGGATGCACCTCTGGGGATACTCCAAAAAAATGATAAGCAATATTGAAAGAAATGCACAAATAGCAGAGATGGATGAAAAGGAAAGAGCTTTTATCCGCTTTTGTAGAAACTTGGCTCGATCTAATCCGAAACCTCCAAAGAATGATCGAGATGAACTTTTACGCTTAGGGTATTCTCAATTAGCTGTTACTGAAATGGCTTTTTTAATTGTAAACCATTGCTTTGTAAACAGGGTATCCACATTTATTGCAATACCTCCAATGGAGGAATTAGAACGTCTACCAAACAGTATAGTAGGTAAATTATTAAGACCTATAATTGGGCGAAAACTTAGAAGTATTGGTTGGACAGAAACTGCACCCTTAGAAGGTGTCCCAAAATCGTTTTCTCGTCTTATACAAAAGCTTATAGGCTTACCCGCAGCAGTAGCGATGAACAATGCATTAACCGGAGCTTTTGAATCGGATATCTTATCAAAGAAATTAAAAATATTAATGTTTGCCGTTGTAGCTAACAGTTTGGAGTGTGATTTTTGTCAAACAGAAACACATGCTATGGCAGTAGAGTGTGGTTTTAATAATGAGGAGTTTGATCATGCCTTGTCAACCTTGTCATCTCCATATTTAAGTATGCATGAGGAAAAATTACTTTCCTGGACAAGAGATACCATACACTTCCAGAACGGTCCAATGCAACAACAGGTTCGAGAACTTGCTCAAGAAGTTGGAGAGTCTATGATGCTTGAAGCTATTGGAGTTGCTTCTCTCGCAAATGCAACTGTCAGACTAGCAGTACTTCTCGGATAATGGAATTAATATATTACATCCTGCTCATATTTATCTTAGCTTTTATATTGTTAATGATTATTATTCGACAAAAAAAAAGAAATAGAAAGTTGGAGAAATTACTTACACACACTAATGAGAAATTAGAGAGACTTCAGATTCATTTCGGCAGATTTACCCCAAAAGAAGTGATTGAACATCTAACAGATTCAGATAGTGCATATCAACCATCCATTCGAATAGTCACAGTGTTATTTGCCGATCTTAGGGGATTTACTAAAATGTGTGATCAAATGGATCCTTCAACAGTAGTTGGTATACTCAATGGCTATTTTCGTTGCATGAGTAAGGTTGTTAGTAAACATCATGGACAAGTAACAGAGTTAATTGGAGATGGTATTTTGACGCTATTTGGAGCATTAAGAAATAATCCCTGGCAAGTCCAGGATGCAGTGATGGCAGCATTAGAGATGCGAAAAGAATTGAAGGAATATAATATAGAGCTTCAGTCTAAATCACTACCTGAATTATCTTTTGGAATAGGAATCCATAAAGGGCAGGTACTTGCTGGTGTTATGGGAAACTATGAATTGAGTAAATTTGGTGTGGTAGGCGATACGATCAATGTAGCTGCACGAGTTGAAACACTAACACGAGAACACAATACCGACATATTAATAACAGATAAAATAATGGCTGAATTAGATGACCGTTTTGTTTTAAAAAAAATGCCTCCCGTAATGGTAAAGGGAAAACCTGAACCAATTATTACCTATAGTTTAGAAGGAATACAAAAAAAATAAAATTTTCTACTCAAAAAAGTACATTTTGCTTTTGTCTTTCACCACACTCGTTTGCGGCTGAATTTCCTAACGTAAACCCAAGTATTTTTGTTAAATTCGTTGAGCTATAGGTTATTTAACATGTTTGTCTCTTTTTGCTATCTTTAGTCCAACACTACAAACCATGTAAATACATTGTAGCACATAAAATTAGTGCAAGAGGAATTAAACAGGAAATGAATTCAAATCGAAGACTATCTGCTATTATGTTTACCGACATTGTTGGCTATACTACTATGATTGGAACCGATGAAAATCTTGCCATTACAACGGTTACTCATCACAGAAAAACTATAGAGCAATTTGTATCGAAATTTGAAGGAAATCTTATCCAGTTTTATGGAGATGGTAGTTTATCTATTTTTCCTAGTACCACGGTAGCTATAGAATGTGCCATAGCCATTCAAAATGAATTTAAAATAAAAGTGCCCGTACCTCTTAGAATTGGAATTCACATTGGAGAAATACTCATAAAAGAGGGTGCTATTTTCGGTGAAGGGGTTAATATCGCGTCTAGAATAGAATCATTAGGGCAAACTGGAACCATACTCTTTTCGGAAGATGTTTTTCAAAAAATAAGAAACCACAGTGAATTTAAAACCGAATTAATTGGGGAATTTGAATTTAAAAATGTTGAAAAACCGATGCACATTTATGCCTTATCAAATGATGGTTTTCCAATACCAAAAAAAGAAACCATAACAGGTAAACTGAAGACATCCTCCTTAAAAGAATCTTTGGACCCTTCAGTAATTAAGAAGGATATGTCTATTGCTGTTTTACCCTTTGAAAATAATAGCAGTATTGCCGAACAACAATACTTCGTAGATGGTATTGCAGATGAAATTCGTTCACAACTACTTTCAATCAATAATTTAAAAGTAATATCCCGTTCCTCATGCATGTATTTTAAGGACAAGACAATCTCTTTAATTCAAATAGGAAAAGAACTTGATGTAGCATTTGCACTAGAGGGAAGAGTACAGGCTATCGGAGACCACATTAAAGTAAATGTTGAACTTAATGACATCAAAAAGAATAAACAAATATGGTCTTTACCTCCTCATAGACAAAAAATGGAAGATGTTTTTATTCTTCAAAATAATATTGCCAATGAAGTGGTGGATCAACTTAAGATTGTGTTATCAGACGATGAAAAGAGCCAACTCAATAAAATACCCACAGAACACCAACAGGCATATATATATTTTCAACAAGGACAGGAACTACTACACCGGGGATTTGGAAAAATTGTTGAGCTAGACAAAGCTGTTAAATACTTTAAAAAAGCAATTGAAATAGACCCCAAATATAGTCGAGCTTATGTTGGACTATCCGACACTTATTTAGAATACATTTTTTGGGGAAGGGTTGGGTCTAAAAAAGTGTTAGACAAAGCATTGAATGCTTCACTCAAAGCCTTGGAACTCGATAGTAAGAATGGAGAAAGTTATGGTGCTCTTGGAGCAATCAATTTTTTTAAGTTCAAAAAGAGCGAAGCGATTAATTTTCTTAACAAAGCAATCGAGTTAAGTCCAAACTATTTGGGGGCTCATGAAAAATTAGCTTGGATTTCAATCTTTGAAGGAGATCTAAAGAAAGCCCTCTATCATTTTTCTGTAACGCAATCTTTAGACCCCTTATCTACAAAGTACATGGGCGACGTAGGCCATGCTTATTATTACACGCATCAATTTGAAAAAGGAATTGAAGTTATATCCACCATGTTAAAAAAACATATTGGGGATCCCTGGTTATTATGGATAAAGGGCTATTTATATTCCGGTATGGAAAAACACAAAATTGCTATAGACACCTACCTTCAACGATCCACAGGAACAAAAACAAATTGGATGCTGGCCTACAATTATGGTAAAATTGGAAGGATTAAAGAAGCTACAGAAATATTAAATATGCATTTAAAGAAAAGAGGGAAGGAACATGTGCCAGGTTATATGCTTGCCACTATATATATTGGGCTAGGAAACCAAGAAAAGGCTCTTGAATGGCTCGAACTGGATTACGAAGAAGGTGGACAAGGATTATTTTTTTGGGGGTTAAAAACAGACCCTAAATTTGACAGCTTAAGAAATGAAAACAGATTTAAAGATTTGCTTCATAAAATAAATTGACAAGCCCTATGAATGTTTTCCCCCGTATAAAAATCCGCTCTGGGTCTTAGGCCTAATGGATGGTCATTTTTATCTACTTCTATATTGTATTCATTAGTTTCCATAATTGCGAAATTCCATTATAAAACGTATATTTAAAGATACAAATTTTCAAAAAAACATAGGCCATGACTACTGTAAACACTTACTTGACTTTTAAAGGAAATTGTGAAGAAGCCTTTAATTTTTACAAAGCTACCTTTGGAGGAGAATATTCATTTTTGGGTAGATTTAAAGATATGCCAAAGGATGATCCTAATTTAGTTGTAGCGGAATCTGAATATGAGAAAATTATGCATATGTCATTACCTATTGGTGATACCGTACTTATGGGTAGCGATACCGGAGGGGAATGGACAAAAGGGTTTACCCAAGGAAATAACTTTTCCGTATCGATAAATACCGACTCTAAAGAAGAAGCTGATCGTTTGTTTCAAGGTTTATCACAAGGTGGAAATATAATTATGCCAATGAATACCACTTTCTGGGGTTCTTATTTTGGAATGTTTAGTGATCAATTTGGAATTCAATGGATGGTTAGCTTTGAAGTAATGCCTAAGTAATCCTTACCCTTTAATTCCTTTCACAAAATTGCTAATGCTTTCTTTTAAATTATTGGAATCTTTAAGTGCTTTTATAAATGCACTTCCAATGATGGCACCTTCCGCATAATTACAGGCTGTATTAAAGGATTCTTTATTTGAAATCCCGAAACCTATTAATTTGGAATTCTTTAATGAAAGATTTTGAATTCGTTTAAAATAATCGATTTGATTTTGTTGTAAATCACTTTTGGATCCTGTAATAGCATAGGAAGAAACCAAATATAAAAACCCTGAACTTTGTCCGTCTAAAAGGCGTATTCTTTCGTCTGTTGTCTGAGGGGTAATTAAGAATATCATATCCAATTCTAAATCATTCAGAATGGTTTTGTGTTTTTTTTGATATATATCTAGAGGCAAATCGGGGATTATAAATCCGTCAACACCTACCCTTTTTGCTTTTTTAAAAAAAGACTTGGCGCCATATTGTAATACTTGATTATAATAACCCATCAATATAATTGGAATACTAACCGTTTTTCTTATTTCTATAATTTGATTAAAAATAAAATCCAATGTAATTCCGTTTTTTATTGCAATTTCACTACTATTTTGAATGGTAGGACCATCTGCTAAGGGATCGGAAAAAGGCATCCCAATTTCAATCATATCCACTTCGTTTCTAGCCAATTCTTGAACTATTTCTACGGTATCGTTTAGCTTCGGAAAACCAGCCGTAACATAGATGTTAAGGATGTTATTTTTGGTTTGGAAGGTTTCTTTTATTCTCTTCATTTGTTAATTTTAATTTATGCTTCTCGATACTATTCGTAAAAAACGAATTACTCGAAGTACTTAAATATTGATTCATTGTTTCATTCAATCATAGATTCATTGAATCATTCTTATATACGTTTCCATATCCTTATCCCCTCTTCCAGAAAGGTTGATTACCACATTTTCATTGGCATTAAAATCAATTTTTCTCAATGCTGCCAATGCGTGTGCCGATTCTAAAGCAGGTATAATACCTTCTAATTTTGTGAGTTCATAAGCAGCATCTAATGCTTCTTGATCTGTTGCTCCTAAAAAAGTTCCTCTACCACTTTTAAATAAATGTGCGTGCAAAGGACCTACTCCTGGATAATCCAAGCCTGCAGAAATGGAATATGGTTCCGTTATCTGACCCTCATTATTTTGCATTAATAAGGTTTTACTACCATGAATAATCCCTTCACTCCCTACTTGAGTGGTTGCTGCGGTTTCTCCAGATGTAATTCCTAATCCATCTGCTTCTACAGCGATTAATTCTACTTTCTCATTTCCCAAATAGTGATAAAAAGCTCCTGCAGCATTAGATCCCCCTCCAACACAGGCAATAATTCGATCTGGATAATCTCTCCCCGTTTTTTCTTGTAATTGCATTTTCATTTCTTCACTAATAATAGACTGAAAACGAGCTACCATATCTGGATATGGATGTGGCCCTACTACAGAACCGATTAAATAATAAGTGTCTACCGGATTTGCAATCCAATCTCGAATAGCTTCGTTTGTTGCATCTTTCAGTGTTTTACTTCCGGAAACTGCAGGTCTAACCTCTGCGCCTAGCATTTTCATCCGAGCAACATTAGGTGCTTGTCTTTTAATATCCACTTCACCCATATAAACAATGCATTGCAAGCCCATTAATGCACAGACCGTAGCTGTTGCAACACCATGTTGACCCGCACCTGTTTCGGCGATAATTCGCTTTTTATTCATTTGCTTGGCAACCAATATCTGCCCTATGGTATTATTGATTTTATGTGCTCCTGTATGATTTAAATCTTCTCTTTTTAAGAAAACATTGGTATTGTATTTTTTAGATAGACGTTTTGCAAAATACAAGGGTGTTGGTCTTCCCACATATTCTTTTAATAAATACTTGAACTCCTTTTTAAAAGATTCAGATTCAATAATCTGAAGATAATTTTCTTTCAATTCATTTACATTATGGTATAACATTTCTGGGATAAATGCTCCACCAAAATCTCCATAAAATCCGTTATTATCTATATTCATTTGTTTCTTTTTTATGATATAATTTAATGAGATTGCCACAATCGCTACGCTCCTTTCGTAATGACATTATGTTTAAATTTTTCTATATTTTTAATATCTTTTAAAGCAGGTTTTATTTCAAATCCGCTGTTAATGTCTATTCCTGCAAACTTTGGATGATTGATACTTTTTATTTCTTTAACCAAGGTATCATCAATACCTCCACTCAGTAAAAAGGGGATTTTCCCTGTGTATTTCTGAAGTAAATCCCAATTAAAAACAATACCATTACCACCTGCATTTTTTCCAAATGCATCAAACAAAAAGTATTCGCAGTACGGTTCGTATACTTTCAAAGCTTGAAAGTCAAAATCTTCAGAAATATTGAATGCCTTTATAATCTTAAGACCTTTTTCCTTTAAATCCATGCATTGTTTAGAAGTTTCATTTCCATGTAATTGGATAAGGTCTAATGTATAGTCAGTGACTTTATCTCTTATAAAAGATTCCTCTTTATCTACAAAAACTCCTACTTTTTTAATTGTTTCTGGGAAATATACTTTAGAGGTTTCGGTTACATTTCTAGGAGATTTTTCGTGAAATATAAAACCTATAAAATCAGGCTGAATCTTTATCAGTTTAGCTATATTAGTAGCATCTCTCATTCCACAAACTTTTAGTTTCATTGTTTTATATATTTTTGAGATTGCCACACTTCGCTTAGCTCCGTTCGCAATGACATCTCATTTTATTAATTTAATTATAATTTCCTTGAACATTTTCAAACTGAGAAATATTCTCGATAAACTTTTTACATGCTTGTGCTGGATTAGAAGTTTTCATAAAGTTCTCCCCAATTAAAAACCCCTCAAAACCATGTTTTTTTAATTCTATTATATTTTTAAAATCACTAATTCCACTCTCCGCTATTTTTACAGTTTCAGCAGGTAATAATTCTGCCAAACGGATGGAATTATCAAAATCTACTTTAAAGGTATTCAAGTCACGATTATTGATTCCCACTAAATTTATTTCAGGAATGTATTTATCCAATTCCTCTTGAGTATGAACTTCCAATAAAACTTCCAAGCCCAAATTATGTGCTAGACTTGTAAATTGTTTGATTTCATTTTTAGATAATACCGCTGCTATCAACAAAATTGCATCAGCTCCAATTGACTTTGCTTCGATAATTTGATATTCAGAAATGGTAAAGTCTTTCCTTAATATAGGTCCAAAACCCATTTTCTTTGCAGAAATAACATCTTCATTTTTACCTCCAAAGGATTTGGTATCTGTCAATATGGAAATTCCAGAAGCGCCAGCATCTAAATACCCTTTGACAGTTTCAGTGACTATTGCAGTTTCATTAATAATACCCTTGGAAGGAGATTGCCGTTTAAATTCTGCTATAATTCCACTTTTATTTTTTCGCTGTAACTGTTGTTTTAACGAAATACAATCCATTTGGAAAAACGAACTTTCTTCTAATAATTTTATAGGAACGCTATTAGCTAGCTTTTCAACTTCTTCTCTTTTGTAGCTAATTATTTTGTCTAAAATCGTCATTTGTTATTCGATTATATTTTTTAGGGATTGGTATGCATTTCCAGATTCTAAAGACTCATTAGCCATTGCAATGCAATCTTCGATAGATTTGTTAGGTTCTAGGCATTTAATTGCAAATGAGGAATTTGCTAAAACCACATTTTTTTGATGTGTTGTACATTCATCTTTTAAAACATCCAAGAATATCTTTGCTGCTTCTTGTACCGTTTCGCCTCCAAAAATATCCGTTTGTTTTTGCGTATTAAATCCAATGTTTTCAGGAGTAAATAAAGTTTCTCCAGCATTTGAAATTGCTTTGAATTTTCCAGTCAATGAAATTTCATCATAACCATCTAAACTGTGAAGTATCGTATAATTCTTCTTACTATCTTGAAGTAAATAATTATATATTCTTGCAATTTCTAAATTGAAAACGCCTACCAATTGATTCTTAGGAAAACTCGGATTTACTAAAGGTCCAAGCATATTGAAAAAGGTTTTGATTCTTAATTCCTTTCTAATGGGTGCTACATTTTTCATCGCTGGATGAAATAATGGGGCATGCATCATACAGAAGTTCGTTTTCTCTAACTGCTGTTTTAAAATAGATTCATCATTGGTAAAATTATAGCCCAAATATTCTAATACATTCGAGGAACCACATGAAGAAGAAACTCCGTAGTTCCCGTGTTTCGCTACCTTATATCCCGCTCCAGCAATAACAAATGCAGAAAGTGTAGATATGTTAAACGTATTTTTTCCATCACCACCGGTACCACAAACATCTATAGTATTATAATCTGATAAATCTACTTTTAGACATAAATCTAATAAGGCATTTCTAAATCCTGATAATTCATTCACGGTAATATTTCGCATTAAATACACCGTTAAAAAAGCGGCAATTTGTGAAGGATTAAAATCTCCTTTTCCTATTCTAGTTAAGATGTTATAAGCATCTTGTTGAGAAAGTTCCTGATGTTGAAATAACTTGTCTAAAGTATGTTTCATCTTAAATAGCTAAAAAATTTGAAATCATTTCTTTTCCGTGTTCTGTTAATATGGATTCTGGATGAAACTGAACTCCATATACTTTATACTCTTTGTGTTTTAAAGACATAATTTGGTTGTTCTCTTCTATGGAAGTAATTTTTAATTCCTCAGGAAATTCTTCATTTGCAATTACCCAACTATGATACCTTCCAATCTGAAATGAACTTGGTAAATCTTTAAATAGTAAATCACTTTTGTCTATTACTTCTAAAGGTGTTGCTACCCCATGAAAAACACTATTCAAATTAACAAGCGTACCTCCAAAAACTTCTCCTATGGCTTGCATTCCTAAGCAAACCCCCAATATCTTTTTGGTGGGTGCATATTTTTTAATCAATTCCTTTAATATGCCAGCATCACTCGGTAAACCTGGACCAGGAGAAAGTATAATTGTATCGTAAATGTTTACGTATTCTAAATCTATTTCATCATTACGAAAAACATCTACTTCATATTCTGGATTGGCTTCCACATAGTGAACCAAATTATAGGTGAAAGAATCGTAATTATCTACTATTAATATCTTCTTCATGGTTTATATGTTTTCTGCTAGCTTTAAAGCTTTTTTTAAAGCGCCTAGTTTATTATTTACTTCTTGTAATTCATTTTCTTCATTAGAATCGACCACTACACCTGCTCCAGCCTGAAAAAACAAAGTGTTATTCTTACTTAAAAAACTTCTTATAGTGATTGCATGATTTACTGAACCATCAAAGCCAAAAACACCAATTGCTCCACCATAAAACCCTCTACTCTGATTTTCATATTCATCAATTAATTGCATTGCTCTATATTTTGGAGCTCCAGATAATGTTCCTGCCGGAAATGTATCTGCATAGACCTGTAATGCATCTGATGAAGAGTTTAAATCTGCTTCTACTTCAGAAACCAAATGAATAACGTGACTATAAAACTGAGTTTCTTTATACGTTTTGACGGTTACATTTTTTCCATGTCGACTCAAATCGTTTCTGGCCAAATCTACTAACATGGTATGTTCTGCATTTTCCTTTGGATCCTTAGCCAGTAGTTCTGCCAATTCTTTATCTTGAAGGTCATTACCTGTTCTTTTAAATGTCCCTGCTATTGGGTTGATAGTTGCTTTTCCATCACTTGCCTTTAATTGAGCCTCAGGCGAGGAACCAAAAAGCTTAAAGTTTCCAAAATCAAAATAAAACAAATAAGGGGAGGGGTTTACAGACCTCAATGAACGATATACATTAAAATCATCTCCTGTAAATCCTTGAGAAAACTGACGGGAAAGTACAATTTGAAATACATCTCCTTTTTGACAATGTTCTTTCCCTTTAGTCACCATTTTTTTAAACTCCGTATCCGAAATGTTTGTGTTTTCTTGACCATTTAATTTAAAATGATATTGTGGGTGATTGTTTCCTTTAACCAAATCAATTAATTCTCCAATAGTGGACTCTTTTCCATCCACAACATTTTCTGTTAGTGTCATTTCATTTTTAAAATGATCGATTTGTATGATGTATTTAAAAAGGGAATAATGCATTAGAGGAGTTGAATGCTTTTCCTCTTTAGGAACTTTTATATCTAAGGTTTCAAAATATTGTACCGCTTCATAATTGGTATAACCGAAAAATCCATTTACTAAGTTATTCTTTTTAATACTGAAGGTGTCTATCAAATTTTGAAGTTCGGATATTACTTGTTTTCTTCCTATAATCTTAATGTTTTTATCTAATTCCAATCCTTTAATATTTATAGATTGATTCTCTACAACAAAAGAAACTAAAGGTTCCAGACAGATATATGAAAAATTATTATCATTTCCGTGATAGTCGGAACTTTCTAATAGGCATGAATTATAAAACCGATCTCTTAACTTTAAGTATAAGCCAACAGGAGTAACTGTATCGGAAAGCATTTTTTTATTTACGGTGGTAATTGGTATTTTATTTATCATAGTTTTAAGCAAAAAAAAAAGACTTGTCGTAATCGACAAGTCTTTTGAATATTTTATATACAGAAGTTTTAGATTACGTTTTTAGTTTAACGAATCCACCACCAACTTGTATTTAATGTAATTTTCATATCGATACAAATATATAAGAATATTCTTGAGAATTGCAATAATAATTTCAATTTGTAAAAATCTTGTATATTTAAACAACAAGGAATAATATCAAAAATAAATTTTTGAGTATGAAAAAAAATGTGAAAATTGCTGCTGCACAAATCACTCCTGTTTTTTTAAATAAAGTGGAAACCGTTAAAAAAGCTTGTAAAGCAATTGAAGAAGCTGGAAAAAATGGAGCTCAATTAATAGTCTTTCCAGAGGCTTTTATTTCTGGTTATCCTGACTGGGTATGGCTAATTCCAAATAGTAAAGGAGCTCAACTGAATGAGCTTTATATTAAGTTAATAGAAAACGCGGTATCGGTACCAGACGATTCCACTGCACTACTTTGCAAAGCTGCCAAAAAAGTAAAAATTCATGTGATTATGGGAATGCATGAAAAAAACTCAGAAACTAGTAGTACTAGTCTATTTAACAGCCTCTTATTTATTGATGATAACGGAAAAATAATAGGAAAACATAGAAAACTAATTCCTACTGGAGGGGAACGTTTGATTTGGGCACAGGGTGATGGAAGTACATTAAAATCATATAATACACCTTTTGGAAAAATTGGAGGATTGATTTGCTGGGAATCTTTTATGCCATTAGCTAGAAATGCTATTTATGAAGAAGGAACTCAAATTCTTGCTGTTCCCACATGGGATAAAAGTGATAATTGGCTTATTAGTATGCAACATATCGCTAGAGAGGGCGGAATGTTCGTTATTAGTACTTGTATGGCGATTAGAAAAAAGGATATCCCAGAGGAACTTAATTTTAAACATCTTTATCCTGAAGATAGAGAATGGATCAATACCGGAAATAGTTGCATAATAGCACCAAATGGTAAAGTTATAGCTGGTCCAATTTCATCTTCTGAAGAAATTTTATACGCAGATATTGATATAAATCAGATTATCGAAGTAAAAAGAATGTTTGATGCAGTAGGTCATTATTCAAGACCCGATGTTTTTAGTTTTTCTGTCAAAAAAGATATTTAGTTCAGCTTAAATAGAAATGCTTTCTAAAGCCTTTTCATAAACTTCTTCATATAGTGGAACGATATTTTTAGTTTCAAATTTCAATGCAGTTTTCTTAGCATTTTGTTTGAATTTAAGATGGGTCTCTTGAGATTCCAATATTTTTAATGCATTTTTAGACATATCATCCACATCCCCAATATCACTTAAATATCCACTAATACCTTGAATGTTCACTTCTGGTAATCCACCTGCATTACTTGAAATTACAGGAACTCCACAAGCCATTGCCTCTAATGCTACCAGTCCAAAACTTTCATGTTCTGAAGGCAATAAAAACAAATCACTAAAACATAATATTTTGTCAACTTCATGACTGTTACCAACAAAAAGAACATTATCAATAATGCCTAATTCTTTACATAACTTTTGGATAGGCTTTTTCTCTGGTCCTTCGCCTACTATGATTAATCTAGCAGGCATCTTTTTTAATATTCGATCAAATATTTCAATAACATTATCAATACGCTTTACCTTTCTTAAATTACTAATGTGAGTAATAATTTTTTCATCTTTATGTGCAATTAAATCTCTTTGACATTCTGAAAATGTGTTACTATATTTTTCAATATCTATAAAATTAGGAACTACATGGATTTCCTTTTTAATATTAAAAAGACGTAAAGTATCTTCTTTTAAACTTTCCGATACCGAAGTAACAGCATCGCTATTATTAATACTAAAAGTTACCGCTGGCTTATAAAAAGGATGGCTTCCCACTAAAGTGATATCGGTGCCGTGTAGAGTAGTTACCATAGGAATATAAATTCCTTCTTCCTCCAACATTTTTTTTGCCATATACCCCGCATATGCATGTGGAATCGCATAGTGTACATGTAAAAGCTCAATGCCATGGAGCTTAACCATATCGACTAATTTGCTTGACAATGCCAATTCATAAGGCTGGTAATGAAATAATGGATAACTAGGCACTGTAACTTCATGATAATGCACATGGCTATGTAGTAATTGCAAACGTACGGGTTGTTTATAGGTAATAAAATGAACCTCATGCCCATGTTCTGCTAATGCAATTCCTAATTCGGTTGCTACTACTCCACTTCCCCCAAAAGTTGGGTAACATACTATGGCAATTTTCATATATTATTTTAAATTATCTTATTCTTCAATGGCATGATAAATCAATTCTTGAATATCTGACCGTAAATTATTTTTTATAATCTTTCTATTTTCTGCATTAGGATAAGTCCTATTCGACAAAAAGACATAGACTATTTCTTGTTCTGGGTCTGCCCAGGTAAACGTGCCTGTAAATCCACTATGACCAAAACTTAACATCGATACACAACCACAGGTGGGACCAACATCTCCCAATTGAGGTTTGTCGAAACCTACTCCTCTCCTTACATCATCATCACAATAATAACAGGTATTAAATTGGTCTAAGGTTTCAGGTTTTAAATACTCTCTTACACCATAATTTCCCTTCCAAAGGTACATTTGCATAATTTTTGCAACATCATTTGCATTACTAAACAAACCAGCATGCCCACTAACCCCTCCTAGCATTGCAGCACCTTGGTCGTGAACATATCCTTGAACTTTCTGCATTCTAAAATAATTATCCTCTTCGGTGGGTGGAATACTATTTTTAGGAAACTTCTCTAAGGGCAAATAGGTAGTATGATCTGCACCAAGAGTTCTGTAAAGTCTATGTTGAACTATGTTTTCTAATTTATAATTATAATACTCTTCCAAATATTTTTTTATTAGGTAATAGGGCAAATCACTATACTTATATCGCAGTTTATCATAAAGTTCACTCTCTTTTATCTGCAGATAAATACTATCTGTCATATCTTTTCTGATGTACAAATCTTTAGCTACTTGAATACTATATTTTTTGTCTTTTATTTTTGAATAATACTGTTTATCCGGTTGTTTTAAACTATCTAAAGTTTTTATATAAAATGGAATCCAAGCCTTAAGCCTTGCATAATGAGAAAGGGTTTTTTGAAGGGTAATATCAGCTTTATCTGTACCGGAATATTCTGGTAGCATTTCAGACAATGTAGTATCCATGCCTATTATATCCTTGTCTACTAGCTCCATAATCATTGGCAAGGTTGCTAATATTTTTGTTAAAGATGCTACATCATAAATGTCATTATCAGACACTTTTATTTTATTTTCTTGGGTATGGTATCCAAAGTTTTTCTGGTAAATAACTTTCCCCTTTCTTGCTACTAATATTTGTGCTCCAGGCATCATGTCTCCTTCAATACCTGCTCTGGCAAGGGAATCAATTTTTAATAGTTTTTCTGAATTAATTCCAACACTTTCTGGAGTTCCATATTGAAGACGTTTTAATCTTCTAGTAAAATGAGTTGTTTTTAATGGAAACTCTTCTCCTAAGGAAACTGGTAAAACTCCTTTTGCATCTCTAGCTCCAAAAATTAATTGTGCGGATACTTCTTGAGATATAGCACTATTTTGATAGGATAAAATTATCCCCTCAATATTAGTAGTAGTTTTTAAATCTAATAATGAATATGGCATTGCAAAAACGTCTAAAATAACCTTATTAGTTCTTGCTATTTCATAAATCCAAGTAAGTTCTTTATCAGTAAATTTATAGTCTTTCCAAGGATTTGCATTCGATTTATGAAACCCTATAATCACATGATTATATTCTTTTAGTTTTTCAATATATTCATCGAGACTATTCGCTTTTACCCAATCTACATTAGTATATTTTTGTAATTGCTTTAAAAAAGGAGCTCCAGAATCATCTCCAAAATTAACGTAGGCAATTTTTGAATCCTCTAGTTTCTTTATAGGAAGTATTTGATTTTCATTTTTAAGTACAGTTAAAGCTTTATCTATAGCTTCTTCATACAAAGCTCTGTCTACAGGAGCATTTAAATCTTCAATTAAATTTTCGGTATCTACAGGTTGGTAATTATGAAGTCCAACTTTATACTTTGCAAATAATATTTTTCTTACCGAATGAGCTAATCGTTCTTCAGTAAAACTCCCATTATAATAATTGTCCATCAATAATTGATGTGCTTTGGGAATATCTTCTGAAATTAATAGAACATCGTTTCCAGCTAAAAAAGCAGCCAAATCAATTTCTCCAGGCTCAGTGAAATCTGCAGCTCCTTTCATATTTAAAGCATCGGTAAACACCAACCCGTTAAAACCTAATTTGCCTTTTAATAAATCGGTTACAATACTTTTTGAAATTGAAGAGGGATAATTTAATTTTTCTTCTAAAGCTGGAACATTTAGATGAGCCACCATAACGCTACTCAATCCTCCTTGAATCAGTCTTCTGTAGGGCTGAAGCTCTACACTGTCTATTCTTTCTTTTAAAAAGGATATGGTCGGTAAGGTTTTATGAGAGTCTTTTTCGGTATCTCCATGACCTGGAAAATGCTTAGCGTTTGCCAAAACTCCAGCACTTTGCAATCCTTCCATAAATGCTAAGGATTTATAGGTGACATTTGTTTTGTCTTCTCCAAAAGAGCGATTACCAATTATTGGATTGTTAGGGTTGGTATTAATATCCACAACGGGAGCAAAATTAATATGCATCCCCATTCTCTTGGTATGCTCCCCTATTCTATGTCCAATTTTTTTTATTATTTGATCGTCTGAAATAGCTCCCAAAGTCATATTCCATGGATAAGCAAAAGTTGAATCCAAACGCATTGCTAGACCCCATTCTGCATCCATAGCCATTATTAATGGTGTTTTTGAAAGATCTTGAAAATGATTGTTAATCTTAGCTTGACGCTTCGGACCACCTTTAGAAAAGATAACACCTCCTATATGTTGATTTATAATTAAGGAATCAACCTTATCGATTTTAGATTTTGGATCACTAGAAAAAACATCTACCATAAATAGTTGGCCAATTTTTTCTTGAAGTGTCATGGAATTGTAAATACTATCCACCCACTTTTTTTGGTTTTCAACATCATTTTCGACTAACAAAGGGTTTATTTGTTGTGAAAATAAGGTAGAAGTAACTATTAAAAAAAGTAAGGTTGCTAGTTGTTTTTTCATACACCGAAAGATAACAAAAACTATGCTAGAAATCTACTGTGCCAACTGTCTCTTGCTGGTATTTCCCAGTTTTCTGTATAATCCCCTTTGGTAATCACCAGATTATTAAATACTACGGTATTTGGAGATACAGATCGAGCTTTTGCCATTTTTTTAAAATCTGATAAAGATTTATGAGCTATAAAGTCACCATTATAAAAAGTAACATTCATTTTATCCATTAAATCCAATCCATATTCCTTTTCTAAAGACTGAATAAAATAAACGGAAGCATCAATACTACAACCAGATGCTGAAGCATTTTCTTGATTTAGTGCAATAACAATAAATCGATTGTATCTAATTTCGAAACCAGCTTCTAAATCTTGACCATGTGCTGTCCATTGCTTCAAAAAAGACTCTGTCTTAGTAGTAATTTCTGAAACTTCGGCATCACTTAGTTTTCTATTAGATTGATATATCCAAATTTTGGAATCGTCGGGTAAATTTTTAAAATCGGTAATCATAATTATATATCTTCAGCATTAATAATCATTTCGGCAATATCCAAAACTTCAATCTCTGTTTCTTTTTCTTTGGTTTTTACACCATCTGTCATCATTGTATTGCAAAATGGACAAGCCGCAGCGATTATAGAAGGCTTTACTTTTAAAGCATCTTCGGTACGTTCAACATTTATATCTTTATTTCCAAGCTCTGGCTCTTTAAACATTTGTGCTCCTCCAGCACCACAACATAAACCATTAGATTTACATCGATTCATCTCGATAAGTTCTACTTCAAGTTTTCGTAATAATTCTCTAGGAGCTTCATATTCGTTATTAGCTCTACCTAAATAACAAGGGTCATGAAAAGTAATACGTTTTCCTTTATATTTTCCACCCTCCACTTTTAACCTACCTTCATTTAGCATATCCTTTAAAAACTGAGTATGATGCATCACTTCAAAATTTCCACCTAAGTCTGGGTATTCATTTTTTAAGGTATTAAAACAATGCGGACAGGTAGTAACAATTTTCTTGATATTATAACCATCCAATACTTGGATATTCATCATGGCTTGCATCTGAAATAGAAACTCATTCCCTGCTCTTTTTGCTGGGTCTCCAGTACAGCTTTCTTCTGTACCTAATACTGCAAAGTCTATATTTGATTTATTCAGAATTTTCACAAAAGCCTTGGTTATTTTTTTGGCTCTATCATCAAAACTTCCTGCACAACCTACCCAAAACAATACTTCGGGTTGTTTACCTTGGGCCATATATTCAGCCATTGTGGGCACTTTTAATGTATCACTCATAATTAATCCTTAAAAACCTGTATGGTTACTTCTTTTTCTATTAAATCTGTAAATTTTCCTTTAAATTGAGTAGCTTTCACTAAGTGATTATCCACCCAATGGTAATTACCTCCACGAGGTTTTCCCATTAATAAGGAATGGTATTTAAAACTATGTCTCTTTAACCAAATCTCGGTATATTCTCTATGCGCTTCGGTACGAGATGTGAAAAAACATATTATATGCCCTTCGTCAAACCACTTATTCAAAGTATCTAAAGCATCTGGATATACTTCTGCGGTAAGCATTCTCTCGGGTTCTTCATTTGGGATATCATCACAAATAGTTCCGTCGATATCTATTAGGTAGTTTTTTATTCCCTCAGGAAGTATAGGACTTACATGTTCACCAGCTTCTACCTTATCGTGCAATAATTTTTCAACTTCTTCTTTCTTCATATTATTCTTCTTTCCAATTTAATCTGTCCATTTGGTTATAAGGCCAAGGAGCGCCATTGTTCTCTATATTTGTTAATGAAATATTTAATTCATTTGGTGCAGCAGATTGTTCCATAACCAAATATTGTCTCATATCCATAATTATTGAAAGGGGATCAATACTTATTGGACAAGCTTCTGTACATGCATTACAAGTAGTACAAGCCCAAAGCTCCTCATTAGTAATATAATCTCCTAGTAATTGCTTTCCATCTAGTTTAAACTCTCCGTTTTCATCAATATTTTTTCCTACTTCCTCTAAACGGTCACGTGTATCCATCATGATTTTACGAGGAGATAGTTTTTTACCCGTTTGATTTGCTGGACAATTACTAGTACATCGCCCACATTCTGTACAGGTATAAGCATTTAGCAGCTGTGTACGATTTAAATCCATCACATCACTAGCTCCAAATTTTCCTGGGTCTTCTGTACCTTCTGGGGGTGTAGCATATGGATCTACACTTGGGTCCATCATTAATTTGACCTCTTTAGTAACAGACTCTAAATTTTTAAATTTTCCTTTTGGGTTTACACTTCCGTAGTAAACATTTGGAAATGCTAATAATATATGCAAATGCTTAGAAAAATATAGGTAATTAAGAAATACTAAAATCCCTAAAATATGTATCCACCATGCAGAACGTTCTATAATATGAACAGTTCCTTCGCTTAAACCTGAAAATAAAGGTGCTAAAAATTGACTGATAATATTTCCTGAATTCATTTCTTGAAAATGAATATCGGTAGCATTCATTATTAAAAATAAGGACATCAATACCATTTCGAAATATAGGATGTTAAGTGCATCATTTTTTGGCCATTTGGTCATTTCTTTATTCCAAAAACGAGGAACACGAATAACCATTCTTCTTATCCAAAATACACAAACGGATATCAATACAAGAAATGCCAATATTTCAAAGGAACCAATTAAGAATCCATAGATGCTTCCTAAAGATGAGAATATACGGTGTGTTCCAAATAGACCATCAATTATAATTTCAAGAACTTCTATATTGATAATTATAAAACCAGCATATACTATTATATGAAGCAATCCTGAAACTGGTCTAACTACCATTTTAGATTGTCCTAATGCAATATGGATTACATTATTCAATCGTTCTTTTTTATGATCTGAAGCATCGACCTTTTGACCAAGTTTTATGTTTCGGATTATTTTTTTGCTATTTTTTATAAAATAACCAAATCCAATTATTAAGGCTACTAAAAATATAATGTTGGGAATATATTGCATAGACTATTTATTGTCTTCTTCTGAAGTTTCGTAAGGTTTTGCTTTTTTTCCAAAAACTGAAATATTTACATATCGTTTAGGATTCTCTTTTAAATCTCTTAGTAATTCTTCTAATTCTTTTGAAGCACCTTCTAAATTTTCATAAAGTTGTTCATCATTAACTAACTTTCCAAAACTTCCTTCCCCATTGTCAATTTTAGACATCACAGAATCAAAACTAGTTAGCGTACTTTCTAAACTAGTTGCTAAACCTTTAATATTAACTTGCGCTAAGGAATCTGAAAATTGTGCTAAATTCTCTGTTGTTGTTTCTAAATAGGCAAATGTACTATCTAGTTTTGGCTTGTTATCTTTTAAAAGAGCATCCAGGTTAGCTGAAGCTCCTTCAAAAGAAGCCATGGTTTTATTTAAACTCGCAATCGCTTCTTTTAAATCTCCCTTCGTGGTGTCGTTTAAAATAATATTAAAATTATATAATAATGTGTCCAGTCCAGATAAGGTATTATAAATACGCTTTTCAAGAGGCTTTAACCCACTTGTTACAGTTTCTAACATTCCCTTTTGGATTTTCCCTGAAAGAGTATCTCCATCTTTAGCCATCTCATTATTTTCATAATCTGGCAAGATTGCTAAGGCATTTCCACCAATAAAACTTGTACTATAAATTTCAATGCTACTAGTTTTAGAAAACTCAAATTCTTTGTCCAATACAAATGTTACAATAAGTCCTCCTTGGTTATCTGCAAAATCAATTTTATTAACCTTACCTATCACATATCCATTGATTGTAACTGGTGCCGAAATTGGCAATCCAGCAACATTCTCATATTTTGCATGAAATTCTCTGCTTTTTGAAAAAAGATTCGATCCCTTTAGGAAACTATAGCCGTAAATGAGTAAAAAAATTGACCCTAAAGCAAGAATTCCAGTTTTAACTTCTTTTGATAAATTCAATGAATG
>MAAC01012084.1_pt1 | contig 79475 bp, 53 predicted proteins | sample 1115981 | NCBI WGS metagenome assembly MAAC01 (sample SAMN04961126, study PRJNA320927) | seawater metagenome | isolation source: sample BD02T64 sea water enriched with oil for 64 days | place: USA:Gulf of Mexico | collected 2013-07-27
TGCCTTTTAACGACCAAAATCTAAATAATTCACTTTTACTTTTCTACATAGAGAAGCGTTAACACACCTAACAATTGATCTTCTGGCTGAATATTATCTATACCGCGGACTAACTGCATGGTTTGTATTTTACAGCCTAAAGTAAATATGTAGATAAAATAAATCGCCGAATTATATATTAATGAGCGAAAATAATCAGTACTTGATAAATATTATTTTCAATTTTTGACCTTAAAGTCGCCAAGGCGAATCCCTAACAAGGCGATCATAATAAAATAGCTTAAGCATCCTCCGCCAATGCACATGATTAACTGTAGAACTTGCTCAGTAAAATTCATCATTAACCACACTTCAAAATCGCTAGATAATTGATAAACCACCAATGCCATCACCAACGCTGATAAGATTAGTTTACCTATAAACACTTTTGTCTTTGGCGACAAATGGTAAATACCTGCCTGCTTTAAGCCTCGGTAAAGCAGCCAAGCATTTAATGTTGCCGACATGCTCGTTGCTATCGCTAAGCCGACATAACCAAAAAATGGCGCAAGCATTAAATTAAAGACCATATTTGAAACCATCGCTATTATGCCAATTTTTACCGGTGTTTTAGTATCTTGCCTAGCGTAATAACCAGGTGCTAATACCTTGATAAACATAAAACTTAGCAAACCAGAAAGATAAGCAAACAATGCATATGACACCTGCAAAACAGTATCTTGACTAAATTCACCACGCATAAATAAAATCATAATTATTGGTTGGGCAAGTACCATAAGCCCTGCTAAAGCAGGCCAACCAAACAAAGAAATCACCTTAATACCCCAGTCTAAAGTAGACGTGAATTCTGTAGGGCTATTTTTACTGTGCAGCTTTGCCAAACTTGGTAAAATAACCGTCGCAATACCAATACCAAATAACCCTAACGGAAACTCTAATAATCTATCCGCGTAATAGAGCCAACTAATAGAGCCTGTAATTAAAAAACTGGCAATTAACGTATCAAGCAGTAAATTTATCTGAGTAACAGACACGCCAAACAATGCAGGGACTATCAATTTACGAATTTTAGTAACGCCTATACTGTGCCAAGACCAACAAGGTTTAACTAAAACCCCCGCTTTATACAAAAAAGGAATTTGAAAGAGAAACTGAATCAAGCCTCCAAAAAATACACCCCAAGCAAGTGCATAAGCTGGGCTTTGTGTATATTCAGCGCCGTATACCGCCATTAAAATAATAACAATATTTAGCAGCACTGGCGTAAATGCCGCAACCGCAAATCGTCCCATGGTATTGAGTACAGCACCCGCAAGTGCAGTAAAACTAATAAACCACAAATAAGGAAAGGTGATTTTTAATAAACTAGCCGCTAACTCAAATTTTTCACCACCAACACTTTCGGGACCATTGTTAAACCAATCAACAAACCAACCTCCACCAAATAAAATAACAAACAAGGGTGAAGCCAACATGCCAAATAAAGTCACTAAAGTAATAATTACACCTAACGTACCTGATACTTGTGCGATTAAACGCCTCGTTTCATCGAGGGAAACATCAAGTTTTACTTTGTGGTCATTATCAGCTCTTGTCTCCGAATTTTTTTCATCTTTGGTATGATATTCACTTAACACCGGAACAAAAGCTTGAGCAAAAGCACCTTCAGCAAAGAGACGACGAAAAAAATTAGGAATTTTATTGGCAAAAAGAAAAACATCCGCCATTACGCCTGCGCCCATAACATTTGCGATTACTACATCTCGTACTAAGCCCAACACGCGAGAAACCAAGGTCATCGCACTGACGATAACCCCTGATTTTATTAACTTTTTACTCAAAAAAACGTCCTCAAAAATAAGATAAAGAAAGGAATAAAATAATTAACTAAAAGAAGCGGCTATTATGTAATGATTTTATGTCTATAAACAATGTATACTTACCTCCGTTCACAACAGGAACATGCAAAATTCAATTTAATTGCTTTTTTATTAGATAAAGCAATTAAATCATTTGACAATCAGCTAAAAAAAAGGCATATTTCGTCGCCTTAAATTTAAGCTTATATAACATTTTTTAGGAGTCACCTTGGCTAACTCAAAGCAAGCTAAGAAGCGCGCAGTACAATCTGAAAAGCGCCGTCAACACAATGCAAGCCGTCGCTCAATGATGCGTACTTTAGTTAAAAAAGTAATCGCAGCTATTGAAGCCGGTGATAAAGAAGTAGCAACTAAAGAATTAGCTGCTGCTACACCAATTTTAGATCGTTACGCAAGTAAAGGTCTTATTCATAAAAACAAAGCAGCTCGTAGTAAGAGTCGTTTAAATGCTGCTATTAAAGCCCTATAGGCTAGATAGCACTTTACGTTTTTCTGATTACTTCTTGTAATATTTTAAAAAACCGACTTTAGTCGGTTTTTTTATATCTGCAATTTAATCTATACGTTTGGCATGAAACTTTACACTTTATTAACATTTATATTCCCTTTTCTATTGCACTCATCAATAAATTTTCTTAGTCTCATAGCAAGATAACAATTAAGGCTTACTATGACATTCTCCAAGTTTAAGACACCTATGGCAAAAATCGCAGCCATTATATTACTCACTACAACTTCATTAACAGCTTGTAATGATCAATCAACTAAAACAGCGACAATGCAAAACACAACGTCCTCTAAAGGCCTGCAACAAACTTCGGTGCAGCTCGTTGCCAATTACTCTACTCGCCTTGATATATACAAAGAAGTTACCTTGTCAGCCGATTTAAGTCATTTATCAGCCAACCAAAAAAAAATGCTTGCCCTCTTAATAGACGCATCAAAAATTATGGATGATCTATTTTGGCAACAAGCATTTTCGCAAGACAAAAAAACATTTTTGGCGGCAATTAAAGATGAAAAAGTTCGCCGCTTTGCTGAAATTAACTATGGCCCTTGGGATAGACTAGACGGCGATAAGGTTTTTTTAACACAAAATAAAGATAAAGCTCATGGTGCTGAGTTTTACCCCAAAGACATGACTAAGGCTGAATTTGAACAAGCGGATTTAGCTAACAAAGACGGATTATATTCAATTATCAGCCGTAATGATGAAGGGCAATTAATGACGATTGCCTACTCTGAAATGTACAGTGATGAGATTAACCGCGCTGCCGCCATTTTAGAGAAAGCAGCGACCTATGCCAACGATAAAGAATTTGCTAACTACTTAACCATGCGCGCTAACGCACTACGCACAGATGATTACCAAGCCTCTGACCTTGCTTGGATGGACATGAAAAACAACCCCATTGATGTCGTCATCGGTCCAATAGAAAACTATGAAGATCAATTATATGGTTATCGCGCAGCCTTTGAAGCCTATGTATTAATTAAAGATCTTTCATGGAGTGAAAAACTAGCGAAGTATGCTCAATATTTACCTGAATTACAAAAAGAGCTACCAGTACCGAGAAAATACAAAGCTGAAGTACCTGGCTCTGATGCAGATTTAAATGCTTACGATGTTATTTATTATGGCGGCCATTCAAATGCGGGTAGCAAAACTATTGCGATTAACTTACCCAACGATGAACAGGTGCAATTAGAAAAAGGTACCCGTCGATTGCAGCTTAAAAATGCGATGCGTGCCAAGTTTGATACTATTATGCTACCTATTGCTGATACCTTAATTGTGCCTGAACAACGCAAAAATGTTACCTTCACAGGTTTCTTTGCCAATACTATGTTTCATGAGGTGGCACATGGTTTAGGTATCAAGAATACGCTTAACGATAAAGGTACTGTACGCCAATCACTAAAAGAACATGCTAGCGCGTTAGAAGAAGGTAAAGCAGATATTTTAGGTTTATATATGATACGCCAACTTATTGATAAAGGTGCTATAACCGACGGAAAATTGGAGGACTATTACACAACCTTTATGGCTGGAATATTCCGTTCAGTGCGCTTTGGTGCAAGCTCAGCACACGGTAAAGCCAATATGGTACGTTTCAATTACTTTCAAGAAGAAGGTGCTTTTAGCCGTAATGAGCAAGGCTTATACAGCGTTAATATGGATAAGATGACAACGGCTATAGATTCTCTTTCTAAACTTATCTTAACATTACAAGGTAACGGAGATTATCAAGGTGTAGATGACTTAGTTGCCAGCAAGGGAATTATTAGTGAAACATTATCAGCTGATTTAGCTCGTTTAGAAGCTGCTAGTATTCCTGTTGATATTGTCTTTAAACAAGGTAAAAAGGTTTTAGGCCTCTAATCTTATTACTATCCCGATAAAGCGCTTCTAATAAATTATTACGGGCGTTTTATTATACCAGTTTCATTAATTAAGTGATCTATTTTATACGTAGGAAAAACGGCCAAATACAAGGCATTTATTTTAATAACTAGTTGTTCTAATTATTAAATAAATAACGAAATAGTTGGTGTTTTTAACAAGTAGAAATGACCTCATAGTTAGTGAGATTGGTATTATTCGCAAACACAATAGAAAAGCATGTAATAAAAAATACTGATACAGGGTCATCTATACACAATTCAAATTAATTTAATTCTCTATGAAAAAAACAACTTACCTTTTTAGCTTACTTACCCTTCTACTTTGCTATATTCCAAACACTTTCGCTGAAGGTCCCCCAACGGCGCCACCTTGGCAATTAACCACACAATCAGGTGAAACTATTTCGTTGAGTGATTATCAAGGAAAACCGGTTATATTACACTTTTGGGCAACTTGGTGCCCATATTGCAAAAAGCTACAACCTAAATTAGTTGAGCTTGAAAAGAAATATCAAAGCTCTGGCATTAAAATTGTCTCTATAAGCTTCAATGAAGACGACGATGCCACACCACAAGATGAAATAAAAAAACGCGGCTATGACTTTATTACGGCAGTAAAAGGGGAGTCTGTTGTAAAAATGTATGGAGTAAAAGGTACACCAACTACCTTTTTTATTAATCGCCAAGGCAAAGCAATATACAAATCAACAAGTTCAGATGTGAATAATCCTAAACTAGAATTAGCTGTGCAAGAAATAATTAAACTTTAATTACTTTTCTAGTAATTAAGGTTTAATTATAAAAGGGAAGTATATTACTTCCCTTTTTCTATCAAATGCATTTAGCTATTTTATTAATGCATTTTACTAAAATGAAAAATCATCTGCATCAAGCGCCATCATAGAGTCACACCCATTTTCAACACAAGACGCATGACCGTTTGCTCTTGGTAATATACGTTGAAAGTAAAAACGTGCCGTTTTTATTTTTGCTTGATAAAAAGCACTATCATCGTTACTTTCCGCTAACTTATCTTGGGCTACTTTGGCCATTTTCGCCCAAAAATAGGCCAGAGTTAAATAACCGGAATACATTAAGTAATCAACTGATGCTCCACCAATTTCATCTGGATTTTGCATTGCTTTCATTCCTAATTTTTCCGTCATTTTTTGCCAATCTCCACCAAAGGTCATAATAGGTTGAATGAATTCTTGCATAGCTTCATTAGCTGCATTTTCAACACAAAATGCAGTAACTTCAGCGCCGAATGGTTTCAATATCTCGCCTTTAGAGCCTAAAATTTTACGTGCTAATAGATCAAGTGCTTGAATACCGGTGGTGCCTTCGTACAAACAACTGATTTTTGTATCACGCATCAGCTGCTCCATGCCCCACTCTTTAATATAACCATGCCCACCAAATACTTGTACGCCATGGCTAGTACACTCTAAACCTAGTTCAGTTAAAAATGCTTTCGCAACTGGCGTTAATAAAGCTAACTTAGATTCTGCTGATGCTTTCTCTGCTTCCTCTACCTTACCTATAGGTGCATGACTAACATCTACTAACTGTGATAAATAAGCAATTAACGCACGCCCCCCCTCAGCAATAGACTTTTGTGTTAATAGCATACGACGTACATCTGGATGAACTATGATTGCATCCGCTGGACCTTCAGGGTTTTTAACGCCAGACAATGAACGCATTTGTAATCTATCTTTCGCGTAAGCCAATGCTCCTTGAAATGATGCTTCAGCGGCGGCAACACCTTCGGTAGCAACACCTAAACGAGCAGCGTTCATAAAGGTAAACATGCAGTTTAAACCGCGATCAACGTCACCAATTAAAAAACCTTTAGCCCCATCAAAATTGATCACACAAGTCGCATTAGCATTGATACCCATTTTATGTTCAATTGACCCACAGCTTACGGCATTTCTATCGCTGATTTCACCCGAATCAGTAACATTAAACTTAGGAACGATAAATAATGAAATACCGCGACTACCTTCTGGCGAACCAGGAATACGGGCAATTACAATATGGACAATATTGTCTGATAAATCATGCTCACCGGCGGAGATAAAAATCTTTGTACCCGTTATTGAATAACTACCATCATCATTTATTTCAGCCTTAGTGCGTAACATACCTAAATCTGTACCACAATGAGGCTCTGTTAAGCACATAGTGCCAGTCCAAGAACCTTCAACTAATTTTGGCATAAAAATATTTTTATCCGTATCACTGCCATGTGCTTCAATAGTTGCTAATGCGCCGTGACTTAACCCAGGGTACATAGCGAAACTATGGTTAGCACTGGAGAAAAACTCTGTAATAGCAGTATTTAATGAATGGGGTAAACCTTGACCACCAAAATCAACATTTTGCGCTAAGGTTGGCCAACCTCCTTCAACATATTGTTGATAAGCATCTTTAAAGCCATCAGGTGTGGTAACCTCGCCATCATTCCAAGTACAGCCTTGTTCATCGCCAATTTGATTAATTGGAGCAACCACTTGTTCAGTAAACTTAGCAGCCTCAGTGATAATAGCATCGACCATATCAAGGCTAGCATCTTCATAGCCTAGTTTTTGATAATGGCTGTCACAATCAAGTAATTCTTGCATGACAAACTTCATGTCTCTTATCGGTGCGTTATATTCTGGCATAAGGGTATCTCCAATAGTAATTTAGCAGTCCAACTTCGAACCAACTGGTCAGTGGTCGGACTTTCAAACAAGTGTTTGATTAAATCATGTTCTTTACTTTTTCTCAAGTAAGATTAGTCGTGATTTTTATAAATGGTTATTTCAGAGCTGAAATTTAGGCATAAAAAAAGCGCAAATTATGCGCTTTTTTAGATAATATGTTGACCCATGCTAGAGCGGGTCATGTTATTTAACTTGTCTTTACACCGTTTCTAAATAAGCAAAGACGGTAGAAAAAGCTTGCTCTTGATATTGCTTTAATCCTGTATCTCTAAAGTCGATGTCTATCTGACTCTTTGATAATTCTTTTTTAATAAAAGTGCCCGCTAAAATTTCAACATGTAGCTCTTTTATCAATTGAATTGCCGCTTCAACTTTAAAACCAACAGGTCCACCAGCAAACTTTCCTTTTAAAGCTCGTCCTTTAATAAGTACATGGCTTACTTGGTAGTCTTCCATTAATTTTGCAAAGGTAAACTGAAAACTTTGCACTTGTTCAGCCTCTCCAGCGTTATCGAGACTAATTTTTTGTACTCTCGTATGAGGAATATCATACAAATTATTTTCTTTAGACATGATACAAATAATTGCATCATTACCTTTTATTTCTACACCGCATGCTTTCATGGAAATCTCTTTAATATCATATTCAATGGTTAATTATACCCAATTGTTTAAAACAAAGTAGCAACAAAGACAAATTATTCGCAAACATAATTTAACAGGCACTTTTTTAAATAACTTTTATACGATAGTATATAAATGCTGCTATATAAAATAATGTAAGCGATACCCATACTAGCATTTGTGTATTTTAAATTATTTTATATTGATCCCACCAAATAGCACACTGCGTCACCTTTAGTTGAATTGTAAAATACAAAATTATTTATATCTTAATTAAGGGATATGACATATAAATTTAGCTGTAATAAATTAAAGTAATGCTAGTTATACATGGAGTTAGAAAATGAAATGTGGTCAAGATATAAAAATATTAATCGTTGATGATGTTGCGGATAATATTCAGGTCGCTATGAACATGTTAAAAGAAGAAAACTATACTTTTTCTTTTGCAAGTGATGGAGAAGAAGCACTGGCATTGGTTAATAACGAAACATTTGATCTTATCCTACTTGATATTATGATGCCAAAGCTTAATGGCTATGATGTTTGTAAACAGCTGAAAGCCAGCCCTGAACATTGTAACATTCCTGTCATATTTCTTACTGCCAAAAGTGATGTTGATTCCATTTCCAAAGGGTTTGAAGTTGGGGGGATTGATTACATTATTAAACCCTTTCATGCTTCAGAGTTACTTGCCCGTACTAAAACTCACTTAGAACTTTCATACTCCAAACGTTTATTAACAAAGAAAAATATTGATCTCACTTTAAAGGTAGAACATCAAAGTACTCGGCTACTTGAAGAAGTAGAAGAAAATCAGCGAGAAATGATCTATGTGTTAATGGAAGTAATGGAGTCTACTTCTGATGAAACAGGTAAACATATTAAGCGTGTTGCCGAAAGCTCTCGTTTACTTGCCTATTATACTGATTATTTATCAGAAGAAGATGAACAGGTAATCTTCCATGCTGCACCTATGCATGATATTGGCAAAATAGCGATCCCTAAAGAAATACTGCACAAACCCGGAAAGTTAACACCCCAAGAGTTTGAAATTATGCAGAGCCATGCTAAGAAGGGTAAAGATTTTCTTAAAAACTCAAAGCGTAAGTTATTAACTGCAGCAGCTATCATAGCCCATGAACACCATGAAAAATGGGATGGTACCGGATACCCTAGAGGGCTGAAAGGTGAAGAAATCCATATTTTTGGTCGAATTGTTGCGCTTGCCGATGTCTTTGATGCATTAACCCATAAGCGGCAATACAAAGATGCTTGGGAGATAACTGAAGCGGCCGATTACATAAAGTCACTTAAAGGTATTCAGTTTGATCCAAAGTTAGTGGATATTTTTATTAAACACTTGCCAGAGTTCATCAAAATATCAGAAGAATAAAGCAATGAAAGTCATTAGTTATCAACTTATCACCTTTTTAATCTTTTACCTCTTTCTTCAAGTGAATACGGTCTGTGCTAAAACAACGACACAAGATACTATTACATTGTCACCTGCCGAGCAACACTGGTTAGCTGAACACCCAATAGTTAAAGTAGCCGGGGGAAATGAATGGGCACCTATAGATTTTTTAGGTGAAGATGGTAATCATGAAGGTTTTGCTCATGACTATTTAGAAATGCTTGGTGAAAAAACAGGATTGATGCTTACTTATGAAACGGCATCATGGACAAAAACTTACAATAGTGTTCTAAGCAAAGAAAATGTTTTACTGCCTGCGCTTTACCAAACAGCAGAACGTGATAAATTATTAATCTTTAGTAATGAATATTATCGCTCTCTTGATTATTTTTTCACTAGAGATGATATCTTCTTCAATGAAGCCAGTCCTTTAAAAGGTAAAAAACTCGCGTTAGTTAAAGACTACGCTCTTGAGTCTTTAATCAGAAAAACTTACCCTGATTTACAAATCATATCGACAAAATCGCTAGAAAATGCAATAACAATGGTACTAGAAAATAAGGCTGATCTTATTTATGACTCATATACCACCATTCAATACTCCTTGAATAAACGCGCTATCACTAATTTTATACCCTATAAAATTATGACGAATGTGCAAACATATCCGTTAAAAATGGCAACCACTAAAGATAACCCCGAACTAATTTCTATTATAAATAAGGGAATGACAGCTATTAGCATTGAAGCTAAAAATGCATTATTAAAAAAATGGGGGATTTCATCTACGCTTACTTCGCCACAAAAAACAACAGTTTCTGCGCTCAATTTAAGCCCTGAGCAACTGGATTGGATAGCATCACACCCTGTGATAAAAGTAGCTGCAGATACCACATGGTTTCCCTTCGATTTTGTAGACTCAAATAATGTACATGATGGTTTATCACGAGATATACTGGAAATTATCGAAAAGAAAACGGGTCTACATTTTGAGAGTAATCCGGGCGCGTGGCGTGAGTCTTTAGCTCAAGTCGAAAATGGAACCCTTGATCTATTACCAGCAATTTATAAAACCCCTGAAAGAGAAAAAAAATTAGCCTTCTCTGAGCCCTTTTATCATCCTTCAACCTTTTTTTTTACCAACAATACTTCTCAGCTATTACCTAGCAGTGATATATCTCTGAGAAGTATTGCGTTAGTAAGAGGGAATGCGGCATCGCAGGCCGTTTTGCAAAGATACCCTAAGATAAAAGTCACTTACACAAAAACTATAGCGCAGGCTATACAAGTATTAGTGGATCAAAAGGTTGATTTAATTGTCGGTGCTCTTTCAGTTATTAATTATGAACAAAACAAAAAAAACATAACAACTATTAAAAAATTAAAAGCGACAATAGGAGGTTCGATGAATGGATTGCATATTGCTGTGCGTCAAAATTATCAACCACTCATTCCTATCATTAACCTTGCGCTTGACTCGATAAGTGAATTTACTAAAGAGCAATTATACCGAAAATGGTCAGGCGAAGCTCAACTTAAGCATGGGTTAAGCCTTTCTGCTGAAGAAAACACTTGGTTATCAAATCATAAACAACTCAACATTGCGGTAGATCCTAATTGGGCTCCATACGAATCAATAAATAATAGCGGCCAACATATAGGTATTGTCCCAGAAATATTAAACATCATCAGTAAACAGTTAAATGTTAATTTTAATGTTATACCAACAAAAAATTGGGGTGAAAGCACACAGCAGTTTAATGATAAAAAAGCGGATCTTATTTCTGTATCCATTCAATACGCTCATTTAAACAAAGGCGTTTTTACTCAAGAATATCTCTCTAGCCCATTTGTTATCGCTATGCGAGATCATAATCAATATATAGAGAATGTATCGCGTGTGATTGGGAAAAAAATCACTCTTATTGATGGCTATGCCAGTACGGAACAATTGGTAAAACAGTACCCACAACAACAATTTGAAATAGTGGCAACGATAGAACAAGGATTAGAAGATCTTTATACCGGGAAAACCGAGGTACTCATAGGTATTCTAAAGCAAATAAACTATCACATACTTGAAAAGGGCTACGACAACTTACGAGTTGTCGGTAAAACAGCACATAAAATCAATCTAGGGTTTTCAGTTCAACCTGAGCTATCCCCCTTAGCCTCAATATTAAATAAGGCTATTAACAATATCCCTACCGAAGAGAAACAAGACATTTTAAACCGTTGGGGTCAAAGCCAATTATTAATCAAGACTGATTACCAAATGGTGGCCATTATAAGTATTAGTGCCCTTATAATATTTTTAATTTTTATGTATTGGAATCATAAGCTTCAAAAAGCGGTTGCGTCACGATCTGAAAGTGAAAAAAACCTTATGGCTGTTATCGCCAATACGCCAGTTATAATTTTTGTAACCGAAAAAGATACCTCTGAACTATTAATGGCTAATCCCACGGCAATAGAGTCTTTAGCAATCACAACTCAAAATATTGCAGAAATTAAAGGCTCTGATTTTTATTTATGGGAGCAGGAACAAGAGGTAATTGATAACGCAATCACAAAATTTAGAAAAACGGACCGCTTATCAAATGAACAAATTAAACTAAAAAACTTAAATGGTGAAATTATTGAAGGCTTGCTTTCGATTTCACCTATTAAATACCACCAACAAAACGCCTACTTAAATATCGTCGTTAATTTAAATAACCGTATTGAAATGGAGCGTCAACTTAAGGCTGCCAAAGACTTCGCTGAAACAGCAAATAACGCTAAATCAGAGTTTTTAGCCAATATGAGTCATGAAATAAGAACCCCAATGAATGCTATTATTGGTTTTACTGAATTGCTTCATGAACAAATAAAAGACGAAAAACTCAAAACATTTGTTAAAACAATAAAGTCAGCTGGCAGTTCACTACTACTTTTAATTAATGACATCTTAGACTTATCTAAAATAGAATCTGGTAAAGTAAACATTGATAAAAAAGTTACCAATATTCACGACTTATTTGAAGAAGTTGGCAATGTTTTTTTGATGAGCATGCGAAATAAAAGTTTAGTCTTAATTTTGGATATAGACCCCAAAATTCCTAATGCTTTATACCTTGATGCCACTCGCGTAAGGCAAGTGTTATTTAACCTAGTGGGTAATGCGGTAAAGTTTACAGATAAAGGCTCGATTAAGTTAAGAGCTGTTGCTGAAAATAAAAATAACATTCACAGCTCTGTTGACTTGCGTATTGATATTATTGATACCGGTATTGGTATTCCTGAAGTTGAGATAGACAATATATTTGAAAATTTTCATCAACAAGAAGGACAGAGCGTTCGTAAATATGGTGGTACTGGTTTAGGGTTAACCATAAGTAAACGTTTAACTGAGTTAATGAACGGCACTTTAACCGTAACGAGTAAAGTGGCTCATGGATCATGTTTTTCTGTGGTTTTAAAATCCATTGAAATAGCGAGTATAGCCGCTGAAAATAAAACCGCTCCCCTTGCCACTTTAAACTCAAATATTACATTTTCAAACAGCCGTATTTTAATTGTTGACGATATAAAAAATAACCGTGATTTACTGCAAGAAATCTTTATCGGTTTAAATATAAAAAGTAAACATGCTGTAAATGGTGAAGAAGCGGTAGAATATGCCTTAAACGAACGTTTCGATCTTGTTTTGATGGACATTCGAATGCCTAAAATGGACGGTTATCAAGCAGCAAAATTGATTAAAGAAACATCTCCTGACTTACCTGTTGTTGCTTTAACCGCTTCAGTGATGAGAGATGATTATGAACTTCAACGCAAAGATAATTTTAATGGTTATTTAAGGAAACCGATTCTCCAAAGAGAGTTAGTAAATGAGCTACAAAAACATTTACCTTTTAAAATAACAAAAAAAGAAGCAACAACTAACGAAAACACTGAACATGAAATTTGTATCAATGCTGACCTAGCAAAGCAATTAAAAACTAAACACTTATCCTCATGTCAAAAACTACAACAGAGTAACAATCTTAGTGATATAGCTAAATTTGCAACTCAGTTAGATAAACTATCAATTGAAAATAATGATAATAATTTAAAAAGTTTTGCTAAAAAGTTAGTAGATGCTACCGAGTCATTTGATATAAGAGCAATCAAACATTTATTATCTCATTTCATTCAAGAAATTGAATAATAAATAAACTAAGTATATAAATTAAATACTCACTTAGTGATAATTAACAGACTTATAAGTAAACTGTAGCTTTACAACATGAACGAAATATAAAATCACTATGATATCAAAGCAAAAAACATGTGTAATAACGGGCGGTAGTTCAGGTATAGGTTTAAGCATAGTAAAATTATTTGAACAAAATAATTACCACGTTTTTAACTTAGACTTATCTCCGTCTTCTTTTGGCGAGTTTTGTCATTGTGATGTGACTAATGTTAGTCAGGTAACTGACGTCATTAATAATATTACTAAGCAGCAATCTATCGACGTATTAGTGTCCAACGCTGGTATTCACTTTTCTGCCAATATAGAAAACACCTCTGAAGAGGATTTTGACAAGGTCTTTAATATTAACGTCAAAGGCGCTTATGCAGCCGTTAAAGCCGTATTACCGAGCATGAAAGCTAATAACAATGGCGCGATAATTATCATGTCTTCTGATCAAGCGTTGATTGCTAAAAACAATTCGTTTGCTTATAACTTAAGTAAAGCGGCACTTGCTTCAATGGCAAAGACTACTGCACTCGATTACGCGGCGTTTAATATTCGCGCTAATGCTGTTTGTCCAGGCACTATCGAAACCCCCCTTTATCATCAGGCTATCAATAATTATTGCCAAAAATCTGGTGCGGACAAAGCCGAAATTCATCGAGAAGAAGAAAGTTTGCAACCACTTAACCGCCTAGGGCAGCCAGAAGAAGTTGCTGAATTAGTATTATTTTTAGCTTCTGACAAAGCTAAGTTTATTACTGGCAGCTTGCAAGTAATCGATGGTGGTTACACAGTGCAATAACTATGCACAATGAAAGTATGCGATAACATATCGCAGTAAAAGAGCGAGTAGCGAAAATGAATATAATTGATCCACACCTACATTTATTTGCGCTTGAGTTAGGTAACTATCATTGGCTAAGAGCTGAAAACCCACCTTTTTGGCCCGATAAGCAGCGCATTTATAAAAGTTTCAAAGAAACTGATTTAATACTTACCAAGCCGTTATCGTTAGCTGGCTTTGTTCATATTGAAGCCGGTTTTGATAACGAGCAGCCTTGGCGTGAACTTGCCGCCCTAGAGCAAAACTGTAATAAACCTTTTCGAGCTATCGCTAATATCGACTTAACAGCATCATGCAAACACGTTTATACTGTCATAGAAGAATTAGCTGAAACTCCCTCGTTCGTTGGCGTTCGTCACCTATTAGATGAACAAGCACTGTTTTTATTAAAAAACAAACAAGTACTTGATAATATTCATATACTCAATAAAAATGGCTTAATATTCGAAGTTCAACTGTCGCTAACTGAGCCTACATCCGTTGATGCTTTATGTGAGGTTATTGCTAATAACTTTGATATAAACTTCATTATAAATCACGCAGGTTTCCCGCCTGCTGACATCCATACTATTGAGTGGCAACGTTGGCAAAGTAACTTAGTAAAATTGTCTTTTTATCCCCATGTCGCCATTAAATGTTCTGGTTGGGAAATGACCGATAGAAATTATCAAGCAACTTGGTTAAATGAACATTTATCGCTGATTTTTACTATTTTTGGTGCTAAAAAGGTCATGTTAGCCAGTAACTTTCCGCTATGCTTGTTTAGCCATAGCAACTATCAGGCGTATTGGCAGTCAATAATCTCAAGCAATTTTTTTCAAGCATTAACCCAGCAAGAAAAAAGCGCATTGTGTTATGACAATGCGCTTAGTTGGTATTCTATGGCTGATATTATTAATTAGTGCAACAGTCGTTAAACTGACTTTTCAAATAAGAGCTTACTTAATCACAACGTGCGGTGATCTCTTAACTACTTCATCATTAAGTTCGATACCAATCCCCGGTACTTCAGTGACTTGGAAAAAGCCATCAACGGGCTGTGGATCTTGTAAACATAACTCGCGATTCCAGTCTTTAATTGCATAAGTGTGATGCTCATGAATTAAAAAGTTTGGAATAGCCGTTTCTAAGTGTAAAGAAGCCGCGGTAGCCACTGGGCCGCCACAAACATGTGCTTGAATACGAATATCGTAAACATCAGCATAATCACACACTTTTTTAGATTCAGTAAAACCACCGCATAAGCCAACATCCGGTTGAAGTACATCAATACTTTGATCTTCAAAATAAGGACGTACATCCCAGCGATGATATAATCGCTCGCCACCAGCAATAGGCACATTAACGTTATCAGACACTTTTTTATGTACCGCCGAATTTAAATAGTTAACCGGCTCTTCATACATCATGCAACCCACTTCTTCAACAATAGCGCCCATTTGAATGGCCGATGCTGCTCCCATTAATGAGTGCGATTCAAAAATAATGTCAACATCTTCACCAACCGCGTCGCGAATAGCCCGTAATCTATTACCAAATAAACGCATTTGCGGCTTAGTAAACAATTTAGTGCGATCAAAAGAAGAACTGCCATCACCGTTATAAACGATTGGATCAACCTTAACCGCATCGTAACCTTGTGCGACCGCTTTTAACGCCGCTTCTGCATATTGTTCTGGTTCAATTAATTTATTTATCTCAGTATCCCAGTCAAACTGAAGTTGACTAGCATAGGTGCGTAACTTGTCATTTACTTTACCACCCAGTAACTGATAAACAGGTACACCTAAAGCTTTGCCTTTAATGTCCCATAGTGCCGTATCAATAGCGCTCATCGCTGAGTATAGAACAGGCCCACCACCTAAACCCCAAAAACTTTCTCTGAGCATACGTGACCACAACAGTTCAGTATTAAACGGGTTAAAGCCTATTAATACCGCTTCACTGATTTCTTTAATCATAGCGGCAGCAGCACTGTGCCCCCAATCATAAGCTAAACCGGCTTCGCCAACACCACTAATGCCTTCATCAGTATGAACACGAATGAAAACAGGGTTCCACCCAATGCGTTTAGGGCAATGAATATCAAATACTTCAACATGGGTAATTTTCATTTTTATCTCTTTAAATTAGGTTCTTTATTTTTATTTCAAATTAATTAAATACAATACTTACTTTAAATAACTATTCAGCGTTACCTTGTATGGTTCAAGTTAAAGCAAAACGCACGGAGTTGACGTGAGTCAATGAGTACTTTTGACGCATAAATTGGACGATACAACAAGGTAAATGTTACGAAGCAAAATCTGGATATGCTCTTGCTACTCTGCGTAGCATTGCTGGCCATGCAGTTTCTCCGCCCGTTTTTCCGGTATGGACAATACTCGCTTGGGCTTTAATGCCATCAATAATGCTTTGCGGGGCAAAAATAGGTTTCATGCCTGTCGACATTACTTGCAATTGCACCTGACATGCACGAGTTAGATCATACATATGCATAAACGCATCACCAATAGTTTTACCTAACGTTAGTGCGCCATGATTACGTAATAACATAAAATTGGCATTACCTAAGTCTTGCTGCAATCTTAGTTTTTCATCCGCATTAACAGCTAAACCTTCATAACCATGGTAGCTCATCGATGCAAGCGCAAACATTGAATATTGGCTTAATGGTAACAAGCCCTCTTCAAGACTAGCAACAGCAATAGTTTCATTGGTATGCACATGCATAACGCACATGTCATCATGACGTGCCTCATGTACGGCGCTATGTATGGTGAAACCCGCAGGATTGATTTCAAAAGCACAATCTTTATCAATAATATTGCCATCAATATCTATTTTAACTAGGTTTGAGGCGGTAACTTCTTCAAACGCCAAACCAAAAGCATTGATCAGTAAATATTCTGTATCGGGAATTCGAGCAGAAATATGCGTATGAATAAGATCATCCCAACCATGCATTACCATTAAACGATAGCAGGCAGCTAAATCTACTCTAGCCTGCCACTCTTGCGCAGACACTTTATCTTTTATATTTACTTTAGGGAGCTCAAACATCGTTATGCCTTGTCTAGGTATTTTATTGCTATAAATAAATTCTACCTGAGCTAGCCCCTTGTATAAAGAAAGAGTTACCATAATACCAATTTCAAATCAAAAAACGCTCTCTTTATATGTGTATTTTATTTTTTGCCATCAAACAGCATCCTAAATATCCAGTGATCATTTGTGCAAACCGTGATGAATTTCATCAAAGACCAACGAAGTCAATGCACTGGTGGCCTACTAACAATTTACTATCGGCTAATGTACTCCCAGGTGATGTATTAGCGGGTAAAGACTTACAAGCAGGTGGTACTTGGTTAGGTTTAAATAAAGATGGACGATTTAGCGCACTCACCAATTTTCGCCAACCAGATTTAATTAATAAAGATAAGCAATCTCGTGGCGAATTAGTATTACAAGCGTTAGCACATCAAGATGATGATATGGCAAAGAAATTAGTTAAATCATCAAATCAGTATAACGGCTTTAATTTGGTCTTTGGTCAACTCAATAAACTCATCTGTTTTGACAGCGTGTCAAAAAAGCAACAAGTATTAAGTGCAGGCTTTCATAGTTTATGTAACGGGGCATTAGATGATATTTGGCCTAAAATGGCACTTGGACAAGCTAAACTCGCCGATGCAATAAAAGATCATCGCTTAGATATAGAGCAGTTATTCAATCTAATGAAAAGTGCTCAGCAAGCGAAAACAGAACACTTACCAAAAACAGGCGTACCATTAAATTGGGAGCAACTGCTGAGCTCTATATTTATCACTTCGCCAGAATACGGTACCCGCACTACCAATATCATCACCCTAGATAATGAAGGCAATATCGCTATTTATGATCAAAGTTATAATGAGCAAGGTGAGTGCGTAAACAAGCAACATTTTTTTATAGATAAGTAACTCTTAACAGTAAAAGAGAAATCTAGCCTTTCTCTTTTACTGATTAGTCTGATTTAACACCTTAGTAATAAACGTTAAATTATTTCTTTAATAATTGCAGCAAGGAGAATTACAAACACTAAGATCCACGTTGTTTTACCAAATTTTGCTTGCTGCTCATCACTCATAGGTTTACCAAATCGCTCACCCAATACTACCATTAATGCCACTGCGGCAAAAACACTCGCTAATATAATTAATAATGTCATCTAATCTCTTCTGGTTAACTAAGTTTTTCTACCTAGATTTATCAAAATCATTTACTATTGCAAAAGATACCTCTTATTTATTCTTTTAGCTAGAGACAGGTTTACATGCCGCAAGTTTCACCATCGCCAACGAATGATTTTTTTCAAAAACGTCGATTTATTATTCGACTTGGCAAAGCATTACACAAACTCGGCTCTACAGCATATCGTTTAGAAGATAACTTGCTCTCTATCGCCCGGTTTTTAGATATACGCGCTTCTTTTATTATCACACCAACAGCATTAACTTTTATTCTTTCAGACGATGAGGATGATCAACAATATAATCACTTAGTACGGGTAACACCGGGAGAAATTGATCTTGGCTCTTTGGCGCGTATTGACGAATTAGTTGATGAACTCATTAATGGCGAACGTACATTAGATGAAGCCATTGAGCGCTTAACAGAAGTAGATCGTAAACCACCTCCTTATGGCGTAATATTGACATTTTTTGCTTTTGGCGCCTCTAGCGGTGCATTTGCCATGTTAATGCACACTAGCTGGCATGATGTTTTTTGGTCAACCATACTTGGCTTTGTCGTTTTTATTTTTGTAATTTGGGCAGAACGTTCACGCCGTGTCACTGAAATGTTAGAACCAATGGCGGCGTTAACTACCTCTATGTTAGCTTCGCTCATTTCATTATTCGATCCTAGCATTAATATCCCTATGGTTATTTTGTCTAGCATCATTGCCTTCATTCCCGGCCTTTCACTCACAGTAGGTTTATCTGAACTTGCTGCTCGGCATTTAATGTCTGGCACTGCACGTATCATGGATAGTGTCATGGTACTCTTTAAGCTTTATTTTGGCGCAGTATTAGGGATGGCTTTCGGTAAACTTATATGGGGTGAAGCAACTTTTATTTCCCCAGACACAATGCCCGTTTGGACCTCATGGTTAGCAGTAACGACACTGTCAATTTCTTTAGTTATCCTATTTAAAGTGCGATTAAAAGATGCGCCTTGGGGTATGATAGCTGGCTATATTTCATTTAGCGTGAGTATTTGGGCCAGTAGTTATTTAGGGGTGGCCTTAGGCGCGTTTGTTGGCGCTTTTGCCCTAGGAATATACAGTAATTTATTTTCACGCCTAATGAATTTGCCTTCCTCTATCGTTCGCCTACTAGGCTTAGTGGTGTTAGTACCGGGCAGTAAAGTTTATATCGGTTTAAACAGTTTGGTTACCGGCAAACAAATGGTAGACGTGAGTGATTTAGGCTCGCAAACCTTTTTAATATTTATGTCCTTGGTTGCCGGACTGATTTTTTCTAATGCTGCTTTGCCTCATAGAAAAACCCTATAAATTTAGCTATTAACTGATTCAAGTAATGATAACAAAAACGCAGAAAGCACTATCGACCACAAAAGACTCAACAAATTACCATCATGGCGATTTGTATAGTAGCTTACTTACAACCGCAACCGAGATGATATCGTATGATGGCGTAGAATCCTTATCATTACGAAAACTAGCGTTACGCATAGGTGTTTCTCGTACCGCAGCCTATCATCACTTCAAAGACAAAAATGGCTTACTTATCGCAATAGCTGCTCAAGGCTTTGTCTCATGGAGAGAGCAGGCTGAGCAGATATTTACTGATGATGATTTAACTGAGCGTAATAAATATCAAGCCTTTGTTCATTTTTATGTGCAGTTTGCCACCGAAAACTCCGCTATTTATCAACTCATGTTTGGGGGGACTTTGTGGAAAGATAAACAAAGCCCTTCAAAACTCAAAGAAGTTGCCTACCCTAGTTTTCAATTTCAAGTAGAGATAACTAAAGCTTGGCAGGAAAAAGGGGTGTTACCCAACTCGCCAAGCACCTTACGCCTTGCCCAAGTTACCTGGGCAACACTGCACGGTATCGCTCAATTAGTTATTGATGGTATATATGCTGACGCTAGCCAAATTGATGAAATGTGCCAGTGTGCTGTAGACTTGTTTTTAGTCTCGCAATAATAATAACGATGCAGCTTTCCTCTAAAAAGTTAACTATTCACCTCTCTCTTATTGTAAATATAAGTAAATAGTCTATAAATTAAACGTTACATTAAAGTGTAAATTGATGTTTCTCTAACTAGAGTTTCACCTTAATTCCTCGTAATATCGAACTATTCAGAATATAAAATGAGAATAAAATAATGAAAGCGATTATAACAAGCGCTGTATGTTCATCTTTACTATTGCTTAGCGGTTGTAGTAACAGTGATAGTACTGCCACAGACTCTTCTATAGTGACCGTACAGAAAACAGCTTTAGCATCAGGCATAGATAAAGCTAACATGGATATGAATGTACGTCCTCAAGATAACTTTTATCGCTACATTAATGGTGGCTGGATGAACAGTAATGAGATTCCAGGTGATAAAACCGCGATTGGCTCTTTTTACGATTTACGTGATAAAGCGGATGATGATGTAAAAGTTATTATTGAAGAGCTTGCTGCCACTAATGGTTTAAAAACAGGCTCTGACGAGCAAAAAGTAGCTGATTTATTTCGTTCTTATATGGACTCTGATCAACGTAATTCCTTAGGTATTACGCCAATTAAATCAATTTTAACTGATATTAATAACCTAGAAAATAAAAATGACTTAGCTGAATTTTTTGGTAAGTATTCTTCTACTGGAATTAACAACCCATTAGCATTGTACATTAGCGTAGATGCTAAAAACTCATCAAGCTATGCTATTCATATCTGGCAAAATGGCTTAAATTTACCTGACAAAGATTATTACTTTAATGAAACTGAGCGCTTTGTTGATTTGCGCAGTGGTTATGTCACACATATTGAAAACATGTATAACCTAGCAGGCATCAGCAATGGTAAGCGTGCTGCTAAAAGTATTATGGCATTAGAAACTAGCTTAGCTGAGCATCATTGGACACGTGTAGAAACCCGTGACAGCGAAAAACGTTATAATAAGTTTGCTACTAATAAGTTAAATAGCATTACTAGCAAATTTAATTGGCAAGCTTTTTTAGCTGCCGAAGGTGTTGCTAGCCAAAAAGATATTATCATTAACCAACCTGATTTTATTAAAGGCTTTGGTGAAGTATTTTCGCAAACATCACTTGAAACATGGCAGCAGTATCTAACATTCAATACCTTACGTGCTTTTTCTAGTTACTTAACCGCTGATTTAGATAATGAGAGTTTTGACTTTTTCTCAAAACAACTCAATGGTCGTCAAGAACAACGTCCACAATGGAAACGCGGTGTGGCTGTTGTTAATAGCAACCTAGGAGAAGTTATTGGTAAAGTTTATGTCACTCGCCATTTTACCCCACAAGAAAAATCTAGAATGAGTACATTAGTTGAAAACTTGCGCAATGCTTACGGCGTAAGTATTGACGATTTAACTTGGATGTCAGACAACACTAAAAAAGCAGCCCACGTTAAGCTAGCGGCATTTACCCCTAAAATTGGTTACCCTGACAAATGGGAAGATTACTCAGCGCTAACCATTGCTGCTAATGATATTGTTGGAAATATTATTCGTTCACGCAAAGTGTCTAGCGAAAAAGAAATTTCAAAACTAGGTGGTCCAATTCGAAAATGGGAATGGGGCATGACACCACAAACTGTAAACGCTTATTACAACCCAACAGTTAACGAAATTGTTTTTCCTGCTGCTATTTTACAAGCTCCTTTCTTCAATATGAAAGCAGATGATGCAGTTAACTACGGCGGTATTGGCGCTGTAATTGGCCATGAAATGGGACACGGTTTCGATGACCAAGGGAGCAAATATGATGCTACAGGTAATCTTCGCAACTGGTGGACAGAGCAAGATCTAAAAGAGTTCTCAACTCGTACTAAAGCGCTAGTTGAGCAATACGCAGGTTACCAAGTATTTGAAGGCTTAAACGTTAATGGTGAATTAACATTAGGCGAAAACATTGGTGATTTATCGGGTGTTACTATCGCCTATAAAGCTTACAAAACCTCTTTAAACGGTAAAGAAGCGCCTGTAATTGATGGTTTAACTGGTGATCAACGCTTCTTCATGGGTTATGCACAAATTTGGCGCTCTAAGATCGTTGAAAAATCAATGCGTAATCGTGTTGCCACAGATCCACATTCTCCAGGTGAGTTCCGCGCTTTGGGCTCACTTTCGAACATGAATGAGTTCTATAAAGCTTTTGACGTAAAAGAAGGTGATGCTATGTACATAGCGCCAGAGAAACGCGTTAAGATTTGGTAATCACACTCTAAAAGCATGATTTTTATAACATTTAAAAAAGCAGCTTCGGCTGCTTTTTTTGATCCTTGTACTGGATGTGAACTACACTTATTAGAAGTTACAAATTTTGAGAGGAAACACAATTAATGAAAATTTACTGGATAAATACTAATAGCCATCTAAACTTCTATGGCTTGCTTATTATTTTATCGCAGCGTAAACTATTATACTTAGCTAGGGAATGAGGTGCCTTTACTAGGCTCAGTAGTAGCGAAAAAGAACTCCTCAACTGTACCCGCAACTGTAAGTCGTTATTTTTTTTCAATGTAAAATAATACAAAACGATAAGTCAGATATCTAGCATCTTAAGTACTTTAACAATCAACGAATATTTTGCGTGCGGGAAAACACCAGAACACTATGCCGATAAAATTACAGGTTAATCAACTTAGCTGGTCAATTAGCAATAAAAACACTTTAAAAAACCTCTTTTTTGCCAAAAGTAAAGAGGAAATTATGGGTGTTATTAGCTCCTACGCTACTGGTAAAACTAGCCTTTTACACAGCATAACTCATCAGCAAAAAAACATTTCCCTTGCTGTACTTAACGGGTATATCTACCTTAAAAATAAAAGAGTTAATCACTGTAATATTAACTCTTTAAGTCAATACCTTTCTCTCATCACACAAAAATCTGTAGTGAGCTATTCATTAACCGATACCGACATTGTTAATGTTGACTTGTTAAAACACAAAGCTTTATTCGCTTTAGGTATGCAGATAAATGACTTTAATGAACTATCAAACTGCAAACGACAGAGGGTTTTAATTGCCCGTACTTTGGTACAAGATGCAAAGTTCCCTGTTAATAATATTACTCAATATTTAAAAAAGAAAATTTCCTATTTATTATGATTCGTATAATAAATACCAATTGATATTCACGAAATGCAATTAATCATTGCCAAGGATAAAACATGACAGATAACAGCTCAGATAAAAAAAACGAACAACATAAAAAACGCATGCAGAGTATCAAAGACAAAGTAGATCAACGTATTGAAAATGCTCAAGAAGAGCGTGGTTTGATAATTGTAATTACCGGCAACGGCAAAGGTAAGTCTACCTCAGGGTTTGGTACCATCGCGCGAGCCGTTGGCCATGGTTTAAATGCTGCTGTAGTGCAATATATTAAAGGTACATGGGCATGTGGAGAACGCGCTTTACTTGAAAATGCAGGCGTTAGTTTTGAAGTAATGGGAACAGGTTTCACTTGGAATACGCAAGATAAAGAACAAGATATTGCCGCAGCACAAAAGGCTTGGCAACGTAGTAAAGAGTTATTAAAAGATAATAATATCGATGTTATTTTGTTTGATGAATTAACCTATATGCTCAGTTATAAATACATTGACCTAGATGAAGTAATCGATGCTTTGAAAAATAGACCTATTAATCAACATGTTATTATCACAGGCCGAGGTTGCCACAGAAGCATTATCGAATTAGCCGATACGGTTAGTGAAGTTCAATCAGTGAAACATGCTTTTAATGATGGCATTAAAGCACAAAAAGGCATTGATTGGTAAACGAGTAATTACGAAATAATATCTCCAATGTTTATCCTCTATTATTTAAGCATAAAAAAACCACCGATTAACTAGCAGTGGTTTTTATTTTTTAAGGTATCAAAACAGCAGATCTAGCTCGATGGTAACTCTTGTGGCGTTATTGCTGTTTCGGCATTTTTTATCTTATTCTTTTTGCGAGTAAACACTCCACGTATATCTTCAATAATCATGTAGAGGCTAGGAATAAACACCAGGGTAACTATTGTTGCAAATAATACCCCAAAGGATAATGACACAGCCATGGGAATAACTATTTGCGCTTGAGCACTGGTTTCAAAATAGATAATAGGTACTAGGCCAATAAAAGTAGTGAGCGATGTCAGCATTATTGCTCTAAATCGTTTTGTACCCGCATGCATCACAGCATCTTTTAATGCTTCACCACGCTTTCTAGCATTGTTAACATAATCAACCATCACTAAAGAGTCATTAACCGCAACGCCTGCCGCGGCTAAAATACCAAAAATAGACAACACACTAAGGTCCATGCCCAGTATAAAGTGCCCAAACACCGCACCAATGATACCAAATGGAATAACGGTCATAATCATCACCGCTTGCGAGTATGATTTTAGCGGAATTGCTAACAATGAAAAGATAACCATAAATGAAATGAGTGCATCTCGTAGTTGATCCGAAGCCCCATCCATCTCTTCTTGAATTTTACCTGATAACTTACTGTCCACTCCAGGGTACTTCTTCAATAACTTGGGCATGAAATTATCACGAATATCCTTAGCAACCTCAAACGGCTCAACCTGCTCTGCATCAACGCTAGCCCAGACATTAATAGTGCGATTACCATTTTCACGACGAATACGTGTAACGCCATCGGTTAACGTTATTTCGGCCAATTCAGATAAGGGTAACTCGGCGCCATTAGGGGCTTGGATCAACACATCATCCACATGACCAACACTGCTGCGTTGTGCTAAAGGATAACGCACCATGACTTTAATCTCTTCGCTATCACGTAAGATGCGCTGTGCCTCTAAACCATAAAAACTATAATTTACTTGTGAAGCAATATCAGCCAATGATATTCCCATACTATAAGCTAAAGGCTTTAAGGTAAACTGTACTTCTTTAGCACTAGTTTGGCGCGAGTCATTAACATCACCAATCCCTTTAAGCGAGTTCAGTTTATGTTTTAACTCTTGCGCAGCCGCCAGTAATTGCGCATCGTCTTGACTCTCTAACCTAAAAGCGACATCACCATCCTCTCGACCACCACCAAACAAGTTATCACTAATATTCAGTGATTTTACCCCAGGATAATTTGGAATCGCTTGGCGCCACATATCCGCAAGCTCAAAGGTATTAATAGGCCTTTCTTCTGGCACAGTCAGTTTCACCATCACTTGGCCACTGGTTCTACTACGCAAATCGACTTGCATATCAGAAATCATTGAGGTGCCATACTTACTTTCAACTTCTTTATCTACTTTTAAAATATGTCGTTGTATATTAAGTAAGGTGTTCAACGTTGATTTTTCAGATGCATCAATATTCATTTCAACACTGATACGAGGAAAGTCATGAGGAATTTTAGGCTGGCCAATATAACGAACAAAACCACCGCTAAATAAACCTGCACTTATTAACATTAAGCTAATAAAAAACATCAATACCGCGTAACGGTATTCAAGAAACACCGCAAGTGCTGGTTTGTAAATATTATGAATGAAGTTCATTAATTTAACATCCATAAAACGACGAGCTCTGTCGAGTGGGTTTTTAGGGTTAAACGCTTTAATTTTCATTTTTACCAAATGTGCAGGTAAAATAAGTTTTGATTCTATTAAAGAAAAAATCAAACAAAAAATGACTACGCCGCCAATCGCTTTACCAAAGGCTGAAGAAGGACCTTCGCCAAATAAAAACGGTACAAACACGGCAATAGTTGTTAATACGCCAAAAGTCGCTGGCATAGCAACACGCTTAACACCTCGTATAACGTTTTCAGTTGAATGACCGTGTTCTTCTATTTCATCATGCGCGCTCTCTCCCATAACAATGGCATCATCAACCACAATGCCCAAAACTAAAATGAAGGCGAATAAGCTAATAACATTAATGGTAATATTAACGAACTCCATCGGCATTAATAACAAGGTACCAAGGAAACAAACAGGCAAACCCATCATTACCCAAAAAGCTAAACGTACGCGAAGAAATAAGGCCAACATTAAAAAGACTAATACAGCGCCACTTTTCATGTTGTCTAACATCATGTTTAAACGACCGTTTAAGTAGTAGGTCATATCAACCCAAGTTTCTAATTTGACACCTGCAGGTAAAATGGCTGACTTTTGCTCAACGTAAGCGTTCATAATATCGGCAATTTTAGTAATGCTTTGAATTTCTGATGCGCCAATAAAGATTGTTACTGAATTTTCGCCATTGAATTTAGAATATTGCAAACCTTCTTCAAAGCCGTCATTAATCGTTGCCACTTCACCAAGTAAAACTTTGGTGCCATCTTCAAGGGTAATTACCGGCACTTGCTCAAACTCATGACCACGATAGGCCTGATTCTCAACCCTTAAATTAATATAGCCATTGGTTGCACGAATTTGTCCCGCTGACATATTGCGAGAATAATTACGTACTGCGTTAGCAACGTCGCTAAAACTCAAGTTATATTCACGCAGTTTGTCTTTGCTTACTTCAATAGATATTTCATACGAGAGGCCACTGTGTAGCTCAGAGATACTAATGCCGGGAAGCTGTTGAATTTCATTATGGATTTTACGGCCTAATTCTTTTAATTCACCATTAGTTAAATCGCCATACAAACTAATATACATCACCTCTTGACGAAATTTCTCTCGCTCAACTTTAATGCGTTCCATACCATCAGGGAAACTTGGAATCGCATCAATGGCAGATTTAATTTCTTCCAGTACAACTTGAGGATCGTAATCAAGTTCTACTTCAAACCAACCATTTGAGTAATTGCGATTAGAATAGGTTATGACTCTTTTAACCCCTTGCACTGATTTCAATGCTTCTTCAATCTTAATAGTAATACCCTCTTCAACTTCTTGAGGAGCAGCACCTGGATAAGGTGCGGCATAGGATATCCAATTAAATTCAAGCTGTGGAAACATTTGCTTATTGATGGTTAACGCCGTTAAACCGCCACCAATCAAAATAAAAAACATTAATAAATTTGCCGCAATACTATTACGCGCAAACCAAGCAATAATACCTGTGTTAGTGTCTATACTAGTATCTACTTTACTCTTATTATTACTGCTGTCATCAGTACTTGGGGCCGATTTACTTACATCATCATGAGAGTGTGTAGTCATCACTATTCCCCTTCATTTTTAATACTAGCAACTTGCACATCAGTATTTTCATCAAGGGGAGCTGATTGTTCTTTTTTATCAGAAATCAACGCAAGTTTCATTCCGTCAACAGGATAATCTAACGCCGAGACAATTAATCTATCGCCATCAAACAAGCCACTAGAAACCACAACATTAGCCCCTTCTTGGCGAACGATCTCAATCACTGCATAATGCAGTTTTGAATCATTATCTAAAAGAGCGACGGTATCACCTACCACTAAATAACGAGGTAAAACACTCGCATTCGCAATTTTAACACCCAATATTTCAGCCTGAACATACGAGCCAAAACGTAATGGTTCAACATGACTAACAGTTTTATTGCCAGTAGTGTTTTTCGCGGCTGACGCGCCCTTTAATAAATAGGGGTTTCGAATTTCGGCAACCAAGTAAGTCATCCGGCTTTTATTATCAATAACACCTTCATTGCGAGCAATATTAGCCAGCCATTCCACGCTTTTTCCGGCATAAGTACCCACCAATTTCACTTTGGCAAGGTGCCCTCGATCAATTAAAAACTGTAATTGGTTATCAGCCACAGGTAAGCGAACTTCAGCAATAGCGGTGCCAAGCAATTTACCTATTTGAGTACCAACACTAACAAAAGAGCCTAAACCAATCATTCTATTATCAATCATGGCATCATAGGGCGCCTTAATCTCTGTTCGTTGTAAATTCCGTTCTGCGCGTAAAATACCGGCCTGTGCTGATTTAACGCGTGCTAGCTCTTGTGCTAACTGAGGTTTTCGTAAACTTAATTCAGTAGGAGAAGTATCTTTTATTTGCTTCCACTCCCGCTCAGCCACTTTACCTTGAGCCACCTCTTTCTCTAATGCCGCACGTGCTGAAGCCATACTTGCTTGTGCTTCAATTAAGGCAGCATGATAATCATTCGGATCAATACGTGCTAACAATTGCCCTTTTTTAACAAAACCTCCACGAACAAAAACATCACTGAGTTCAACAATTTCACCATAAACTTGTGCCACTAATGATGTTTCGTATTTTGGCTTAACAATACCATAAGAGCTTACATGTAAAATCATCGGTGCGACGACAATATTTTCTACTGCAACGATAGGAGTATTGTCTACTTCAGCTTTTTCTTCTGGTGGCGTCTTCAAACTAGAAAACCCAACAAAAGCAATAACTCCCGCCACTAAAATGGCAATTGGTAGTATTATTTGTTTTTTATGTACCACTATTTAATCCCTTTTTTAAAAAATCTTACGTTTTAATAACTTATTCATTTACACCTAATACCATAATGACCACTTACCGTGAATTATTTAAATTGGTATAAAAACTGTTACAGCATTTTATGCTATAAAGAATAACTAAATTATTGTTATCAATTACCGCAAAGTTGTAACCGTCTATTACAAAATATGCGCCTATTTGCCAAGACAGTTAACATTTAAAATAAAAACAAACATTAAACCTTACATTTCATTAACTTAATAAGCATTATTTTTTTACTATTTTTACAAATAAAATAAATTAAACTAGATGAGATATACACAACTTGGTTTTTTTCACCACTATTTATATTTTTTAAAAATATTAGTGGGTAAAATAACTATATACTCAACACGTCTAGGTGCGAGAATACCTATTACTATAGAAAGGAGATCACATGCTAAATAAAATTAGCGCATTCTTTACTGAGTTAGTTGAAGACTTTCAAAAGACAACTGAACAGCAGAAAAACAAAGAACTTTCACTAGAAATTTGCTGTGCGGTTTTATTATGCGAAGTGATGCGTGCTGATAGTGCTTTTACCGAAGAAGAACAAGATACGCTTAGTCTCATTTTAACAAACCAATTTAACCTAACAGCTCAGGAAGTTAGTGACATCCTAGCAAAAGCATTCGAGTTAAGTGAAAATGCCAGTGATTTTTATCAATTCACCTCAAAAATAAATCAATACTATTCACTCGATGAACGGATAAAAATAGTCACATTATTATGGAAAGTTGCTTATGCAGATGGAGAGCTTGCGAGTATTGAAGAACATATTATTAGAAAGATTGCTGACTTATTACATCTTAGACATAACGAATATATTGCGACAAAAATTGCTGCCGATGAATTTCATATCAAAAATGAAAAGAAGTAACACCAAGCGATATCGGTTATTATATACCTTAGCAGCTACTAACCATTTTCTATACTTGGCAATTTAATGACACAATCAACTCCAGACTTAAACGCAGAAATCGGCAAATACAATACTTTACGCATTATTGCGTTAAACGATAGCGGTACCTATCTTGACGGCGGAGAGTTAGGAGAAATATTACTACCTAAGCGCTTTAGACCTGTGGATTGTCAAGTAGGTAATAACATTCGTGTTTTCATTTATGTTGACGGCGCCGAACGGTTAGTTGCTACGACAGAGAAAGCCTTGGGCCAGGTTGGTGAATTTGTTTCATTAAAAGTCGCACAAGTAAATAAAATGGGCGCCTTTTTAGATTGGGGTTTACCAAAAGATTTACTCGTACCATACAACCAGCAGCATTCAGAAATGGAAGTAGGTAAATATTACCTTGTCCGTATTTTTCTTGATCAACTAACCCAACGTGTTGCTGCTTCAAGTAAATTAGATAAATTTATCGATATTTGGCCTGCTGAATATCAACAAGGCGATAAAGTAAAATTAATAATTGGTGGTAAAACAGATTTAGGTTTTAAAGCCATTGTGAACGATTTACATTGGGGATTGCTATACGACAATGAGATTTTTCAACCTTTGCGTGTAGGTAAGCACATTGATGGTTACATCAAACAAGTACGTGAAGACGGCCGCCTAGATCTTATTCTATCTCGTGGTAGTAAAAATAAAGTGAATGACTTTGCAGAAAAACTACTGCAACACTTAAGAGATAATGATGGGTTCATTCCTCTACATGATAAAAGCTCACCTGAGTTAATCCAAAGAATACTTGGGGTAAGTAAAAAAACCTTTAAAGCAACTGTTGGTAACTTAATGAAAAACGGCAAGCTAACCATTGAAAAGGAAGGTATTCGCCTAAAGTAATAACACTTGGTGTAGCATACTTTAAAAACAAAAAAGGCTGATATTTATCAGCCTTTTTTCTTTTAATCATTTTTCTATTTTAACAATGAATTAATCAGATGTTTTATAACTCGCAAGCTCTGTAGATAAGCTTACGCCTTGTAATTTAAGTTGATTAATACGCTGTAAATACGCTGCACCTTTTAGCATATGCAAAGCCACATCAACGGCACCACGACGGGTATAATCTTCTAAGTAACTGCCTTTTACCCAGCTATTAAACGCACCTAAACTTGGACCTGCCCAAATTTGGTAATCCATTTCACGTCCTTTTTCGCCAGTATTAGACCAACGAGAGCTTAAGCCTAAATACCAACGGAAAATCAATGCCATTTTACGCTTAGGACTTGATTGCGCGCGGGCTAACATTTCTGGATCACGTTCTTGGAAAAAGGCTTCAGTACCGGCCCAAACATCATCTAAGTTTGAACGGAAAATTTGTTTTTCAATTTTCACTCGCTCTTCGCTAGGAATGTCTTCAATTGAGTCATATGTGATATATAAGTCATAAAGTTTTTTCGCACGCATGGCAAACATTGAACCACGTTTAACTACTTGAAGTTTAACGCCCATTTCAAACATATCTGCTGCTGGTGCCATGGTTACATCAGCCATTTCAACATTTGCTAGCAATTTACGGGTATATTCAGATGCACCAGCTTCAACACAAGCTTGGTTTACAGAGCCAAGTACAATATAAGCAGCGCCCATATTAAATGCGGCAAGTGTCGCTTCTGGCGTACCAATACCACCACCTGCACCTACACGAAGTACTGGAGAGAAGTTATACTGCGCTTGAACTTCATCACGAAGTGCAATAATCGTTGGTAATAAGGTTAAAAATGGACGGTTATCTGTATGACCACCTGAGTCTGCCTCTGCGGTAATATCATCAGCCATCGGCACAAGTTTTGATAATTCAGCTTGCTCTGGTGTGATCTTACCTTGCGCGAGTAGTTTATCAATAAATTTTTGTGGTGCTGGTTCCATAAAGCGGCGACCCACTTCAGTACGAGACACTTTCGCTATCACTTTATGACCAATGTTAACACTGCCATCAGCATTTTTTGAAAGGCCCGCTAAACGATACCAAACAATATGTTCGGTTAAGCCTAAATAGGCCGACGCTTCGACCGTTTTAACGCCAAGCTTAATGAAACGTTCCACTGCACCGCGCTCTAACGCTTCTTCAGCAGGCGCATGAATTAAATTCACTGCATACGGACCATTAGGTAATTCAGCTTGAATGCGGCGAATTGCATCTTCGACTGCATCAGGCACTAGACCTGCCGCGCCAAATGAGCATAAGAATCCCGCTTTGCCTAAGGCTACAACTAACTCAACAGAAGCAATACCATTGGCCATAGCGCCGCCATGGTATGCGTATTTGACGCCATGTTGCTTTTTATAAGCCTCATCGCCTAAATCTTCAGGATTCAGCTTTTGAGCAAAGGCTAATACATCACTAGCACCAGAAGTTGATGTGGTATTAGCAATTCCAAACTCATTGCCTTTTTTAGCAAGATATACAGGGGTAGTTAAATCCATTAACGCGGTTTTAATAGCGCTGCTATCTGTTTTTATATTGTTATTATCAACTTGCCACGCCCAATCAATGGCGTTGTTATCGGTAAAACTTAAATTCGACATATTTGTTTCCTGTTTGTTCTTTTCATTATTCATTAGCTTTATTTGCTAACAAATAATCATAATTTAATAATAGTTTAGCTCGTAGTCAGTTGGTGCTGTAGCAAAGAAGAAACACGGAGTTGATAACTATCAATGAGTATTTCTGATGCTGCTACAGTGCCAAGTGGCAATGAGATTAGCTGTTATTTATGCTTCAACGATAGACAATACAATATCTTTCACTTCATAAATGCGTAGGCCATCTTTCGATAAATTGGCATCACCCACTAAGCGCACTTCACCGTCTGAACGAATGATATCTGTGATGTGTACATCAAGTGACATTTGTTTATTTAATGGCGTAATTTGACCACGATATTTCCATTTAACCAACGTTGCTGGCGCAATAAACCTTGGGTTAGTGAACGCTTTACCCAAATCATTTTTAAGTGCGTAGGTTTGCATTAATTCAATAATTGCTTCAACTCCTAATGAGCCTGGCATTACTGGATCTTGATGAAAGTGATAACGGAAGAACCAATCTGTGGCATCAATGATGCGCTCACCATGCACATACGCAACACCCGCTTTACCACCGCCTTCAACAATAGAAACGGTATCGATAAAGTTCATTTGGCCGCCAGCAAGTTTATAATGCGGTTTATTGGTTGGTGCTTTATATAACGCTAAGTTCTGATTAGATAAGTCAATCACTTCAATATCAGCTTTCGGCGTGTTGTTATCTTCAAACCACGGATAAGTCGTTTTACCGTTATCTATGCCTAGCTGGTTAGTTAATGCATCCGCGCCAAAGTAACCAAATACTGCCGTCCCCTTATAGAACAATTCATGACTATCAAGTGATTGTGCGGCTTGGCTTTCATCTTTAACATAAAGCTCAAAAGTAAAGCTTTGGATGATCATACCGCCAGCCATCGTAGTACTTAACAATACTGATTTATTAACAATAGTTTTACCGCGTAAATCAACTTGTTTTAGCAAGTTTCCACTACCATCTAAGTTACGGAAAAATAAATCTTTTTCCGGGTAAACTAAGGTAGTGCCCATATACCCTGAAATAAAGCCGTTAGGTTGTAAGGCTATTTCCATAATTAGTGAATAGGGCATCCAGTTATTGACGCTGTTCTTGGTAAAATACCAAGCATTTGCAGGCACATAATACTCAGCAATACAGCTTGATGATTTTTGTAAATCTAAGCGTGTGCCTTGTACTTCAACGACTTGAGTAACCACTTGTAAATCACCACAAGGCGTACGTGGTGGAATCCGTCCTTTATACACATCAAAGTCAGGACCAAAACATTTTGAGATATTACCAGTGGCAAATTCAAACATATGCCACGGCGTAAATGGTGCTTGGTTAGGGACACGATTTTGACCTGTTACCATAGGCGCTTCAAAATGCTGAATAGGGGTTACACCCTTTTCTTTGGGCGCGTCAAAATCAGACATTACTTTCATTAACGGGCGTTCAATATGTTTAAACGGGTTAATACCACGTTCGTCTAGCTCAGGGGATGTTTCTACAACTGCTGCTAGCTCACTTACCAATTTAACGTTTTCAGGTAAGATGACTGGGTATAACGAATTTTCATCTTGCTCGGAAATCATCATCGCCAAGTTTTTAAAATCTACCACCACTTTACCGCCTAAAATAATATCAATATTAGCTTTTAAGTAGGGGTATGGCTGCATGCCCATTTCAGTCACTTCCATGCGGTACGTCAGGGTGTTATGTTGAGGCTGTACTTGACCACGACAACGCACCGTTTGTGATTCACCCGGCATAGGTTGGAAGCGAGCATTATTCATATTGGCATGCATCCCCAATGACAACATAAAGAACATCGCCATTTGGCCACAACCTTCACTCATTAATGAACCAGCCATCACTTCATCACCTTTAAAGTGACAAGGGAAATACCAATGGTTGGGATCTAAGTCTTTTTGTCCTTCAACAACACCTAAGCCCCAATGACCACCAGTTGAGTCAACATTAATGATACGCTCGATCATTAAGAATTTTTCTGAAGAGAACTTTAATGACGGATTACGACCTTGTTGCTCATAATCACGTCCAAAACAGCCAGCAACATCACCATTAACTAATTTCATCATGTCATTGTAATCGTATTGATCACGTGGACGCGTTAATAATGCTGGGAATGTGGTTTTAACTGCATTGGCAAATTGAGCTTTGTCTTTATCGTTATGAATAACGCCTTTACCGTCTTTTAATTCTTCGTCAGTAAAGAAACCCGCACAACCGTTGCGCATAATAAGTACTTTTTTATCGCCAACATAACAGTCATAGTGGAAGAAAAATAATAACTGCTCGCCATTTCTCGCATAGCTGTCGATATGAATTTCATAACGCAGTGTTTCACCACCAAACGCCATTTCTTCGAGGAAAGTTAGTTCACAATCAAGTAAACGATAAACACGTTCACCTTTAGCTTGAAAATCAATGCCGATATACGAAATTAACAATAAATCACACTGCCCTGATTCAACCGATACTGACCACGGAATTTGACCATCAATTAAAAATGGCGCATCTACAGGAATATCATACTCGGTGCACATGTACGATTTTTTGTATTCGTTTACCGTGGCTTCAAGCTCAGTAACACGTGATACCAATAAATAATCAGTGGTTGGCAAACGAACCCGGCGTGAATAGCTATCAATAATTCGATATTCCTCACCAAAAACATTACCAATATCACCTTCAGCAAATTCCACTAAATCAGCGGTATCCCAAATAATTTCTTTTGGCTGATTAAAACGCTCTTTAAGTTGTAATGGTGGATAATGATAGCCATCAGGTCCTTTTATTTGAAAACCTGATTCACTCGCCCAATGTTCATTAACTGCCACTAAATCATCCGTATGTGTATTTTGGCTAACCACCGATAATTCGGGTATTTGAGCAGCACTAATAGATTGAGTTTCAACGTGATCAGCTGGTACTTTAAATCCGCTATTTGCACTGACATTGGCCTGCATTTCTATCAGCTTAGAAATCTGCTGTCCTGCTACTTGGCGAGTAGTTAAAAACGCTTGATGAGTAGCCGACTCTTGATAAATTTCTTTACTTGCCTGATGTTTAACATCGACATTATTTTTATTAGTCGCTTGAGAGATACTTTTCACTTGTGCTCCAGTAACGATTGTTGATCGCGCTTTGGCTTGAGTTATGCTCTGAGTTTTTTCTTGAGCTTGGTCTTGAGCTGTTGTTTGAGTGTGCTCTTGAACTTTTTCTTGTGCTTGAATAATTGCCTTAGGCGTTAAATTACTCAAGTTAATACCTTGCTTGACGTTTGCTAATGATTTACCGGTAAATGATTGTTTGATACTCACCATTTCAGCACATTGACCTTGCGTTAAAATAGCGTCAAAAATTGAATTTCCACCCAAGGCTATCGTTTTAATCAACTTAGGGCGTTGTTTCCCTGTTGGTGCAGGTGCAGCCTGATGAGATTGTTTGCTCGATGATAAAATCAAATGAGCACAACTTTCATCTTTACCTAAACCATTTATCGCAATAGCAGATTTTGTTGTAGTGCGTTTATCTAAAATAAGCGCTGTTTTAACAATACTGGCAACACCCGAGGCGTTAAACGTATGACCAACATTACTTTTAACTGAGCTAATGGCTTTACCTGCATAGAGTTTTGGCAAGGCTTGATTTTCAGCAATATTCTCATGGCTAAAACCACTGGCATGCGCTTCTACTTGGCTAACATTTGCGGCATTAATACCAGCAAGCGCTAATGATTTATTAGCCGCTTTAATAATAGCAGCCTCGTCACAACCATTAACAAAACTAATACTGTCAATGGTGGCGTATACTTGCTGCTCACTAACTTTTGATGCTGGTTTAACAACAAAAGCAGCCGCGCCTTCACCGACAAGCCATTGGTCTTGGCTAAGCGCATTGCTTGCTGCTTTCCCATCAACCGATACATTGCCATAGTGTTGCCTAAGAGTAATATTTTCTACCGAGCCAGCTAAATCAACCGACGCAATAATTACCGCATCAACATTACTGGTTTGAAATAAATTTTCCGCTAATTCAACACAGCGGTAAACGGAGTTTTCCTCTGCTGACAAGGTAATGGCCGGGCCTGAAAAGTCCCATAAGGCAGAAATACGTGACGCCATAATATTACCGATAAAACTGGTATATTGATTAAGCTGGGCAGCAAAAGCAACACCGTCTTTGGCAATATTAGTTAACGTTTCACGTTGCTCGTCACTTAAGGTAACACCTTGTTGTAATAAGCTTTCTTCAATTTGAGTGCTTAAGTTTACTCGGCCACGGTATTGGTGAAGTTCTAATTCCATTCCCATTGCCACTAATACTGCTACATTGCTACCTTCTTTAAGGCCAGCATCTTTTGCCGCATTATCAGCAACTTTCATCATCATCAGTTGTTGAGGAATTAAACAATCTTGCTCGTTTGGTGGTACTTTAAAGCGTAAAAAATCAATATCAAAGTCTTCAACATAACCCCCTTTAGGTGCTTTACTTAAGCTCAAGGCATTCATTACTTCGCTATTTTTTTCAATTCCTTTCCAACGCTTAGTTGGCAAGGTTCTAAACGTATTACCGTCACGCTCTATAAGCGCATTAAAACTAGCTAAATCTTTAGCGCCACCAAAGTGTGCATCCATACCAATTATCGCTAGCGGTTCACGGGCTTTTGCTGTTGATGTTACTGGTGCTAGTGTTTGTGTTGGCTGCTGTAAAACCAAATGAGCATTTGAACCACCAAAACCAAAAACACTTACGCCAGCTGTACGTGGCTTTTGGCTATTTCCTTTTGGCCAATCAATAGTTTCAGTTGGCATTTGCGCGCCAGTTAAATAACCATTTTTAGAGCTAAGTGGTTCATTTAGATTTATCGTTGCTGGAATTTTAGCTTGATTAAGTGCCCAAATTGCTTTGGTCATGCCCGGCATACCCGCGGCAGTAAGTAAGTGACCTAAGTTAGACTTTACTGAGCCAAGTAACGGTTTATTACCATTTTTGCGAGGAAAGCGACTAAAAAAGGTATCCATTGAACCCAGTTCAACGTTATCACCTTTCGGCGTGCCTGTTGCGTGACATTCAATGTAATCGACATCACGTGGGTCAACACCGGCATTATCATAAGCACGTTCGTAAACTAATACTTGTCCTTTAGTATTTGGACTAAGCACAAACTCACCTTTGCCGTCATTAGATAAGGCACCACCTTTAATAATAGCGTGAATTTTATCGCCATCACGTACTGCGTCACTGTGACGTTTAAGTACCATCATACCCGCGCCTTCGCCGGCAAATAAGCCTTGAGAGTTTTTATCAAATGGGGCGTGAATATTATTAGCAGGATACGCTTGAAAAATTGAAAAACCCATATTCACAAACATAGGATCAGAGCCAGAAACTGCGCCAGCTAACATCATGTCAGCTTTACCCGTATGCAGGTAATCGCATGCTAATTTCACTGAATAACAACTTGAAGCACAAGCAGCATCTAGAGCAAAGTGTGTACCGCCAAGCCCCGCCGCTTTTGCCAGCAGTGCTGCCGGGTAGCCGGCAACTAAGGCGTTATCGGCATGAATGTTTTTTTGTGATATTTCACTCTCAGAAAAGTGACTTAACTGAAAATCTTTATTAAGTAGCTGCTTTAACGCGCCATCAACGACTTGGTGATAAAGTGGCATAAATAAATGATTAGACGATTTGGTTGGAAACGATAAATTCCCTAAAATCATCCCACAATCTTCCAGTTTATCACTCCCCCAATAACCAGCATCGGTTAATGCTTGTTGGGTAACGTATAATGCCCACTGATTTAAATCATCTAACTGGTTTAAATATTCGGTTGTTAAGCCGTTTCCACTTTGCTCATCAGCTACAACAAAAGCACTGGCATCAAAATCAAAACCTCTAATATAACCGCCGTGTACACAGTAAAACTTATCTGTATCACCTTTTTTACCGGTATATTTGTCAGGATCAACGCCCATTTGTTCAATGGTTGCCTTGCTTCTGCAATCTTGTTTTTTCAGCAGTTGTTGCCAAAATTCTTCTGGCGCAGAAGATCCTGGGAACAAATTAGCAATACCTACTACAGCAATATTTTCCATACTTTCCTCGAAAAGTTTTATATTTCTTTTTTAGCGACAATAATCGAGCCATTAAATAAGGATTGAAGATCAAGCTTCATCCCATGGCTAACTAATTTTGCAATCGCTCTTAAATACGTTAATTCGTCACTCGTGCCTTTGGCATTTACTGGGACAGCAACCCGTGCTTTGTCAGCACCATCAATCGATGAATCAACAGTAAAGTCTAAAATTTTATCAACCCAGCTACACAATGAACGCCCTGGCCCCATCTCAATAAATACGCGTGCACCTTTGTCATACAAAGTATTGATCAAACGGGGGAAATCTACTCGGTCACAAAGGCATTTAGCCACACTGTGGGCAATCGCTTTACTCATTTGTGGTACAGGTAAATAGCAAGAACTTGAATACATTTTAGTTTTTAAACGCGGCATTACATCCATAGTATATAGCTCAACCATGTCATCATATTCTTTGTTCGCTGGCGCACTGTGAATTGCATTTGCCATATTGAGTGGCATAGCGCGCACGCCTAATTTGCTAATAACACGTAGACAATCATCGGGATAACCTGCAAGTAATAAGCTGTCTGGCGTGTTAATAATTGTGCAGTAAACACGTTCTTCGCCCTCACTTGCTGTAATAACATCATCAAGCGTTGCTTTGATGGTGTAAGTTTCCCATATCAATTCATCATCGGTATTCTCATTCAAATTCCAGTGTTCACGCAAGGTTAATAATTCACCACAAAGACGGTGATTAAAAGTATCTGAACTGGCTAAACGCGCACTCATTAAACCCGGTTGTTGCCATGCACCAAGGGCAGCGTACATACTGACTTCACCCATGGAATAACCGGTAGCGTAATCAGCTTTTACCTTAAATACATTTTCAAAAACTTTGGTAAAGACACAAGCAAAGCCAACCCCTGCCTCAGCGATATCAGCTAAGTTACCACGCAAGTTTAAATCAAGTTGCTTAAGTGCTTTAAAGTCAGGACGAATAATCGTCCGCGGATTTAATAAGCGATCTTTTAAGCTTGCGCCAATATCATCAGCTAAATCAGCAACGTCTTGATGTATTTCCGGAAATAAATGAAATAAATCACGACCTAAGCCAACATACGTTGCGCCAATACCCGGATATAAAAACGTTACATTGTCAGTGTTTGCATCAGTATTCACTGGCATAGCACTAAAGTAACTGCCTTTCGGTGTACGCCACTCTTTGTTAGCGCTATCTTGCGCAAAAGCAGTAACAATGCCTACTTTTGCTGATTGTATTTCTTTAATTAGCTCTTCTTTAGATTCACATAGCAAAGAAACGGTATAGCTATATTCTGCTAACGTTGACTTATAAGCATCAAAACAGCCTAAAGCAAACTCGTTAATACAAGATTGGCTAAGCTCAAGTTCAGTTTCAATCGCAGCTAACTTTGTCAATAATGCTTGTTGATCATTACCCGTAATTAACACCAGTTGTAAATCACTACAGGCGATAAAACCATTATGACGAATGTCATCTGCAGGGTGCTTCTCAGAGGAATGAGTAGCTTTGTTTTCAACTAAAACCACATGACAATAATCATTTTTCTCTGCTAAACCACTTTCCGCTAAACAACTGTATGCAGCAAGGTGCGCACTGCCATCCGAATGTGGGTACCAAGGACGAGACTCTGTAGGAAGATAAAAATTTGACGTTTGCCATTTTTCTAGCTCACTAGTTTGTGGCTGCTGCCAATCACTTATTGCCGGAATGTAACGCTGCTGTAATGCGATAACAGTACGCAGTAACCCTAATACTTGAGAAAAACCTTTACCTTCGCCAGTAACACTTCGAGCACAGGTGATTGCTGTCGCAAGCTGTTCTTCATGACCATAACTTGAAATTAACTCAGTCGACTCTCTCAAAGCCTGCTTATTATCCGATAACGCTGATACTTCAATTAAGCCGATATCAAGGGGATTAACGTCAGAATTTTGTAATGCAGATTGGATCGTTGTTTGAATATCATCACCAACAGCAAAACCTTTTAACCATGAATAGACATAGCTGTTATTGGATTGAGCAAAATGTGCAGATGAGAATAATAAGGCCGCAATGCCATAACAGGGTTGATAGCCAATAAAGTTTTGATCAAAGCTTATAGTAGCAAGTTTTGCTAACTCATCACCTGTTGTTAGTTGTTGTCCTAATTGCTCAGCTAAGTTGACGCCAACTAACGCAACTAAATTATTCTGGCTAATTAATAAATCAATTTGCACGAGAGCTTTCGCTAACGAACTAACCACTAAAACATTATCAACTGAAGTTTCAAAGTTTGCCGTTTCAAAAGTGGCTTTATCAGTATCATCTTGCATAACAAGCACTAGCTTAATATCAGAGCTATTCACTTGATTCGCAGATGCCATGCGAGCAACTGCCTGCTGGCAGTCACTTATGGTTATTTCTGAAAGTGTATTAGTAGACTGTTCATTACCTTGCTCTGTACCTAGTTCTTTGCCTAAGTAAAGCGCACGTTCAACCCGATCAATATCCTGTTGAAAACTACTTTGATTATCAAACTGGGCATCTAGCCCTATAATGGCACTGTTATAATTATTCACTGCCATTACACTGTTGTCTCTTTTGTACTTTTAGGTAAAAAGATGTCACTTAAAGCTGCGCTAGCGGTAACTTTAGCTGACTTTATCTCGCTCAAGACTTCATTTTTTTCACTGATTAATTGCATATCTGCCGTTAACGCACCACGTTGTTTGCCTTTACCTGAGCTTTTAACAACACTCAATTGCAGGTAAAAACACTCATTAAGCGTTACTTCACGATATACCGTCCAGCTTTGTGTACTTGACGGTAAGCTACCAAGCCCTAACTCTTTTTTAACCCAAACTAACATTGCTTGATACGCTAAATCGTTAGCAAAAATATTGCTTTCGCCACCATCATTGCTTAAGGGAAAATCCCCTTGTTTTTCAGCGGCTACTGCGGGTACTTGGCAACGTAATAATAAACCTTGATCATTACATTCAAGTATTTCACTAATGCCTTGCAAGCTTGGACCGTGGAATAAAGTACCATTGCTATAAAGTCCTTTCGCACTTTCAGTAGATGTAGGTATCGCTAAATTAATTTCAGGGCAAACTATCTGTTTATTAACTAAAACCAGTTGAGCACCATAATGAAATACAATTTTTCCCTGAGCGTTAATGCTTGATATTTTAGTCTCTACTACTAAACCTGCACCCTCATCAACAACATCGCCATTCATATCAATTTGATATTCGCTCGCCTCGTTGCCATCAAAGATAACGCCTTTGAAAAGTTTATAATTTTCTAAACCTTGATAGTGATAACCCGGATAGGCTTTTTCACTGGCATCACGCATCCAGGCGATCGCACATACTGTTGGGAAGACTTGGTCATCGCCAATCATATGGTCAGCTAAAAAAGTATTGTTAGTCGCTAAAAGTGTTTTACTAACACTTACGTTTAAGCGACTAACTTGTGGCTTTTTTACATCAGTACCTGCTTGATCTTTAGACAGGTCATTACCCACTAAGATTTGCGCACAACGATTATTTACCGACGCTAATTCGCTCACTAATAATTTTGCACCAGCATCAAGTGGAATTATATAAACACCGCGGTCGTTAAACATACGTTTAAGCTCAGGCGTTACCATACCGCCATCCCAAGGACCCCAATTAAAGCTAAGTACTTGAGCGCTTGGGTTTAACGCTTTAAAACGATAAGCGGTTTTATTTAAAATATCGTTAGCAATAGAGTAATCAGACTGGCCTGGATTTCCGTAAAAACCTGCTGCTGATGAGAATAAAACTAAATGCTTAACATTTGTCGTACTTGTGGCTGCTAACAAAGAAAGTAAACCGTCAATTTTAGTGGTGTAAACGGCATTAAATTCCTCAAGCGTTTTTTGCTCAATAAATTTATCGGCTAAAACACCTGCGCCATGAATAATACCCGTCACGTCACCAAATTCTTTGGTGATTGGTGCTACCGCAACCGAAACATTACTGCTGTTGGTAACATCAGCCTCAACGTATCGTGCTTGGCCGCCAGCAGCGTTAATCGCATTTAAGGTTTGTGCAATTTCACGGTTTGCTAATATTGGACGAACAAATTGCGTTACTTTTACGGGTGTAGGTTTATCACCTGCAGCAATTAAGGCTTGCATTGCTGCTTTTTTTAAAGCAACTTCATCGGTGATATCTTTTGCCCAGCTTGGTTCGTTGTCATCAAACGATGAACGACCTAATAAGATAAATTTAGATTGATATTGTTTGGCAATTTCTATCACACAGTGCGCTGTTACGCCTTTGGCGCCACCGCTAACTAAAAACACAGAGTCACTATCAATACTGTTGCCCGTAGTTAGCTGATAACTATTGGTGGCAACACCTGTTAAGGTTAAACGTGTGCCAATGTTGTTGCTAAGGTTGTCTGAGTCATGAGCGACTTCAACAATACTAGTATCAATATCGAGTAATTCATCACTAATAATCGTTGCCGCTTTATCTGCTGATAATTTAGCCGATAAATCAACGACACGACAAAATACACTATCATCACCTGCATTCCACTCATGATTTATAGTCTTAACCAAGCCGGCTAAACCAGCTTGTACTAAATCAGCCTTAACATCTGCTTTAACCTGTGCTGCGCTTTCGTCACTATTAGCAAAACCTAGCGCGCCACCTTGGCGTGTTACCACTACAAATGAGGCGCGTGCTTTAGTTGCCGCTTTTACTTTAGATAATTTAGCTAACACAAATGCTAACATTAAGCCTTGTTTTGCCGCTTCTGGGTAAGCAATAGCATCAACTGGATTCTTTCCTTTAAGGTCTGAGCCTTGTAAATAAATTACCGTATCAAGTTGTTCATTTTTCTCGATGATGTCTTTCACTTGTGCTTCATCAAGGGTTTTATCGCTGTTGCCTATTTCAATCACATTCACTGATTTGGCAAATGCTTTTTTCGAGGTAGCAGTCACCCAGTTAGGTTTTAATGCGGTAACATTCCAACCTGCTTTTACTAACTTTCCACTTAGCGCAACTGCAGCGCCTGTGCCATCGTCAACGATTAACGCATTAGCGCCGCCTTGTTGAGTAACATCTTGAACAATTTTGTTTATTGAAGATAATGCCGTTAATTCAACAGTCGCACTGGGTGCACCTTTAAAACTAGCCGCAGCTTCAGTTGTTGTTTGCGATGCTGGTACACTTGCTTTCGCGCCTGGTGGTGTAGGCTCAGTAGGTGAAACCTTACTTTGCATATAGCTAACAATTTCACCTAAGGTACGTAACTCAGCTAAGTCTTCTGGTTTAAGTTCTGGAAGATCAGGGATTGTCTCTTGAACAGCACCCAAGATTTCAACACGTTTAATTGAGTCAATGCCTAAATCTGCTTCCATATCCATGGCAAGTTCTAACATTTCTGCTGGATAACCTGTTTTCTCTGCAACCACTGCCATCATGACTTTTTGGATATAGTCAGCATCAATTGCAGGAACGCTCTCATTAGCTGGCGCTTCGCTACTAGCACTATCTGTTACAGCTGCAGGAGCAACTTTAGATTGCATATAACTTACGATTTCACCTAAAGTACGTAGCTCAGCTAAGTCTTCTGGGTTAAGCTCTGGTAAGTCAGGAATGGTTTCTTGAACAGCACCTAAGATTTCAACACGTTTGATCGAGTCAATACCTAAATCAGCTTCCATATCCATGGCAAGTTCAAGCATTTCTGTTGGATAACCGGTTTTTTCAGCAACCACTTCCATCATTACTTTTTGAATGTAATCTAAGTCAATCGCTGGTGCGCTGCTTGCAACTGAAGCAGTCGCTTGCGAACTCTCTGTAATAGGTGCTGGCGCAACAGACACTTTAGATTGCATGTAACTAACAATTTCACCTAAGGTACGTAACTCGGCTAAATCTTCTGGATTAAGTTCAGGTAAGTCTGGAATAGTCTCTTGAACAGCACCCAAGATTTCAACACGTTTAATCGAGTCGATACCTAAGTCAGCTTCCATGTCCATTTCAAGTTCGAGCATTTCTGTTGGGTAGCCAGTTTTTTCTGCAACCACTTCCATCATTACTTTTTGAATATAATCTAAATCTATTGCAGGAGCGCTAGCGACAGTAGGCGTGCTCACTACTGCCAATACTGGAGCAGCAGATACTTTAGATTGCATGTAACTAACAATTTCACCTAAGGTACGTAGCTCAGCTAAATCTTCTGGATTAAGCTCTGGCAAGTCAGGAATGGTCTCTTGAACCGAACCTAAAATTTCAACACGTTTGATTGAGTCGATACCTAAGTCAGCTTCCATATCCATTTCTAGCTCAAGCATTTCTGTTGGGTAACCAGTTTTCTCGGCAACCACTTCCATCATTACTGATTGTATATGAGTTAAGTCAATGGCCGGCGCAGCAGCTGTACTAGCCGCTGGCGCACTCGCAACTGCTGGTGCAGCAGTAACTTTAGATTGCATGTAACTAACAATTTCACCTAGCGTACGTAGCTCAGCTAAGTCTTCTGGGTTTAATTCTGGTAAGTCAGGAATTGTCTCTTGAACCGAACCTAAGATTTCAACACGTTTGATTGAGTCGATACCTAAATCGGCTTCCATATCCATTTCTAATTCCAACATCTCTGTTGGGTAACCGGTTTTCTCGGCAACTACTTCCATCATGACTTTTTGGATGTAGTCTAAATCAATTCCTGGGACGCTTGCTGTAGACGTTTCAACTAAATGAAGCGCTGGAGCACTTTCATTTGCAGGTGCCGCAGACTCAGCTTTTGACTTCATATAGTCAACAATTTCGCCTAAGGTGCGAAGCTCAGCTAAATCTTCAGGGTTTAATTCTGGTAAGTCAGGAATAAGCTCTTGTACTGAACCTAAAATTTCAACACGTTTGATTGAGTCGATACCCAAATCAGCTTCCATGTCCATTTCTAGCTCTAACATTTCTGTTGGGTAACCAGTTTTCTCGGCAACCACTTCCATCATTACTGTTTGAATTTTTGATAGGTCAATTGATGGGGCTGAAGCAACTTCAACAGGCACAGCCACAACAGTTTCTGCAACAGGTGCCATAGCAACGGCAGTCGCTACTGTTTGAACTGGCGCTGCAGGAGGAGTATTAATTACAGGTGCAACTGGCGCTGATACTTGACTAACAGGCTTAGCAACCGGTGAGTTTTTAGCTGCAGTTGGCATTGCTGGTGCTGTTGGAGTTACAATTTTCTCAGCAGTTTTATTAACAACAGGTGCATCACTTGCTGACAACATTGCTGTCATATTATCCGTTTGGTTGTTCAGATATTGCTCATGAACACGCAAGGTTTCAGATTGAAAATCATGATACATGCCTAAAGTGCGATCTAAACTTTCAGGTAACTCACCACCCTCTTGCGAAGAAAGTACGGTGTCAAAAGTTTTAGCGTAATCTTTTGGTCCTTGCATGTATTGCTCATGAACGTTTAATAACTGTTGTTGATGATCAACAAACTGACTAACACTACGTTCAATGCTGCTTACTAAACCAGTAGTATCACTTGCAACAGGCGCACTCATTTGGTTTGGTTGAGTAACGGTACCATCAGCGTTCAAGTAAACAATTTTTTCTACTTCAACGATACGCTCTACTTCTACAATTTTTTCTATTATTTTCTGCTCTGGTACAACAACAGGTACTGATGTTGCTTGTTTAACCGTCCAGCCATCATTTAGTGCATCATCAAACGCTTTTGAGGTTTTAGCACTAACATACGATGCGCCAGTTAATTTCATTGCCAATGGCGACATTTTAGTTGCAACCAATGGACGTTTAACCGCGCTGTAAGGGTCAACTTCATTAAGCGCTAATCCTAATACTACCATTTGAACAGCCGCTTGACGCATTTGCATATCAGCAGACTTTTTCGGGTTAGCGTTAACAGCAATAGCGACTACGTCGTCTTTCTCTTTTAAAATGTTTTCAACCAATTTAGTTAATACATTTTTAGGACCAAACTCGATAAATACACGACCACCATCAGCATAAATATTATCAATTTCTTCATTGAAATGAACTGATTCTAAAATATGATTCTTTAAGCTCTTTTTAATCTCGCTAGGTTTATTTGAATGTGCTTTTGCTGTGCCATTTGAATAAACAGGAACACTCGGTTTATTAAACTTAGCGTTATCAATTGCAGCCGCAAATGGTTTTTGCGCATGACCCACTAACGGGGTATGGAATGCAGCCGATACTGGTAATGGAACAACTTTGTAACCTTTCGCTTTTAACTCATCAATAGCAATAGCAATTTGGCTAGTAACACCGGCAACAACCACTTGATTGTTTGAGTTGTAGTTAGCGATTGATATATCTTTAATGTCTTTGATATCTATCGCTACTTTGCTTGGCGAGCCAACAACCGCAATCATAGTACCGGTATCAAAACTGGTGTCTTCAGGCGCAGCCATCGCTTGACCACGACTGCGTGCTAACATCATATAGTCGCTGTCATTTAATACGCCAGCAGCCCAAAGCGCTGTTAACTCACCAAAACTGTGTCCAGCAGTAAAGTCAGCTTTAAAACCAGCATTAGTAAAGGTTTTGTATAGGCCAACACTTAAAGTACCAATAGCAGGTTGAGCGTGTTGAGTTAATCGTAATGCTTCATTTTGTGCTTTTCTTGCATCGTCACTAAAAACAGGAATTGGGTAAGTGGTTGGGGTTAATTGCCCTAAACCAGCATTCGTAAATTCGCTGTCCATGTCTTGTGCGGCTTGCATAACACTTGGGAAATTACAGGCAAGTTCTCGTCCCATGTTCACATACTGTGAACCCTGACCCGAAAACAGTGCAACAACTTTACCTTCTACCGTCAAACCAGATTGTCGGAAATAAATGCCCGTAGGAACAGACCATTCTTCACTACCGGCTTTCGCTTTAAACTGCTTAAGTGCTGCATCGATCATGCTAATAGCTTGCTCTGCATTTTTAGCAACAAAACCACAACGTGCTAAATCAGCCGCTGGTGTTTGTAAGGTGTTCTCAGTTACTAAGGCATTAAATACATAAGGTTGTGCTTCACTATCAACACTTAGTTTAGCTTGCCAATCAGTTAAGCTGGCAATCAAAGCTCTTTCATTAGCAGCCGTTACTAAAATGGTTTGTGGCACGGCATTTAAACGATATTGACCGCTAGCAGTTGGGCGGTATTCTTCTAGAACCATGTGGTAGTTTGTACCACCGAAACCAAATGAGCTCACGCCGGCACGACGAGGTACACCATCTTCTCTTGCCATCCAAGGACGGGTTTCATTGTTCAAATACATTGGGCTATTTTCAATTTCTAGCGCTGTATTAGGTTGATCAATATGAATAGTGGCCGGTAATACTTTATGGTGCAGTGCTAATACCGCTTTGATCATACCTGCTGAGCCTGCTGCTGCTTTGGTATGGCCAATTTGTGATTTTACAGAACCTAATGCGATATGCTGTTTTTGTTCGTTATCAGCACTAAAGTGTTTAACCAAACCACCAAATTCAGCGGCATCACCCGCTTTGGTGCCTGTGCCGTGAGCTTCTATTAAGCCACAAGTACGAGGATCAAACCCCGCATCATCATAAGCGCGTTTTAATGCTTTTGCTTGTCCGTCTGGACGTGGTGCGTATATAGATTTAAAACGACCATCTGAAGAAGTACCGATACCTTTAAGTACCGCATAAATTTTATCGCCATCGCGTTCAGCATCTTCAAGACGCTTAAACGCCATCATGCCAATACCTTCACCGATCATCATCCCTTTTGAATCGTTATCAAACGGGCGAATATCTTCTCCGGTAGTAAAAGCCGGAGTTTTTGAGAAAGACATGTACATAAATGGTGAGTTATCACAACAAACACCACCCGAGATCATAACTTCTGAGCGATACTCTAACAAGTCTGAAATCGCTAATTTAATTGCCGCTAAAGAACCAGCACAAGCCGCATCAACCACACAGTTAGTACCACCAAAATCGAAACGGTTAGCAATACGACCTGAAATAACGTTGCCTAGCATGCCAGGGAATGAGTTTTCTTCCCAGCCTATATATGCTTTCTTAAACTTTTCGATGATCATGGCACGATCTTCAGCGTCAACACCTGACGCTTTTAATACTTTTTCTAATACCGGGCCTTGTAAACGAGACGTTAACGGTGAAATTTGTTTTTGACCACCACCTACACCTAACGTAATACCGACTTTGTCACGGTCATAACCTGAGCCATCACCAATACCGGCATCATTTAACACGTCACGAGCAACCACTAATGATAATAATTGTGCGATATCAGTTAATTCTAAAATATTTGGCGGCAAACCAAATTCCATTGGATCAAAATCTATTTCAGGTAAGAAGCCACCACGTTTACAATAGGTTTTGTCTGCTGCACGCGGGTCGCTATTGTAATAGTCATCAATCGCCCAACGGTCACTAGGTACGTCTTTAATGGCGTCTACTGATTCAAAAATATTGTCCCAGTAGTCTTCTAAGTTTTTAGCATCAGCAAAGATTGAGGCCATACCAACAACAGCTATAGGACACTCTTGCAAGCGTGAATTAAATTGCTGTTCGTCAGTGAGCGCTTCCTCTGCTGTAACATTTTTTATGCTTGTTGTGTTTTGCTTATTAGCCATAGATTTCTTAACCATTAAAGTATCTCCAGTTTAGGATTTTGTTGCATTTTCGTGTTCACAATTGTCAATATCACTTTGATGACTGTCGTCATCAACTGCCTTATTAGCAGCATTGTTCGCGACATTATTAAGTAAACGAAAACGACTTAGAAATTCAGTATAATTACCCGCCAAAATTCGGCGGATATGGAATGGGGCTTTGGTGAGCACGTAGCTCATGTAACGACTCGCTGCATCAGCTTCGTTACCATCATAAATATCAACATAGACCCAACCAGATGTTGGGTCATTGGCGACTAGCAAACGCCGTTTGTTTAGCTGTTCTTGATCTTTTTCTGTTGCTTGAACAGAACCGTTAGTAGATTTTTTATTAGAAAAATCAGGTAACTGCGTGACTTTCACTTGCACTACTTCGTCTTCAGATAAATTATTGGTGCGGTTTAATACTTCACGCATCGCCTTTGGCGAAATATCTGAGAGTAATACTTGGTGATCAAGAGTATCTTCTAACGTGACTTGTACCGGAGATGAAAGCGGACTGTCAGCATCAACAAATTCACCGCTATCTTCCATGTCTGCTAATCGAGAAACACCATGACGCTTTAAACAACGCTGCAAACCAGCACGCGATACATGTGAATTAATAAATTGTTTACAGACAACGAGTAATTCATCAAGTGAGAGTAGTAACCGGGTACGTAGCTCAACCACAACATATTCTTGCGCTTCACTTAACGTGGTATTTAATTGCTTTGGCACATGGGAAGCGTCAGACATTGATTCACGCTGACGCCATTTACGTACAGTCGACTCAGATATTTTGAGTAAACGCGCAAGTACTGCGGTCGGTAAGTCTGACTCATGAATAAACGCGCGCATTTCGGGTGTTGTGGTAGCGTTGGCATGTTGCTTAGACATTAATAATCCTTACCAAAGTTTATAAATAAGCAATCAAAATGAAACGCCCGCAGCTCATGTTCAATTGGTATAGTAGTCGCGTTAGTATGCTGATTAGACATTAATAATCCTTACCAAAGTTTATAAATAAGCAATCAAAATGAAACGCCCGCAGCTCATGTTCAACTGGTATAGTAGTCGCGTTAGTATGCTGATTAGACATCAATCATCCTTACCGAAGTTTATAAATAAGCAGTCAAAATGAAACGCCCGCATCTCATGTTCAACTGGTGTAGTAGTCGCATTAGCATGTTGCTTAGACATTAATAATCCTTACCGAAGTTTATAAATACGCATTCAAAATTAAACGCCCACAGCTTGGGTTCAACTGGTGTAGTGCTCGAATTTTGCTGTTGTTTGATCATTTATAATCCGTCGTTAACCGTATAATTAGCGTAAAATACACGAATTACATTTTTCCAAGGTGGGCTAATATACACAGGTTTCACACCCAACACAATCACCCGATACAAGGTTCAACACAAAAATAGACCAAAGTATTAGCGCGCTATAAGTTTGAATGGACAACCAGTTGCCTTGATTAAACTTGATTTTTATAAAAATCAAGTGAACGCGAGTAAAAACCCTTGATACACATCAAAGATTTTGGTAAAAACAGCTTAAAAAAATAAGTTAACAATGAATTTTATGATAAAGTCATGCTTATTTAAGGGAGTCTTTATTATAAAAACCTTGTCAAAACATTCAATACAACCTAGTGATACTTTTTCATGACTCTTTTTTGTAGTACTAAAAATTCAAAAAATTCACTTAAAATCAAAAAAAATGAAATTCATCTGTGGCAAGTAAATCCTGACAAAATTACACAGCCTGAACTACTCAATAAATATAAAAATTTACTTAGTGATGATGAAACAAAAAAGCAGCAAAGATATAAATTTTCACATGATAGACACGATGCCTTAATCACACGGGCTTTTGTACGAGATCTACTTTCTTGTTACGCTGAGGTTGCCCCGAATGATTGGCGTTTTGATAAAGGCGAAAAAGATAAACCAGAAATTGTTAATCCGCCGCTGCCTTTACGATTTAATTTAAGCCACACAAAAGGTCTTATTATTTGTGCGGTTACCTTAGAAGATGATATTGGTTGCGATGTAGAAAATACCACGCGCAGCAATGATGTGTTGTCTATCGCCAATCGGTTTTTTTCTCCTAGTGAAACTAAAGAGCTATTTTCTTTACCCAATGATCAACAACGCCATCGGTTTTTTGATTATTGGACATTAAAAGAGTCGTATATTAAAGCGTGGGGGTTAGGACTAGCCATTCCTTTAAAAGATTTTAGTTTTGACATTATTGATGAACTCGTTGAAAAAAACACATCTTTCACGATTAAAAAGGCTATCAGCTTGAGCTTTGCTCAACACAGAGTAGATAACGCTGATAGATGGCGCAACTGGCTTTTGTATCCAAACTGCAATGAACAGCACCGTATTGCAATAGCATTAAGAGCAAAAGAAAATAATCAAGACATTACATATCAATTGCGCTGCTTTAACAGCACGCCTTTACTGAGTTACCAAGCGTTAGCTTAGTATTATACCTAAGCTACGCCAAGTGGCGCCTTGTTGATGATTAGCACAGGCGCTCTGAAACTCTCCGATTGAAGTGGCTTAGGTATATTATTTACTCATTATTGCTTGTGACTAAAGGTAGTTGCCAACTTAGTTAGTTGGCTAGATTCTTGATTCAATATTGAAATATTATTTAATAAAGTATCTGAGTCAACCAGTGCTTGTGCTAAATCTGCAACACGCTGTACGTTAAGATTAACTTCTTCGGCGACAACACTTTGCTCTTCTGATGCCGTAGACACCTGCGTGGTTAAATCAGCAATAGATAACATTTGCTGATAAATGTCTTCTGCTGAGTCATGAGCCGTCTTACCTGATTTAACACAGTCTTGGCTAGTAGTAATGTTACTCGCCATTAAATTTGTAACATTGGTCAGCTTATCAGTAACACTACGAACCGATTCATTAATACCGTCTGAGACACTATGGGTTCTAGCGCTTAATGAACGTACTTCATCAGCAACTACAGCAAAACCTCGCCCTTGCTCGCCCGCTCTTGCCGCTTCAATAGCCGCATTTAATGCCAATAAATTGGTTTGATCCGCGATTCCTTGAATTTCAACCACCTGATCATTAATTGAGGTAACAATTTTCACTAATTCTTCTGATACGCTATGTGCTGTGGTTACATTGTCTTGTAAACTTGATATTTGCGTTACTGAGCCAGATATCAATGATTTTGACTTGGCACATTGTTGATAGACCTGCTCAACTCGATCAGCCGTTTGTACAACGGTTTCACTGACATTAGCAATGGTTGTCGACATTTCATTCATCGAGGTAGCAATTTGAGTTGTTTCATCATTTTGATGATTAATTTTATTATTAGTATCACTAATTGCCTCATTTAAATTATTAACAACGCCGCCAATAACGCTTAGCGAGTCATCCATACGCCCTAAGATTGTACGAATGCGAGCTTTATACAAACTTTCTCTAAACTCTAATACTGATTGTAAGCCACCATCGGTATATATCACTCGACAAATGCTAGTGTATTTTTGTTTTTGCTGGTTTATATAACGAGGTAAGCTGATAAGTTCATCAAACAATGACGCAATAAGAACAATAAAAGCGACTAATATTGCGCTTCCCCAATAGATACCTAGATTAAAAAAAGTACTAACAATAATAAAAACAGCAGCAAGAAATGCAGTAGATTTTTTAATTTGATTTTTTCTCTGCTCCGACATTCCTAGTTTATTAGCATTAATAGCCTGATAAACGGCGGCGGCTTTTTGTTTTAATTCATCTGACGGCTTTACCCGAACCGATTGATAGCCAGTTAATACACCATTTTCATACATAGGAGTCACATACGCATTAACCCAATAATAACGACCATCTTTGCATAAGTTTTTCACCACCCCTTGCCAGTGATTGCCTGCTTCTAGTTCTACCCATAAGTCTTTAAAAGCAGCTGATGGCATATCAGGATGACGGACAATATTATGATTTTTTCGATGTAATTCTGCTTGTGTATAGCCGGCAACCTTACAAAAAACCTCATTAGCATAAGTGATAACACCACGTGTATCAGTAATAGAAACTAACTGCTCTGATGCATCAAAGAATACTTCTTCGTCTATTATTTTTTGGTTTCTTCTCGCCATGTTTCATATCCTCGCATTAAGTTAACATGTTAAGTTTAACAAGTTTATTGCGTTTTTTATACGTTATTAGTCATTTTAGCAGAAAAACAGCATTTCCATTGCCCAGTGCTTGCTTTATATTTTGGAATATACTTAGGTAAAACTAACTTGATGTAAGTGGAATTAATATTTCATCAGGGATAGGATGCAAGCGTTTTTCTTGATCTAAACACACCATCTCAATGTCACCAATTACTGCAGGTTTACTGGCATTAGGGCGCCACACTTCTTGTCGCCATAAGGTTTTATATTTGCCATCAAGGCTAAAACTGGTGCGGATATCACAGATTTCTGCAAACTCAACGCCATCTTGAAAGGTTAAGTTAGCTTTATAAACGGCAAACCCTAAGCCTTTTTCATTCCACAGTTTTGCTAAGCGATCACTGTCAATAACATGCTCACGTGCGCGTTCAAAGTATTTTAAAAAGTTAGGATGATAAACCACACCAGAATGATCGGTATCTTCATAATAAATTTGTACTGGGTGATGATAAACTTTACTCATAGCAAGGCCTTATTTTCTAACGAAACTAAACAAGAGGAAATAAATTTGCGCTATTTTAACCTTTATAGATAGGGGAACAAAAGCGATTTAATGCTAACTAGAACAAGACTATTAAGTTTTAAGTAACTTAATAAGTAATTAATCAACTTAATGATAATTTTGAGGGAGATTATTTCGGGGTTTTCTATGCTTTATTTCAGTGATTTAATCGAGTGATTCTTAGGCTGAAATTAATATTCCCGCGTAAGATATAACGGGAATAACGTAATAGGCAAAACTATCGCAGCATGGTAAACCAACCCATCAACATGGGAAATAAAGGAAATGAAACCATAGCTAAAATAACTAAAAGAACTGAACCAGCATTGGTGCTATCTTTAAAATCTACATTGTCTGACATCTTTGAGTTTCCTACACGGCTAAAATTAACACGCGCATTCTAGCTGCAAAGAGGTTTTTTGAATAGCTTTATTTGATCTATATCAAGTATAACTGATATTGATATTGCTCTTGATCTTTGGCTATTACCATAAATACTCTAGTCTCCAGTGTAACGCGCAGTTAAATCGTTAGAAGTAATTTGTGCGATAAACAAAGCAATAAAGCGCATAAGCACTGCTTTGCTCAGATTATCCGTGCTAATTGGGCTTTCTCGCTACAAGTTGAGCAATAGCCTGCTTTTGACCACTATCACTTGCTAACTCAACAACACCTTCAAAGCTATGAAGAATTTGCCAATCAGAAAAAACATCAGCCAACTCTCCAGCTTTTAATAAAAATTTAGGGTTTTTAGGACGACCAAATTGCGCTTGCTCCGTGGTAAAAGTTTCATAAATGATCAAACCATTAGGTAAAATAGCCTGTTTAATTTGCTCAAATAAAGCTCGATGTAAATAACGAAACACCATAATAGCGGCAAAAGATTTACCTGCTAATGGTGTGTCGTCTTCTTGCTCAAAATCTATCGACCAAAAATCTGCTTGTTTCATGTTGTTTACGAGACAAGCATGTTGCTGCACTTGTGCTATAGCGACAGCGCTTACATCTGCAAAGGTAACTGGTATACCATTTTCAACTAAATAAAGGCCATTGCGACCACTACCACAAGCAAGATCCAAAACAGGAGCTTGTTTGTCAGTACTCAAGCTTGCCAGTTGCTTAAGATATTTACCAATGAGCGGTGAATGATGCAAAATATTTTTCCTTTTAACTAACCTTTAGTTAACCTTATTTAAAAACTACCACGTAAGCCGATACTAAAGTTTCGCCCCGGTAATGGTGCAATATCTTTAAGAAATGACGAATGAACATGAGCAACTTCATCTGTTAAGTTATTTCCTTTAATGTACAACACCATATCACTATCTCTAAAGCTCATGCCATCTAGATAATAATTAACATTAAAATCAACCAAGCTATAAGCAGATGTTGGTGTTTCTAAGTCAGCAACATCATTTTGCTTAAAGTAATGATTAACACTTAACTCGCTATCAAATCTGCTCCCTTGATAATTGAGTGAAGTACCCAAGCGCATGGGTGGAATGCGAGGTAAACTACTATTTATTTCGCTACCGATAGACTCGCCAACATTAGCAAGTTCAGCTTTGATATAATCACCAAAAATTTTGACTTTAACCGGGCTAGCTATTTGATAAACAAATTCAGCTTCAAGTCCGTACATATTCACATCATCTTGTTGGTAAATTAGTATCGGTAAACCTTCTTCATCGTGTTCATCCGCATGTTCATCTTTAAATTCAAGGCCAGTGTCTTGTTGGTAGTAATAGTCTTTCACGTGATTATAAAATGCGCTGGCAACAAAGCCAAAGTCACCTTCAAATTTTCGCCATGTTAGATCGATACTATAAGACGTTTCAACCTCAATATCTTGAGGCGATAATTCCACATGAATTTCATCGTCTTCTTGTGATAACTCAAACATAGCGCCCACTTCAAAAGTACCAGTACCAATATGCGGACCAAAAGAAAACAGCTCAGCCGCTGATGGTGCTCTTTGTGATATCGCGAATGATAAACCAAGGTTGTATCCTGTTTGGTAATCCCAAACTAACCCAAGCGAGGTGCTAAAAGGGTTAAAATTTTGTTGTGTAAACGATACTTGTTCATTGTCATGACCATCTTCGTGCTCATGGTCATGTTCTTGAAAGCCAATAGTAGAATCATTAGCATCAATTGTTACACGCTCAATTCTAGCGCCTAACTGTAATAATAAATCACCAAAATGTTTTTCTTCTAACCAAGCAATGGCAAGACTATCGGTATTTGAAGGTGGTGCAAATGCTTCATCACCAATCGCTTTGAAATCAGAATTTTTAAAATGAAATGTCCAAGCGCCCTGCCAGCCTAGATAGTCTTGATGATGTAAGTCAGCTTTCATTTCAATACTTCTATTAGAAAAAGTAGTACCTATTAAGCCACCTTCTATTTCTTGGTGTTGATAATCAGTATAAGCAAACTTAGTATTTAATTGCTTAATAAAACTGTTAGACAAATTAACTTCACTTAATATCTGTAATCGGTCTTGCTTCATTTTTGCCGCTGTACCCAGATCATCCTCATGTTCTTCTTCAGCTCCTTCATCGTGGTTCTCATCATGCTCTTCTTCATGATGAGAATGACCCGGAATACCGTAATCACGTTTGATCTTTCCGTAAGAAAAACCAATAAAACCTTGGTCGAATAAATAACTAGAGCCTAGCGTAAAACCACTCGATTTTGATGCAGTATTAGCGAGATTACTACTTTGTGCTTCATCATGTTCCTCGTGCTCATCTGCATGATCTTCTTCATGTTCATCTGAATGGTCTTCTTCAGACGCATGGGCATCAAAGTCTTTTGGTAATTGGTAATTGCCCGCATCACGCCAAAAGCCGTCCAGATGAAAAGCAAACTGTTCTTGACCCGATTGTAAAGAAAACGAACCCTGATTTTCGTTAGCTACATCGTTATATTGTAACAACCAGTCTGCAATCGTATCATTTGATGTGGGAACCCTATTATCAACTATATTAACAACGCCACCAATTGCTCCACTGCCATAAAATAACGTCGCTGGGCCACGCAATACTTCTATCTGTGTTGCCGTACTTGTTTCAGTCGCTACCGCATGATCTGCGCCAACACGTGATGCATCACCCGCATCTAAGCCATTTTGAGTAATTAACACTCTAGGTCCATCTAAACCACGAATAATGGGACTACTCGCAACAGAGCCATAAAAGCTAGAGTGAACACCCACTTCATTTTTTAGTGTTTCACCTAATGTTGATGCTTGCTTAAGTTTTAGCTCATCGCCTGCAATAACATTAACGGGTAAGGCAGATTCAATTGTTGATGAATGTAATGGCGTCGCGTACACATCCAATACCTCCATCACTGAGGACGATAATTTAATCTTTACCCCTGAAATATCATCCTGATTTATAATGATATATTGATTGTTATGTGCATGGTTTTTAGCACTAGTATGTAATTCAACCTTACCTTCCGTTAATGCTGATAAAGTAAATAAACCGTTTGCATTAGTGATAGCCGATTGCTCACTACCATTAATTTTAACGAGTGCACCACTAATAGGTTTGTCTTGGTGATTAACGATTTTTCCTGAAATTGTTTGTGCAGCAAGGGTTGAGGTATAACTTAACGCAGCAACAGATACGCATAAAGTACTAGCAGTAAATGCCTTGCGATAAGGCATAGAAATGTATTTCGACAACATGAATAAAGTCCAATAAATAAGTAAATTTTTTGCTCGAAAACTGCCTAGATCAAAAGTTTAAGATCTACGTTTTAATGTCGAAGCAAAGAGAGAAATAATACCAATTGACTTAATTAATAAGGCCACTTTAAAAGAGACTCTTAATTAATTTTTGATTGGTATAACATTTATTGAACAAAAGGCGGGCCGCGTGAGGGCGGTAGAACAAAGTAATTAACCGTAAACTTAGTCGTCGTTAATTGCGAAGTAATTAGGGTATAGCGGTTAACAGCAATCGCCTGAATTTTAGGTAGCTCTGGTGGTGTATCGATGCCTTGATTACAAATATGACAGTCTTGTTGCTCAACTGTAGTTTCTTGAAAAACTAAATGATCGGCATGAGCAAGAACTGACGTTAAAAACAGCAACAAAAAAACCATGAGGGCAATTGCCTTCATGGTTGTTAAGTTATTTAGAGGATCTTTGCTTGTTTTTAAAAAGCTAACAGGTAATGTCATATTTTGTGATATTATAACATCACTGAAATTACTACAAGTTATTTTAACTACAAATTACTATCACTAAAATTATTTAAAAAAATTAAAGCTCAAAATAGTTTATAAATACTTTATAGAGTTCTGTCCCTTGATTCACACTTGCTGAGGCAAAGTGTAAAATAGGCAGCACTTCACTTTCAAGACAAATATTATGCAATGGACCAGCGTCTTCACTACTTTCACTACTGTAGTTATCCATACGTAAAATACGTGCTAAGGGCTCACCTGCGGCAAGCGGCTTACCAAATTCAGCTAAATAATCCACCATGCCACCCATAGGTGAATATAGCGCTTTATAATCTTTTAAATAACAAGCATAACGGGTCATTTGTTGCGGTAAAAAATCTTGCGGCAAATCAGCTGAGTTATTATTTCCAGCAATCACGCCCTTATATTGTAAGTAACTCAAAATACTCATCGCATCTTGATGGGCAACAGCTAAGTCAATTTGTTCTTGTGAACCCAGCTCAACGGTAAAGCTTTCTTTAGCGAAAGCGCCTTCACCCATAACAAAATTACGGCCATTACTTTCAAAGGCTTGTTGCAAGCTCCACCACGGACAAAAAGTAGCTTCATCCATTGCGCCGTCAAAATCATTAGGGATGAATATAGTGTGGGGTATATCAAAATAGTTGGCGCTAGCTTTTATATATTCTGGACAATATAAATGTTTACTCGATATAGGGCCAGTATGAAGATCTAATACCAAGTCAGCTTGGTGTGCCATTCGTTGTAATTGATAGGCAATACGCTGACCAGTAGTTAAGCCCCAAATATTATGATCTAATTTATTTTCAATTTGATCTAATAACAGTTGTTCAAAATTAGTTTGAATTTCAGCTTCGCTCGCATCAATATGCTGCTCAACAAAAGGGTTAATAATCGCGTCATCAAAATGATACATGCGATTCCAATTAACGCCCGTTATGGGATCAAATCGTCCTAAGGTATATTCACCATTTTTATGATTACAAGCGATAGGGTTAGCGTAAGGTACTAAGGTAATATTCGCTTGAATATTACAATGCTTAAGCAACTCGAGTAGCTGAAAGATAACGGCATTACCTTGCACTTCAGCACCATGCATATTCGCTTGAATATAAACATTCGGTGCGGTGCTTTCTTCTGGCTTATAGGAATAAACAGGTACTGTGAGTTTTACACCACTGGCCATTTCTCCTACATGCATCAGCTCTTTCTTAAAAGTATTTATCATAATATAACCCTAAGCTAAGTAAGAAGTGGCAGGTTGTGCTGGTCTAATTTCAACCAAACCTCCATCTTGAAAAATATATTCGGCTGCTAATTGGTGGCATAAGAAAAAAGGCATACTTTCAGTAAAACCATAAGCGCCACAATAACCAAAGACTAATTTATCATCTACGGCAACATCGTCAGGCAAGGCTAAATGCCCTAGCTTATCCATACTGGTACATAACGGCCCATGAATATCAAATGCTTGGCTTTGCGCAGTAGAGTTTCTTAATAAAGTAACCGGAAAAGGTTGCTCGGTAATAGCGGGGCGAATTATATGATTGATGCCCGCAGCAAGTACTAATTGTTCTTGAGCATAATTCATCTTTCTGTCAACAACAGGGACAACGTAATAACCACACTCCGCAACAGCAAATCGACCTAACTCAAGCCAAAGCTCTCCAACCCCTGATTGCGCTTTGATATCGGCTAAATCAGCAATGATTTTCGGCCATGACAATTGCTTACCTTCATTTAGATAGTCGATGCCTAAGCCGCCACCTAAATCGAGAATCTTTAACTCCATGCCAATATCATTAGCAAGGCTTGTTAGTGGTGCAACCATCTGTCCCCACAGTGAATACATTTTTTCATTATTGAGCATGTTGCCCCATTGAAAAATATGCAAACCGCAAATATCTAGATTAGGGTAATCACTGACTTGCACGTTTTGCCATTCTTGCACAGACAAACCAAATGGCGTTAAACTATTTCCGCCTAATGGATTTTTTTCACCGTCAGGCCATTGCAGCTGTACGCGCAATAACACCGTAGGACGCTCCACCATATCTTGGTTAGTTAATGCTCGCTCAGAGAGCACTTCATTCAACCAAGTAAGTTGGTTTAAGCTTTCCACAACAAAGGTTTTTACGCCTAACTCAACAAAGTCTTTTAACTGTTTTTTTGATTTGGCCGGACCAGTATTTAGCACTCGTTCAGGGCCAATACCTTGTGCTAATACTTGTGCTAATTCACCAGCACTAGCGACATCAAAATTAAAACCTGCGCTATCTAGCGTTTGAATAATTTTAGACAACGGGTTCGCTTTCACTGCAAACCATAGTTTAATCACATCTTGCTGTTGTAATTGTTCAAGATGATCTTTTAAGGCGTCAAGTTGATAAACAAAGTATCCCTGCTCATCATCAGGAGATTGATGTGTAAGTAAGGCGTTTTCAATACGGGTGTCGAACCAAGTCGGTTTAGTCATCATAATTTTCTTTTAAAGTTTTCCGTTATAAAGCTTTCTTATACCAATTGCAGTAATGAATCTGTCAATTCATTACTGCAATTAATATTTTACAGTGATTAATCAGCGCTAAGCTGTATGGTTCAAATTAAAGGAAAAAGCACGGAATTGATGACTATCAATGAGTACTTTTAACGCCTAAGTTGAGCCATACAGCAACGAGGTGGTTAGTCGCTAACTATTATCTTAGAATTGATTCTAACTCTAGTGATGCATCACTTTGCTCATCGCGATATTTAACGATTAATGCGCAAGCCATGCTCAAGCCTTGTGCTTCGGCCCATTCGCCTTTAACAGGACGTGTGCCAGGAACCACTATCGCGCGTTCAGGAATTTCAGCACCTTTTTCACGCATTACTTGATTAACACAATCATAGACAGGTACTGATTTAGATAAAGACACGCCTGGTGCCAATACCGCACCTTTTTTCACGACAATACCTTCAACAATCACTACGCCAGCACTTAAAAAGGCGTCATCTTCGATAATAACAGGGCTAGCACCAATAGGCTCTAACACACCACCAATTTGTACTGCTGCACTCACATGCACATTTTTACCTACCTGAGCACATGAGCCAATCAACGCATGACTATCAACCATGGTACCGCTATCAACAAAAGCACCAACATTAATATAAGCAGGAGGCATAATAATCACGCCTTCAGCGACATGTGCACCAGCACGTACTGATGAGCCTCCCGGTACTAAACGTACGCCGTCTTCAGGTTTAAACTGACGAGCAGGTAAATTATTTTTATCAACAAAACCTTGATAATTGCCATCAAAGCTAATATTAACACCCGCTTTAAAAGCGGCTAGAATACCCTGTTTCACTTCAACATTGGCATGCCAATTACCGTTTTCATCTTGATTTGCTGCACGTAATGCGCCTGTTTCTAACTGTGCTATTACATCTTGCCAGTTCATGCTATATTCCTATTTTCAATTGTATTTAAAGAAGAAGTTTGGCTAGCTTGTGCTAACCATTGGTTAATTTGTTCATCAATAGCCAATAATGTGCTGTTATCGGTTAACTCAATATGGGTTAACGGTGCACGTAGACTCGGTGTGCTAATAGCTTTTTGCTGATGCATCAAACCTTTAACGGCAATGGGATTAGCGACACTAAAAAGTGCATCGACGGCATTGTTCCACAAAGGGAACATCGTTTGAGTTTGCCCCGCTAAGCATAGTTCAACATAGGCTTTAGTCGCTTTTGGCCAGACATTCGCACACACAGACACCAACCCTTTAACGCCTGCTGGCACTAAATAAGGCATCATGGCATCTTCGCCAGTGTATAAGTCTATATTTGGGCAGTGCTGACTGTAATTCAAAAATTTATTCAAATCACCACTGGCTTCTTTCATTGCCCAGCAATTAGGGTGATTTTGTAAACTTTGCACTGTCGCTACTGGAATTTCAACACCACTACGCGATGGTACGTTATATAACATACAAGGAAACTTCGCTGCATCGAGTAAGGCATTAAACCACTGAGTTTGACCAGCTTCTCCTGGTTTTGCGTAAAGGGGAGTTCCTAATAAGTAGCTTTGGATATTCAACTCATTGCAGCGAGTTATCCAATTAATTTGCTCGGGTAAGTTATAGCCACCAACAGCAACCATTAACGGAGTTTTGACTAATAAAGTGTTTTGTAAATTACAAATAAACTCAACAATGGAATACTGCTCATCACTGGTTAAAGCGAGCCCTTCACCAGTACTTCCCAGCAATAAAAGGCCATTGCCCGCTTGCGCTTGAACTTTAGCGATTTCAGCTAAGCTGTCAAAGTCTATAGTCCCGTCTTGATGAAAAGGAGTAACTAGCGCGGTCCATAGAGGACAGTCACTTACAGAGGTAACAGTAGATGTTACGGATGATATATTTATAGATGTATTTTGATTCATTGCTCTCGAACTCGTTATATACCCGTTACACTTTAAGATGCTTGTTTCAGGAAGTCTGAGCGATTCATAATCAAGGCACATTTTTTTATTAAGGGTTATTCCCTTAAAAAGAAATGTAACGCAGAGTATGATTTGCTCAGCCTTCCCCAAAGGGCTGGTTTAGAAACGCTTTATGCTACGTTATTGATTTTGAAAAGGGGATAACCATTCTCTTCAATCAATGCCTTGCTTAAAGGCGTTTCTAATTCTAGCTGAATCATGCATATTCAAGTGGAGCGGGTATAACTGCTAATTGCAGATTGGTTCGGAGAACTTATAGGCATTTACTAAAAACCGAGAAAAAACACGTTAACAGTGTTCACTGGAAATTATGCAAAGGCCAGAAGCTCTCCACTCATAAGCTAATTAATTCACTTGAATTATTAACTAACAGTGACAGTTGTCGGGATTCAGCCCATTCTTTCTAGGTAAAGTCTAGTAAGTAAACAACCGATAAATACCGAATCAAATCAGCATTATCTCGGCGTTAATCCCCCTCATTATCATTCGCAGAGTTTGATCTCTGTGCGTTGGCTATATAACAATATAACGACGCAATGATAACTACCTGGTTAACGCTCCTCTTCTGGCCCCATTACTCGTCATTATTGACCTTTAATCCGCATTGTCATCATTATTCATCACCATCATTTATAAAACATAAACTCAGGCAACTCATTATTTGACCGCTTTGCTAAAACATCAATAACTTAGAGTAAGCTTTAAAATCAATTCTAAAGCTAGTATTAGGGACGGTGCTATTTAAGCATTTTTATCACTTTTTTGTCAATGCTGAAAAATTATAATTGTCGATTAAAGTTCGAATATCGTAGAATAGAATATTCTATCTTATTCAGTAGCCTTCCCTTTATGTCGATGTCAAATATCAGCCAAGTGTTAATACGAAATAGCAAACTATTATCAGCAAACACGCCACTATTTATTAACTTGATTGAAGATGGCTTTATAACGGATTACCAACAGAATTATCCCGAAGCGAATATAACTTGTTACAACACTAATTTTATTGATTACCTTGCCATAAGTGACAAACATAAAAATCAAATACATACTCTTTTCACTAGCGAATATAACAATGAAGTCAAACACGATTTAGTTGTAATAAATTTTCCCAAAAGCAAAGATGAACTCGCATTCACTCTAGCGATGATTGCCCCCTATTTACTAACTGACGCTAAAATAATCCTTGTTGGTGAGAAAAAAGGTGGCGTGCAATCATCACCTAAATTAACAGAGCACTTTTTAACAAGCTGTCAAAAAATAGACGCCGCACGACATTGCTTATTATTTGGTGGAATAGTTAAAACTAAAGAAAATGAAAGTAAAGCTTTTACTATTGAAAATTGGTATAAAGAATATCAAATTAGCATTTCAGGTATTGAGTTAACTATCGCTTCATTACCAGGTGTCTTTAGTCAGAAAAAGCTTGATATAGGTACTGCATTGTTATTGGATAACTTACCTCAGAGTATGCAAGGTAAAGTATTGGACTTTGGTTGTGGGGCTGGAGTGATTAGTTGCTTCATCGGCAAGAAATTTTCCAACACTGATTTATCATTACTTGATGTGAGCGCTTTAGCGATAGCCTCGGCAAAAAGAACACTGGCATTAAACGGTTTAACAGGCAATGTTTTTGCTTCAAATAGCTTATCAAACGTCGATGAAAGTTATCAACATATTGTTTCAAATCCACCTTTTCATCAAGGAACTAAAACCAGTTATCAAGCCACTGAAGACTTTTTACGAGGTATAAAAAAACACCTAATTGCCACTAAACAAAAAAATAGTGATATCACCATAGTAGCCAATAGCTTTTTACAATATATGCCTATCATGCAACAACATATTGGTAACTCAAGAACTATCGCTACGAAGCAAGGTTTTAATATTTACTACCACCACCAAGACTAAAAACTTCAACACGCCATATACCATCGCTTTGGATTTATTAATAATTTAAAGCGTTATACTTGAAATATCTCTTTTTTTCAGCGATTGTTATCTGATGAACTCAATAAAAAAACTGACTTCCAGTCATCGATTTATACTGACCAGTATTCTGGGCGTTGCAGCGCTAGTATTAATAATTATACTCGCAAGTGTTATTTATATTACTGAAAAACAAGGTAAAGTACAGCTAGAGCAAAATACAACTGCATGGGCCAAATCCTTAACGAAATTAGCGATTCCTTATTTACAACAAAACGAAAATGATGCGCACGAAAAACTCAAAGAACAATTAGAGCAATTCATCACCTCACCTAATACTAATTATATCCATATTTATAAAAAGCAGGAAAATGAAAAAATAAGCTACTTCTCTGGCTTTAACAAAAGTGTCTACTTTCCTTCAATTCCAGATAAAATCGATAAAATCAAACACCTTATTAACATTGAACATCAACAAAACTATATCGAACTCATTGTTAAAATAGAGCAAGACCAACAGCTTTATGGTTACCTTTATATTCAATCGAGTAATAAAACACTTAAAAGTTTTATATCAAAATTAACATTTATTTCTATCGTGTTGGCGATCACTGGCTTATTTTTCTTAGCATTATTAGCAATATTTATTAACAAAAAAATGAATGAACCCATTACGACCGTTATAGATTCGATACAAACCATATCTCAAAATAAAGATTTTAGTCAGAGAATTAGTAAGCTCCCCTTTACAGAGCTAGATATATTAGCGAGAACCATCAATATATTATTGACTAGAATAGAAAGTCATATTTTAAAACAAGATGAAATTAATCAATACGCGTTACAACAAAACAATAATTTAACAGGAAAAGTCAACGCTAGAACCGATGCTTTAAAAGAATCAAATCAAGAGTTACTTTCCACATTAGAAAAGTTACATCAATTTCAAGGTCAGTTAGTTGAAACTGAGAAAATGGCTTCTTTAGGGGATATGGTCGCTGGTATTGCTCATGAGGTGAATACGCCCATCGGTTTAGGTGTTACCGCCTCAACCCTGTTAGCTGACCGTTTAAAAGATATAAAACAATCTTTTGAAGAAAAAACATTAAAATCAAGCCAACTGAAAAGGTTTTTAAATGAAGGTGAAGAAAATATAGGCATTATCTATAGGAACTTAGAACGCGCAGCTAAGTTGATTTCTAGCTTTAAAAAAGTTGCCGTTGATCAATCAAGTGCGGATACTCGACACTTTAATGTTAGTGAATTACTTGAAGAAGTGACGCTAACACTTAAGGCAAGAATCAATCAAGAAAATGTACAGCTTACTGTAGATTGCCCAAAAGATTTAATCATTGAAAGTAAGCCTGGGCCGATTAATCAAATTTTAATCAACCTTATCATTAATTCTATTATTCATGGTTTTGAACACAAACCACAGGGCGTGATTAATATTTCAATAAGCTACTTAAGTGAACAATTACATATTAATTATCAAGATGATGGTGTAGGTATTGACGAAAGCATAAAATCCAGAGTGTTTGATCCCTTTACCACAACCAAGCGCGGCAGTGGTGGTAGTGGTTTAGGTTTGCACCTAGTCTTTAACTTGGTTACGCAGGCATTAAATGGTCATATAGATTTTGAAAGCGATATAGGCCAAGGCACCGTATTTAGTATCACATTTCCTGTTACTTTAGTTTCAGGTCAATAAATCATACCATTGAAATAGAGTAATAAGATGCAATCTAATTGTTATTTAATTTATAGTTAGTTAACATAGTTAACTAACTATAAACATTATTTACTATTAACAACACTTAACACTAACGGAAATATCATGGACAATTATCAAATTCTTATTGTAGAAGATGAAGACGTTACCCGCTTTAGCTTACGCAATTTATTTGAGGCTGAAGGTTACCAAGTTTTTGAAGCCATTGATGGCGGATCCATGAGTAGAATATTAGCAAAATATACGATAAATCTCGTGATTATGGATATCAACTTACCTGGAAAAAATGGTTTGTTACTTGGCCGAGAATTAGCAAGTAATAAAAATTTAGGGCTAATTTTTTTAACTGGTCGTGACAGTGACATTGATAAAATATTAGGACTCGAAATAGGAGCTGATGATTATTTAACTAAGCCATTTAATCCACGAGAATTAACAATCAGAGCCCGTAATATACTTAGCCGCATAGGTCAAAATCACATAGAAGATGATACAGAACAAGCAATTATAAAATTTAATCAGTGGACAGTAAACGGTAACTCTCGAGAAATGATAAGTCCCACTGGTGAAATTTTAGCTATCCCTCGAGGTGAATATAGGGCGTTACGTTTGTTAATCAAAAATGCTGGCCAAATAGTTACACGACAAGAATTAATCAAAGAAATGACCGGTCGTGATTTACGTAACAACGATAGAACCGTTGATGTCACTATTAGACGATTACGAAAACACTTTGAATCAAATCCTAATACACCCGAGCTAATAAACACAATACACGGCGAAGGTTATCGATTTGTAGGTACTGCTGAATAACAATTTTGCTAATTATATTTTTCAAGCCAAGCATTAAAATTAGCTAGCGCTTGTTGGTTATGATCTTTAAGCTCAGCTAATTGCTGAGCTTTTTCGATTTTATTTGCTGTTGTTTTTTCCATTAACACTAAACGTGCGTGTACAGATTTTAAACCAACACTGCCCGCTGCTCCTTTCATTTTATGACAATATTCTTGCCATAGCTCTGCACTATTACACTGTAATGATTTTTCAATATCAACAAGATAAATAACTACCTGTTGGTTATACAAAGAAAACATTTTAATCACAATATCAACCCCTAAGCTTTGTACATACCCTTCAAGCAAATCATAATCTAATTGTATTAATTTATTATTTTTATTCACAAATCACCTTATACCAGGACCATTAAGTATTTCATTCATTCATTCTATTATGTTATCAGCTTGCTAATCAACGTCCAAAGGGCGAGTTTTAAAGGATTATGTGCTGCAATATTGATTCCGATAAGAGAAAAGCCATTTTCGTCAATCAATGCCTTACCTACATGGATGTATCAGTCTGAAAATATGAACCTGTGCATTTAAGCCTTTAAATTCTCGTTGAATCCTGCATTTTGAAGTAGTATGGGTATCAAAAATACGATAGAATGTGCGCCCTTGAATTTACTTGTTGCGTGGTTTTTTAGCTATCATCGCGCGACCTTAGTTAAGTAACTATAGCTTAAAGCGGAGTCGTAATGCCGACATCAATGCCTGATATTGCCAACCATACCACAGCCCAAACAGAGGGAACCCTTGACTGGGTTGGCATGAGTAATATTGAAATGCCAATAATGGTCGCCTCAAAGGGTGAAAGAGAACGCATGGTTTCAGCCCATGTTGATGCTTTTGTAAACTTAAAAGAAGCAAAGGCTAAAGGCATTCATATGTCACGCCTATATTTGCTTATTGATGAATTATCAACAAGTAATATACTGAACTATCAAAGTTTAGTCACTTTGCTTGATGGTTTTATCAGTAGTCATAATGACTTAAGTGATCAGGCAAAAGTAACTTTTAGCTTTGATTATCATTTACGTAGAAAATCTTTAATCAGTGGAAAAGAGGGTTGGAAAGCTTACCCTGTTACGTTAGCTGGCCACTTAAACCAAGGTAAACTTAGCGTTGAAATGGCTATTGATGTTCCTTACTCATCAACTTGCCCTTGCTCTGCGGCATTAGCCCGCCAATTAATACAGCAAGCATTTCAACAAAAATTTGTTGATAGTGAACTCGATATTGATGTTATTCGTGAATGGCTTGGTACCACAGAAGGAATAGTAGCAACACCACACTCTCAACGTTCTGTGGCTGAAGTAAAAGTGAAGTTAAATAATAATGTTAGCGACTTCCCTATAACAGATCTAGTTGACTTAATTGAAGATTCATTACAAACACCAGTACAAGCAGCAGTGAAACGTGAAGACGAGCAAGAGTTTGCTCGCCTTAACGGCCAAAACTTAATGTTCTGTGAGGATGCAGCTCGCCGTCTACAGTACAGCATGAACAAAGCAGCACAATATGATGATTTTTGGCTAAAGATAAATCACCTTGAATCGCTTCATGCCCATGATGCTGTTAGTGTAACAACAAAAGGAGTTTCTGGCGGATATCAACCTTAACAGCTTTAACGAGTGACGACATAACCTTGTCGCTCGTTACTTTTCTTTTATTGAATGCTAACTCCCCTTAAAGCCTACCGCTATTCTCCCTTCACCGCTGACACCTTACCTTCACATCAATTGAACAAATACATACCATTTCCAAAATGCATAATTGTATGTGAAATATAGTAAACTTTCACTTTCTAGTACTTAGCTCTTTTATATTTAAGTGCTGAGACTAAAAAAGAAATAAAAACAAATAAAAACAATAACAAACACTTGTAGCTAATAACTCAGTAATTAAAAGCCGGTCAAAAGGGCTAACAAATTACGAGCAAATGCTCTATTTTTATTGACCTTTTGCCGCTAAATGAGTACTGTTATTAATCCCTCTTGGTCGAAAACGGGATAATTACGCATTTTTTTCATACCTTTCATTCTTTTGTGTTCTGTTAACCAAGTGGCTTTTTATTAGGAGACAAAAATGCAGCTATATGATCATAGCGTTCAAAGAGAAAATTGTGGCTTTGGCTTAATTGCCCATCAACACGGTGAAGCTAGCCATAAACTAATTAAGACTGCTATTTCAGCACTTGATCGCATGCAACATCGTGGCGGAATCGCTGCTGATGGTAAAACAGGTGACGGTTGTGGCTTATTATTGCAAAAGCCTGATAGCTTTTTTCGTGCCGTCGCTGAAGACAATGGTTGGAAGCTTGGTAAAAAATATGCCGTTGGTATGATTTTTTTAAGTCCTGATCCTGTTGCTGCTGCGCTGTCGAAAAAAGTATTAGAAGAAGAATTTGCTAACGAAAGTTTAACTCTTATTGGTTGGCGTACTGTCCCGACAGACACTTCAGTACTTGGTGATGCCGCCATTAGTAATATGCCAACTATAGAGCAAGTTTTTGTTGATGCTCCTCCCGGTTGGCGTAATCGCGATTTAGAGCGCCGTTTATATATGGCACGTCGTCGCGCTGAAAAACGCATTACCGATGACGTTTTTTATATTGCGAGCTTATCTTGTTTGGTAACTATCTATAAAGGCTTAATGATGCCTAAAGATTTATCAAACTTTTATTTAGATTTAGCCGATATACGTATGCAAAGCGCCATCTGTGTTTTTCATCAACGTTTTTCAACGAATACCTCACCACAGTGGCACCTAGCACAACCGTTCCGCTACCTTGCTCATAATGGTGAAATCAATACCATTACCGGTAATCGTCAATGGTCTCGTGCGCGAACTTATCGCTTTAAATCACCATTATTACCTGATCTGCAAGACGCTGCGCCTTTTGTTGGTCAAACAGGTTCGGATTCATCATCACTCGATAATATGCTAGAGCTATTCCTTGCTGGTGGCATGGATTTATATCGCGCCATGCGCTTGTTAATGCCACCTGCTTGGCAAAATAGTACATTAATGGATGATGAACTACGCGCCTTTTATGAATTTAACTCTATGCACATGGAACCCTGGGATGGCCCAGCTGGTGTGGTAATGACCAATGGTCGCCATGTTGCCTGTAACTTAGACCGCAACGGTTTACGCCCGGCCCGCTATGTTATTACGCGCAACGGTTTTATCACCCTAGCTTCTGAAGTAGGTATTTGGGATTATAGTGAAGACGAAGTAGTCGAAAAAGGCCGTGTTGGCCCTGGCGAAATGTTAGCTATTGATACTTATACCGGCAAATTATTTAATTCGACCGACATAGATAACGACTTAAAAGAACGCCATCCATACCGCGAATGGTTGGATAAAAACATCCGCCGTTTAGTGCCTTTTGACGAATTAGAAGCAAACCAAATAGGCCAGCGTGTTTTTTCAGATAAAGAAATGGACCAGTATCATAAAATGTTTAATTACAGCTATGAAGAAATTCATCAAGTTGTTAGAACACTAGCTGAAAATGGTCAAGAAGCTACCGGCTCTATGGGTGATGACACGCCAATGGCGGTGCTTTCAAGTCAACCTCGTACGCTATATGATTATTTCCGTCAGCAATTTGCGCAAGTAACCAACCCGCCAATTGACCCATTACGTGAACGTTATGTCATGTCATTAGGCACCTGTATTGGTCGTGAACACAACGTGTTCAACGAAACTTCAGGTCATGCAGATCGGATGTTATTTTCAACACCGGTACTAATGTATACTGGTTTGAAACAACTACGCGAATTAGATCCCGAACATTATCGCTCTGACACGCTAACATTAAATTATGACCCCGCAGAAGGCTTAGAAGCAGCTATCAAACGTTTATGTGATGAAGCTGTAGAGTTAGTCCGCAATAACAACACCGTTATTTTAGTGTTATCTGATAGACAGATTCATAAAGGTTTATTAGTAATACCGGCAGCGATGGCAGTAGGTGCTGTACATACACGTTTAGTGGATCAACAGCTGCGTTGTGATTCAAATATTATTGTTGAAACTGCCTCAGTGCGTGACTCTCATCAATATGCCGTACTTCTCGGTTTGGGTGCTACCGCAATATACCCATACCTAGCATTTGAAACTATTGAGCAACTAGTAGAGCAAGGACACATCAAACTGAGTCCTCGTGATGCGATTGTTAATTATCGTGAAGGTATTAATAAAGGTTTATTAAAAATACTCTCTAAAATGGGTATTTCTACCATTGCCAGTTATCGCTGCGCCGGGTTATTTGAAATTATTGGCTTAAATAACAATATAATGAAACTATGTTTTAGTGACTTACCTAGCCGTATTCAAGGTGCTGACTTTAGTGACATTGAACAAGACAATATTAACTTAGCGCGTAAAGCCTTTTTACCCCATCAAAAAATGAGTCATGGCGGTTTATTAAAATACGTTCATGGTGGCGAATATCATGCTTATAACCCTAATGTAGTCAATTATTTACAACAAGCAGTGCAAAGTGGTAATTATGATGATTATCGAAAATATGCCGACCAAGTAAATAACCGTCCCATTGCCACTTTACGCGATTTACTTGCACTAAAAGATGATTGCGATGCAATCGATATTGACAAGGTGGAGCCAGAGAGTGAAATGTTCAAACGTTTTGACTCTGCTGCCATGTCAATAGGCGCATTAAGCCCTGAAGCACATGAAGCACTAGCAATTGCGATGAACCGTTTAGGTGGTAGCTCAAACTCAGGTGAAGGTGGTGAAGATGAACGCCGTTTTGGTACTGTTAAAAATTCACGTATTAAGCAAATAGCCTCTGGCCGATTTGGTGTAACTCCTCATTACTTAGTCAATGCTGACGTATTACAAATTAAAGTAGCGCAAGGGGCAAAACCCGGTGAAGGTGGACAATTACCCGGTGATAAAGTATCACCGTTAATTGCTAAATTACGTTATTCAGTACCTGGTGTTACCTTGATATCACCACCGCCACATCATGATATTTATTCTATTGAAGATTTAGCGCAATTAATTTTCGATTTAAAACAAGTTAACCCTAAAGCGGTAATTTCGGTGAAATTAGTTTCAGGCCCAGGTGTTGGTACTATTGCCGCAGGTGTTGCTAAGGCCTACGCCGACTTCATCACTATTTCAGGTTATGACGGGGGCACAGCAGCTAGCCCGTTAACTTCAGTGAAATATGCCGGTTGTCCTTGGGAGCTAGGTTTAGCAGAAGCTCATCAAGCGCTAGTCACTAATGGTTTACGCCATAAAGTACGCTTACAAGTAGATGGCGGCTTAAAAACAGGTGTTGATATTGTTAAAGCGGCCATTTTAGGTGCTGAAAGTTTTGGTTTTGGTACTGCGCCTATGGTTGCACTAGGGTGCAAATTTTTACGAATTTGTCACTTGAATAACTGTGCAACGGGTGTTGCAACACAAGATCAAGTTTTACGTGATGAATTTTTTAAAGGCTTACCTGAACAAGTAATGAATTATTTTAAATTTATTGCTCATGATGTACGTGAAATCCTTGCAAAACTCGGCGTGGAAAGTCTCACGGCACTTATTGGTCGTACTGATTTACTCAGTCAAATTACCGGTGTTAGTGCTAAGCAACAAAAATTAGATTTATCACCAATTATAGCGCCTGTAGTCGCTGGCGATAATACCGCGCTTCATCAAACAGAAGAAAACAATCCGTTTGATGAAGGCTTGTTGAATAAGCAAATGGTAGCTGCTGCAAGCAATGCTGTGGCTCACAGTAGTGGTGGAGAGTTTAGATTTACCATTCAAAATACCGATCGCTCTGTAGGTGCCACCTTATCAGGTGAAATTGCTCGTCATCATGGCGATCAAGGAATGTCTGCGATACCAATCACTATGCATTTTTCAGGCACAGCAGGACAAAGCTTTGGTGTTTGGAATGCGGGCGGATTAAACCTTATTCTAACCGGTGATGCTAACGATTATGTTGGTAAAGGCATAACCGGCGGTAAGATAACGGTTAAGCCACCAAAAGGTGTTGACTATTTAAGTCATAAAACCATGATCATGGGTAATACCTGTTTATATGGCGCAACTGGCGGTAAGTTATATGCTTGTGGGCGTGCTGGCGAACGTTTCGCTGTACGTAACTCAGGTTGTCACGCGGTAGTTGAAGGCACAGGCGATCACGCATGTGAATATATGACTGGCGGTATTGTCACTATATTAGGTGATGTTGGCGTTAACTTTGGCGCAGGTATGACTGGCGGCTTTGCCTATGTGTTAGATGAAAGTGGTGATTTAGATGTTCGTTTAAATACTGAATCAATTGAATTGTTATCGCTTACCGATTTAACTATTCATCAAGAGCATTTACGCGGCATTATTAATCAACACTTTGAAGAAACTGGCAGTTTACGTGCTCAAGAAATATTGCATGATTTTGATAATTTCTCATCATTATTTAAGCTAATTAAACCGACAGCTACCGATGTTAAAACCTTATTAGGTCATCGTAGTCGTTCATCTGCAGAACTTCGCGTTCTGATCAACTAGTAGCAACTAAATGCTAGCGAATAGCGCGAATTAGGAAGAAACAGATATGAGTAAAAATGTTTATCAATTTATCGACGTAAAACGTATTGATCCACCTAAAATGGATATCAGTAAACGTAAGATAAACTTTGTTGAAATATACCAACCGTTAGGACAAGACCAAAGTGCTGGTCAAGCCGATCGTTGTCTAGATTGTGGTAACCCTTATTGTGAGTGGAAATGTCCGGTACATAACTATATTCCACAGTGGTTAGAATTAGTCACCGAAGGTCGAATTTTTGAAGCTGCTGATTTATGTCATCAAACCAATAGTTTACCTGAAATGTGTGGTCGTGTTTGCCCTCAAGACAAATTATGCGAAGGCTCTTGTACCTTAGATGCAGATTTTGGCGCAGTTACTATCGGTAATATCGAAAAATTTATTACCGACACCGCCTTTGCCCAAGGTTGGAAACCTGATTTATCAGGTGTGACTAAAATTGGTAAACGAGTTGCTATTATAGGCGCAGGCCCTGCTGGTCTCTCTTGTGCCGATGTGTTAACGCGAAACGGAGTTGATGCTGTAGTGTATGATAGGCACTCTCAAATTGGTGGCTTGTTAACCTTTGGTATTCCTTCATTTAAATTAGAAAAAGAAGTTATTCAAACCCGCCGTGAGATATTTGAAGGCATGGGCATTGAATTTCGCCTAAATGTTGATGTAGGCGTCGACATTAGCTTTGAAGAACTAAGCCAAGAATACGATGCGGTATTTTTAGGCTTGGGCACTTATACCGATATGACTGGTGGTTTTGAGCATGAAGGTGCTACCGGTGTATATAGCGCGTTAGACTTCTTAATTGCTAACACCCAAAAATTAATGGGTATCACCAAAGCAACTGATAAAAATGTTAAAGAATATGTTAGCTTTGATGGACAAAAAGTTATCGTACTCGGTGGTGGTGATACCGCTATGGATTGTGTACGCACATCTATTAGACAAGGTGCGACAAAAGTTACTTGTGCTTACCGCCGTGATGAAGCCAATATGCCTGGCTCTCCACGCGAAGTACAAAACTCCAAAGAAGAAGGTGTTAACTTTGAATTTAATATCCAACCTCTTGATATTGCCATTGATGACACCGGTAAAACTATTGGTGTTAAATTTGTTAAAACCCAACTCGGTGCAGCAGATGCCAATGGTAGACGTAGCCCAGAGCCAATTAAAGACTCTGAATTCATCATGGAAGCTGATGCAGTAGTTATTGCCTTTGGCTTCTTACCTAGCCCACCACAGTGGATGGTTGATGCTGGTGTTAAACTAGATTCACGTGGTCGCGTTGTTGCCGTAGAGAATAGTGATTTTGCTTTACAAACCAGTGAACAAAACATATTTGCTGGTGGTGATATGGTACTTGGCTCAGATCTAGTGGTTACTGCTGTCGATCAAGGTCGTAAAGCGGCAATGGGCATTTTAGATTTCGTCACCCAATAACTATTTACCTTATTGCGGTATAGCCCAAGTTAGGCGTCAAAAGTACTCATTTATAGTCATAAACTCCGTGCTTTTTCCTTTAACTTGGAACCATACCGCTTCAAGATAAACAGTTATTAGAAGAACGGATATTGCTCTCAAAACAATGTCCATTTTTAATGTTTATTACAAATTAAACAAAGAATACAACCGTTAGTGTCCAAAGAAAAGCAGCTAAAATAGCAGCATAGGTAGCAGGCACAATTTGTGATTTAACATGATCCATCATGTCACAGCCAGTGGTCATTGAGCTTAAAATAGTGGTATCAGAAATGGGCGAACATTGATCACCATAAACACTGCCATTAAGTACTGTTGCAAAACAAACTATCATAAATAGCTCAGGATTATTAATCCCTGAACTTTGTGCAATAGCCCAAGCTAATGGCATAGCAAGTGGAAAAGCAATAGCAAATGTGCCCCAACTTGTACCCGTAGAAAAAGCAATTATCATTGCCATCAATTGTAATATCACGGGTAATAACCAATAAGGTAGTTGCTCACTAAGTAAAGAAACTAAATACACACCACCACCAATTTGCTTACTAATTGCGCCAATAGTTACTGCCAACATCAATATCACCGAAGCTAACACAACGCCCTTTAGCCCATTACCAAAACCATCGATAACCTGACTTAATGACATACCTTTTGCCAAGGCGATAAATGCACTAATTAGCAGCGCAGCACCAAAGGCCCAATTAATTTTAGGTGTGCCATAAAAAACAAAAGTAAGTACCGCGATAGCAATCAAACTAACTAAAGGCAAAATAAATTCGAGTACGTGAGCGTTATAGCCTTTCGGCACGTCACAAGTTTGCAATTCTTTAGCACTTAATGGTTTAGCGTCTGGTGCGTCTAACTCTCCTGTTGTTGCAGCCCTAATATGAGCATCCCGAATTCGCTTTCCAGAAAATTTAGTTATATTAAGGCTTAACAGTAAGGTCCCTATTACCGCAAGAATGCCATAAAAACTAAAGGGCACCGCAGAAAAGAAAAATGCCAAACGATCGGCTTCAGTTGCTAAAAATGCAACTCCGGGCACAAATATTAACGCTTGTATATAAGCAGGCCAAGCATTAAAAGCGATAACAATAGCGATTGGAGATGCTGTTGAATCAACGATATAGCTCATTTCTTCATGGCTAATACCGGCTTTATCAGCCAATGGGCGAACGGTCGTACCCACCAACACTGTGCTCATTGTGCCACCTTGAAAGAACAAAATACCTAAAAACCACGCAACTAACTTGGCAGATCGTTGACCACGAACAAAATGCTCAATCATATAATCAGCAAAAGCTTGTGCTGCACCCGTTTTTGACCAAATGCCTAATAAGCCACCTAACAGCCATAAATAAAGCAGTAATAGTCCTGCAGTACCCGTTTGAGCCATCGCAGGGATAAGTATTTGATCAGTCAGATCATATTGCCCCATCATAAAGGCGCCAATAGCGATGCCACTTAATAATGCCGTTAGTGGTTCACGCGTCAACCAAGATAAAAGTATTGTGATAAAGGCTGGTAGTAATGACCATAAGCCATAATGATAAGCAGCGCCTACCATTGTTTCCTCAACAAAATAATTGACATACAAAGCGGAGCTAAAACCAAAAACAAGTACGATTAGTGCGATAAAATTACTGTTATAATTTTGAGCTTTTAAAAGAAGTTTACCCCTCATTTACTTCTCGTTGGTAGACGCAAAAATCTAGTTCATAAGCATTTTTATCATCACTTGCTCGTAATTCACTAGCAGTTTTTCGCCAACAACCATCATCATAATTTGGAAATTTCGTATCACCATCAATCGTTGCTTTTATATGAGTAACATACAGACGATCGGCATTAGGTAAACAATGCTGGTAGATTGCACCACCACCGATCACCATAATCTCTGCCACTGCGTCACCGCCACTTGAGCCATCAACTAAGGCTAACGCTTGTTCAACTGAAGTAACGGTATCAACACCGTCAGCAGAATAGTTTTCATCACGGGAAATGACAATATTTCGACGTCCCGGTAATGGTCTACCAATAGACTCATAGGTTTTCCTCCCCATAATAATAGGCTTACCTAAAGTCACTTTTTTAAAATAGGCTAAATCGGCAGGTAAATGCCACGGCATACTATTATCTTTACCGATAACATTATTTTCAGCGGTAGCGACAATCATAGAAAGAATGGTCATTGGAAGTTCCTAAGTATTAAGTTTTCAAGTAACAAAAAGGCAGTGATTTACTCCCTATCTATAGAGAATAAATCACTGCCTTATATCAATAAAGTAATATATACCCGTTACCATTCAAGATGCAGGTTTCAGAGCGCACTTTGAATGATTACGGGTATAAATAACAATAATAAATTAAGGACGATATTCTACTTCCACATCGTAATCATCTTCGTTCCAGTCATCATCATCCAAATCATCATCTAAGCCATCATCAGCCATAGCATCTTCATGATATGTATCCCATTTAAACTCAACGTTTTTACCGTCGATAGGGGCTTCTTCTTCCTCTGGTGGTAACGCTTCAATAAAGGTCATGACTCTTTGAGATAGCTCTTGCGTACCCATCCGATTAAAAGCAGAAATACTATGTACTTCACCCTTCCAGTCAAGACCCGCTAAAATAGCATCCGTTATTTCTTTAGCTTCATCTTCAAGTACTAAATCTAACTTATTAAAGACAACCCAACGCGGTTTACCTGCTAATTTTTCATTATGCTGCTCTAATTCGCTGACAATGGTTTTAGCATTTTCAAGTGGATCTGAACCATCCACTGGCAAAATATCAATAACATGTAATAATATACGACAACGCTCAAGATGTTTTAAGAACTGAGTTCCAAGCCCTGCCCCTTCAGCTGCACCTTCAATAATGCCTGGAATATCGGCAATAACAAAACTACGCTGTGAGTCTAGTCTCACTACGCCTAAGTTAGGCACCAAGGTAGTAAATGGATAATCAGCCACTTTAGGTTTAGCCGCAGATACACTACGAATAAGTGTAGACTTACCCGCATTAGGCAAGCCAAGCAAACCAACATCCGCTAATAATAATAACTCTAATTTAAGATTGCGAATCTCACCTGGAGTGCCATCAGTTTTTTGACGAGGCGCTCGGTTGGTACTACTTTTAAAGCGTAAGTTACCTAAACCATGCCAGCCGCCTTTAGCAACTAGCAGTTTTTGATCTTTATGGGTTAAGTCACCAAGTAGTTCACCGGTATCAACATCAACAACGCGTGTACCAACAGGAACTTTCAAGACTAAGTCGTCAGAGCCTTTACCTGTACAATTTTGGGGTTGACCATTTTGACCACGCTTAGCACGGTGAAAACGCTCAAAACGATAATCAATCAAGGTATTAAGGCTTTCATGAGCGATCAAATAAACATCACCACCATCACCACCATCACCGCCATTAGGGCCGCCGAACTCGATAAATTTTTCTTTACGGAAACTGAGACAGCCGTTACCACCATCACCCGCTTCAACTCTGATCTCAACTTCATCAACAAATTTCATGGTGTTTTACACAACCCTAACGTTTTGTAGTTTATATATTGCTAGTATAAACGATTTTGCTGTTATAAAAAATCGCCACAGCAATAATAGCAATACAAATAAATATGTGATCATTCTAAATGGACTAAATATGCCAATAACATCGTTGCTTTCAATCCCAATAGCCAGCTATTGCTCAATCAAGCGCCTTGTTCTTGAAAATTTAACCTCATTAATATTTGATCACTAACTTACTAGTATTGGTATAAGATAAAAAATAACCAAAAAAAAACCCCGCATGATGCGAGGTTTTTAGAAAATCGAATCTAAGATTAATCAGCGATGATGCTAACAAACTTACGATTTTTTGGACCTTTAACATCAAACTGAACTTTACCGTCAGCTAATGCGAATAAAGTATGGTCTTTACCGATACCCATATTGCTACCAGCGTGGAAACGAGTACCACGTTGACGAACAATAATGTTACCTGCTAACACTGATTCACCACCGAAACGCTTAACACCTAAACGTTTTGCTTCTGAATCACGACCATTTCGTGTACTACCTGCCGCTTTCTTATGTGCCATGTCAAAATGCTCCTAATTAGCCGTTAATACCAGTAATTTTCACTTCAGTGAACCATTGACGATGGCCCGCTTGTTTGCGTGAATGCTTACGACGTTTGAATTTTACTATAGTAATTTTATCAGCACGACCTTGGTTTACAACCTCAGCCACTACTTTACCACCAGCAACGTAAGGCGCGCCTACATTGATGTTCTCGCCATCGGCGATCATTAAAACGTTATCAAATTCTACTGCTGCGCCTACTTCAAGCTCAAGCTT